>Ga0310903_10000210_pt1 | contig 10964 bp, 14 predicted proteins | sample C24D4metaG_FD_203914 | JGI IMG/M metagenome (GOLD analysis project Ga0310903, IMG submission 203914) | Lab incubated soil microbial communities from West Virginia University Organic Research Farm, Morgantown, WV, United States - C0D3 | ecosystem: Environmental > Terrestrial > Soil >...
ACGGGAGCAGGTCGGCCTCGCCGTGCACGAGGCGGAACGCGGTGGCGTTAATCTGCAGTGTGTCGCGGAAGCGAATTGCGGTGTCGAGCCGCGCCCGCCAGAACGCGTCGTCGATCGGCGGATCAGCAGGCGACACGGCGCGGGAGATCATGCGGATGGTGATCTGCGACTGATCGCTGAAGAGCGCGTGGCCGAGGACGCGATTGCGCGGGCCGCGGACTTCGACGATCGCGCCGGGCCCGGCGTCGAAGACGTCGGCGACGTCGGATCGGTAGACCCAGGGGTGTCCGCCGCGCACGCGATCTTCGCCGCGAGGTTTGAGAATGACGATGGGGACTGGCACGTTAACATCCGATTTTGATTCAGTTTCTGCGTACACACGTTTACAATCTGCGGAAAGTGAAAATAGCGATTGCCGCAGACCACGCCGGCTATCAGCTCAAAGACTCCTTGAAGAGACTTCTCGACGAGATGGGGGTTCTCTACGAGGACTTCGGCACGTCGAACGGCCAGTCGGTGGACTATCCGGACTTCGCGAAGTCGGTCGGTGAAGGCGTCGCCGAAGGGAGATTCGATCGCGGCATCCTGATCTGCGGCACCGGCGTCGGCATGGCCATCGCCGCCAACAAGGTGCCGGGCGTGCGCTCGGCGGCCATCGTCGACACCGATACCGCCCAGATCGCGCGCGAGCACAACGATCTGAACGTGCTCACGCTCGGCGCGCGCGTGCTGCCGGAATCACGCGCGCGCGAAATCGTGAAGACCTTCCTCGAAACACGCTTCGAAGGCGGCCGCCATGCCACCCGCGTCTCGAAGATTCACGCCATCGAACCGAGCAGCGCCTCCAGCCGGTCGTAGAACTCGCTCGTGCCTTTCGGCGTGAGCCCGCCCTTCAGCACCACGTCGCGCACTTCCTGCGTCGGAAACACCATCCGCTGAATCATCGTCGTCTTGCCGGCGGCTTCGGTGAGCTCGAGCGTCACGAGTGTTTCGCCAGGATCCCAGTCTTCCCATCGCTCGGTGCGTACGAACCGGCCTGGCGCGGTGACCTCGCGATAGACGCCGTATTGCGTCACCAACTTGTCTCTGACCTTCGAGACGAAGCGCCAGGCGCCGCCAGGGCGCGCATCGCTTTCGCACACTTCGATCGCTCCCGGAGGGCCATACCAGCGCTTGATCAGATCCGGACGCGTCAGCGTGTCGAAGACCAGTTGACGCGGCGCGTCGAAGACGCGAGTGACGACGACTTCGCGATCGGTCGGCGTCTCGATCGTGACGGTGATGTTTTCAGTCATGGTTCTTCCCCTCTGAGGACGCACAGACAGTGCGGGGTCGCCACGGCTCGTGCTCGTGCGCGAGCCAGACCAGCTCGGGGTCGAGCGCGCGCACCCGCAGCTGGCCTTCGGTGTGCGGCTCGTCGAGCTCGCCAAACCAAACCGCCACGTCGCCGCCAACGACGACCGGGCGCCCGGCTGTCTCGACGACGACGACCTGCATGCCGCGTGTGTGGCCCGGCGCCGGGACGAGGCGGAGCCCGGGAAGCAGCTCGAGTTCGCCGTCGACCGGCACGTACCGCACACCGGGCGCGTCGACCCACTCGCGAATGGTGTAGTCGTTCTCGTTGCGCGCGTCGTCGAGCTCCCGACGCTGGACGTAGATCGGCCTGCCGGCGAAGAGGTGGTTGCCGCCGCAGTGGTCGAAGTGCAGGTGTGTGTTTATAACGATGTCGATGCCGGCGAGGTCGAAGCCCTGCTTGCTCAGTGGGTGGAGGCAGGGATCGAGGTCGGCCACCGCCGGGTGCAGCTCGGTCATGCCGGTGTCGACCAGCACGCGCGCATCGGGATGGTCGATGACGTGCACATAGACCGGCATCCGCTCGCCCTCGGCGAGGAGGTCGGCAACGCGGACCGGCGTGATGGTGATTGAGGGGGGAGCGTTCATTGAGGACCGACCGCCGTGGTGGTGGTTGATATGTGAGTCATGACGACCTCCCTTACGGGTTAAGACTCGCGAGCAACACGTCGAGCCGCTCGTAGAACGCGCTCATCCCCGCGGGCGTCAAGCCGGTCTTCATCACCGCATCACGCAATTCCTGCGTCGGAAACAGGAAACGCTGCGTCATTGTCGTCTTGCCGTTGCGCTCAACGAGCTCCACGGTAAGGAGCGCCTCGTACTCATCCCAGCCTTCGTACCGTTCAGTGCGCACGAACCGGCGCGGCGCGTCCATTTCGTTGTAGACGCCATACTTCGCCATCTGCTTGCCGCCGACCGTAAACGCGAAGCGCCACGCTCCGCCAACACGAGGATCGCTCTCACAGGAGTCGAGCGATCCTGACGAGCCGTACCAGCGCTTGATCAGATCCGCCTTGGTCACCGCTTCGAAGACGAGAGCGGCCGGTGCATTGAACTCGCGCGTGACGACGGCCTCGCGATCGGACGGCGTCGTGATCGTAACGGTGATGTTCTTGATGTTTTCAGTCATCGTCTCTTCCGCTTCCCTTCTTTTTTTTCTGTTTTGAGCTCCTCGAGGACTTCGTCGAGGCGCTCGAACGCGGCCTCCCAGTGCTTGCGGTAGTTCTCGATCCAGTTGATCGCATCGGCGAGCGGCTTCGGCTCGAGCTTGCGCGGCCGCCGCTGCGCGTCCTGCCCGGCGACGATCAATCCGGCGCGCTCGAGCACCTTGAGGTGTTTCGAGATCGCGGGCTGGCTCATGTCGAACGGCTCGGCCAGCTCCGTCACCGTCGCTTCACCGGAAGCCAGCCTCGCGAGGATGGCGCGCCGCGTCGGATCGGCGAGCGCGGCAAACGTCGCATCGAGCAGGTCGGCTTTCATAACCATATGGTTATACACAAAACACGCGGACGATGCAAGTGAAGCCCGCTTCACCCGCTTCACCCGCCTGTGTGTCAAAATGTAAATCCCGCATGAATGCATCCCTGATGTCACCCACACTCGCGCAGTCGGATCCGGAAATCGCGTCCGCGATCGCCAATGAAACGGCCCGGCAGGCGCATGGATTGGAACTGATCGCGTCGGAGAACTTCGTCAGCTCGGCGGTGCTCGAAGCCGCCGGCTCGGTGATGACCAACAAGTACGCCGAGGGCTACCCCGGCAAGCGCTACTACGGCGGCTGCGAGTTCGTGGACATCGCCGAGTCGCTGGCGATCGCGCGCGCGAAGACGCTGTTCGGCGCCGACCATGTCAACGTGCAGCCACACTCCGGCGCGCAAGCGAACCTGAGCGCGTACCTGACGCTGCTCAAGCCCGGCGACACCGTCCTCGGGATGAACCTGGCCCACGGCGGTCACCTGACGCACGGGCACCCCCTGAATTTCTCGGGAAAGCTCTACACCATCGTTCCCTACGGCGTGCGCAAGGACGACGAGCGCATTGATTACGAGGAGTTCGAGAGGCTCGCCGATCAGCACAAGCCGAAGATGATCATCGCCGGGGCCAGCGCGTATTCGCGGGTGATCGACTTCGCGCGAATGGCGGCCGTGGCCCAGCGCGTCGGGGCGCCGTTGATGGTGGACATGGCCCACATCGCGGGCCTGGTCGCCGGCGGCGTGCATCCAAGCCCGGTACCTCACGCCGATATCGTCACCACCACGACGCACAAGACGCTGCGCGGTCCGCGCGGCGGCATGGTGCTCTGCCGCGAGCGTTACGCGAAGGATCTCGATCGGACGGTGTTCCCGGGCGTGCAGGGCGGGCCGCTGATGCACATCATCGCGGCCAAGGCGGTCTGCTTCAAGGAAGCGGCCACGCCGGAATTCGCCGCGTATCAGAAACAGATCGTCAAGAACGCGGCGCGGCTGGCGGCCGCGCTCAAGACCGAGGGCTTCCGCATCGTCAGCGGCGGCACCGACAATCACATCGTGCTCGTCGACGTGTTCTCGAAGAACATCACCGGCAAAGTTGCCGAAGGCGCGTTGAATGCCGCAGGCATCACGGTGAACAAGAACGCCATTCCATTCGATCAGAACCCGCCGATGGTGGCGAGCGGCATTCGTCTCGGCACGCCGGCGGTGACAACGCGCGGCATGGGCGAGGCGGAAATGGATCTGATCGCCGAGTACGTCTGCCGAGTGCTCGCATCGCCCGAAGACGCGAGCGTCCTCGCCAAGGTCAAGTCGGAAGTTGAAACCCTGTGCCGGAAGTTTCCGCTCTACCCGGAACGCCTGGCCTGACGCGCGCGGTCGACGCGGCGTTCGCCGACGATGGACCGCTCGCACGGGCGGTCGATCAGTTCGAGCCGCGCGCGGGGCAGCGGGCGATGGCCGGCGCCGTGGCCGACACGCTCGAGCACGGCGGCGTGCTGCTCGCGGAAGCGGGCACCGGCACCGGCAAAACGCTCGCCTACCTCGTGCCGGCGATCCTCAGCCGGCAGCGCGTGCTGATCTCCACCGGCACCAAGAATCTCCAGGAGCAGATCTACTTCAAGGACATTCCCGCCTTGCGCACCGCGCTCGGCGTGCCGTTCACCGCGACCTACATGAAGGGCCGCGCCAACTATCTCTGCCTCCATCGTCTCGATCAGCTGCGCGCGCATCCGGCGGCGCCGATGGATTTCATCTCGACGATCGACGAGTGGCGGCGCGCGACCGATACGGGCGATCGCGCCGAGCTGGCCGGCCTCGAGGAAGACTCATCGCTCTGGCACGACGTCTCGGCGCAGGCGGAGACGTGCCTGGGCAACGACTGCCCTCAGTATCGCGAGTGCTACGTCACCAGGATGCGGCAACGGGCCGCCGAATCCGACCTGGTGATCGTCAACCACCACCTGCTCTGCGCCGATGCATCCGTGCGCCAGAGCACCTACGGCGAGGTCATTCCCGAAAGCCACTACGCGATCATCGACGAGGCGCACCACCTCGAAGATGTCGCGACGCAGTACTTCGGCGTCGCGGTCAGCAATTATCGGATTAGCGATCTGGTGCGTGATGCCGAGCGCGCGCTGAATCTCGGCATGATCGAGGACTTCGATTCGGATCTCCGTCACGCCATCACGCGCGTCGACGATCATTCGCTGACGTTCTTCGGCGCGCTGCAGACGGCGCGCCATGCCAGAGGAGGATTCGAGGAGCGCCTGCGCATCGGGCCCGGCTGGTTCGGCGACGTCCTCGACGACGGCCTCGGCTTAATCGCCGCGCTCAACGGCCTCGATGAAGGGATGCGGAAGCGGGCCGGCACCGACGAAGCCGGCGCCCAGGTCAACGAAGATGCCGCGACGATCGCGCGCCGCGCCGCCGAGCTGCGCGATCACCTGACGTTCCTGCTCGAGGCCGCCAATCCGTCGTTCGTCTACTTCCTCGAGACCAGGAACCGCGGCGTGTTCCTGCGGGCCGCGCCGATCGACGTGTCGCACATCATCAACGAGATGATCTTCAACCGCATGCGCGCGACGATCATGACGTCGGCGACGCTGACCGTCGAAGGCTCGTTCGATTACGTCAAGGGCCGCCTCGGCGTGCCGGAGGCCAACGCCCTGCGCGTCCAGTCGGAGTTCGACTTCACCGAGCAGGCGATCCTCTACCTGCCGAAACAGATGCCGCCGCCGAAGTCGCCGCAATACAGCGACGCGGTCGCGCGCGAGGTCCGCGACCTGCTGCTGCGCACCGAAGGCCGCGCCTTCGTGCTGTTCACCAGCTACTCGATGCTGCGCACCGTGCGTGATCTGGTCGAGCCGGACCTGCCGTACCCAGTGATCGTGCAGGGCACGGCGCCGCGCAGCGCCCTCCTCGCCCAGTTTCGAAAAACGCCGAACGCGGTCCTGTTTGCGACCTCGTCGTTCTGGCAGGGCGTCGATGTCGTCGGCGAACAGCTGAGCTGCGTGATTATCGACAAGCTGCCGTTCGCATCCCCCGGCGATCCCATCACCGCGGCCCGCATCGAGGCCATCAATGCCGAGGGCGGCGACGCCTTCCAGGATTACCAGGTCCCGCTCGCCATCCTCGCCATGCTGCAGGGATTGGGCCGCCTGATCCGCCACCGCACCGACCGGGGGGTCCTGGCCGTCCTCGATCCGCGGCTCCGGACCATGGGCTACGGCCGCCGGTTCCTGGATTCGTTTCCGCCCGCCCCGGTGACCCAGAATCCGGAGGCGATCACGCGGTTTTTCGCAAGCTGATTTAGACTGTTAGCCACGAGGCACCACTTCAATGAGACAAACGCTTACGACACGTGTGACCGCGTTCCTGATCGCACTCGCGATTGCCGCGCCGGCGCTTGCCCAGTCGACGATGGTTCGCGGCAAGGTCATCGACGCGAAAAAGGAAGGCATTGCGAACGTCCAGATCGTCGTCGAATCGATGGGCGGATCCGGACGCAAGCTGACGACCAAGACCGACAAGAAGGGTGAGTTCGTTCAGCTCCTCACCGAGTCGGGCCCGTATCGCATCACCGCGACCGATCCGAAGATTGGATCCGCCAGCGCCGACACGCGTGTCGTCCTCGGTAAGGTGTCGGAGATGACCATCGTGCTGGTGCCGTCGACGGCCGCCAACGATTCCGCGAAAGCCGCCGAGTTGAAGAAGGTGTTCGAAGAGGGCGTGTCCGCGAGCCGCGGCAGCCAGCACGACCTCGCGATCGAGAAGTTCAACGCCGCGCTCGCCATCTCGCCCGCCTGCTTCGACTGCCAGTTCAACATCGGCGTCGCGCTGATGGCGAAGAAGGACGAGAAGGCCGCGGAAGAGGCGTGGAAGAAAGCGCTCGAGATGAAGCCCGATTACGCCGAAGCCCTCAACGCGCTGTCGACGCTCTACAACAACCAGAAGCGCTTCGACGAAGCAGCGGCGATGAGCGCGAAAGCGGCGACCGCCGGCGGCGGAGCGGGCAGCGCCGACGCCACCTTCAACCAGGGCATCATCCTCTGGAACCAGGGCAAGATCGCCGAAGCCAAGGTGAAGTTCGAAGAGACGATCAAGATCAACGCCACGCACGCCGACGCCCACTATCAGCTCGGCATGGCGATGCTGAACGAAGGCAAGCTCGCGGAAGCGGTCACGGAATTCGAGACCTACGTGAAGCTCGCGCCGGACGGCCAGTACGCCACGCAGGCGAAGGGAATGATCGCGCAGCTCAAGAAGTAGCCGGTAGCCAGTAGCCGGTAGCCAGAGTGTACGAAGACATACCCAGACGGCTGGCGGAGGTTCGCGACAGGATCGCGAACGCCGCCGGCCGCGCCGGGCGAAGGCCGGAAGACGTCCGGCTGATCGCCGTCTCCAAGACCCATCCCCTCGACGCCGTCAGGGCGGCCGCCGAGGCGGGGCAAATCGACTTTGGCGAGAACAAGGTCCAGGAAGCTCTGCAGAAAATTGCACAGTCGACCGATACCAGACTGAGGTGGCATCTCATCGGCCACCTGCAATCGAACAAGGCTCGAAAAGCCGCAGGGGCGGTCGGCGCCATTCACGCCATCGACGGCGTCGACCTGCTGATGAAAGTCGACCAGGCGGCGAGCGAGGCGGGTCGAACGGTCGACGTGCTGATCCAGGTCGATCTCGCCCTGGAGGAGACCAAGCATGGCGCGCCGCTCGGCGAGGTGCCGGAGGTCGTGAGAGCCGCCACGGGCTGCACGGCCGCCCGGCTCACCGGGCTGATGCTGCTGCCGCCGCTGGCCGAAAACCCGGAGGACGCGCGTCCCTGGTTCCGCCGGCTTCGGGAGCTGCGTGACGATCTGGTCGGCTCGGGCGTCCCGGCCGATCGGTTGCGCGAACTGTCGATGGGCATGAGCCACGATTTCGAAGTGGCGATCGCGGAAGGCGCCACGATGGTACGGGTCGGCACCGCGATTTTTGGAGAGAGGCATTACGTATGAAAGTGACACCCCTGGATCTCAGGCAGCAGCGCTTCAAGACCGTGATGCGCGGCTACGATCGCGGCGAAGTGCAGGCGTTCCTGCTCGAGGTCGCCGACGATTACGAGAACGCGCTGCGCGAGATGGACAAGCTGCGCACGGACGTGACCAAGCTCGACGCGGTGCTCGCCGAGCATCGCGGCCAGGAGCGCAACCTGCGCAACACCCTGCTCACCGCGCAGAAGCACGCCGACGAGATCAAGGAACACGCGCAGACCGAGGCCGGACTGATCGTGCGCGAAGCCGAAGGCCAGCGCGACCTGCTGCTGCAAAAGGCGCAGGGCCGCCTCGAAGACATCCAGCGCGAGATCGACGCGCTGCGCCACAAGCGCCGCGAAGTCGAGAACGACGTCGAGTCGCTGGTGAAACACCTCACCAGCACGCTCGAGTTCATCCGCGATCAGGATGCGCGATCGCAGAACGAGCGCGTGCTGCTCCACCGCCCGCGGCCGCAGGAAGTGCCGGCAGCCGCGCCGCAAGCGGCTGCACCGCAGGCGGCCGCGCCCCAGCCGCCGCCACACGCGTTCCTGCCGAAGGCGGACACAGGATCGTAAGATTTCGGATCTCGGATCTCGGATTTCGGAATTGGATCTCGAGATTAAGGTCACTCCTCGTGCGGGCCGCAGTGGATTCGGCGGCCTGCGCGACGGCGCTCTTCTCGTCAGGCTTGCTGCGGCGCCCGTCGACGGCGCCGCGAACGACGAGCTGATCGCCCTCCTCGCGAAAACTCTTCGCCTCCCCAAGCGCGCCATCACGATCGTGTCCGGCGAACGCTCGCGCACCAAGCGAGTCCGGATCGCCGGCATCGATCGCGAGCAGGCGCTCGCAAAACTGATCCCTGATCCCTGATCCCTGATCCCTGATTTAATGTACATGTGCTCGCCGACGTCCTGATTGCCAACGCCGATCTCGTCGCGACGTGCGCGGGTCCCGGACCGCGCCGCGGCTCCGCGCAACGCGACATCTCGACGATCACCAACGCCTCCGTCGCCGGATTCGAAGGACGCATCGTCTTCGTCGGCTCCGCGCACGATGCCGCGGCGGCCGTGACGCTGACGCCGCAGGCACAGGTGATCGACGCCGAGGGCTGCACCGTCGTGCCCGGCTTCGTCGATCCGCATACCCATCTCGTGTTTGCCGGCGATCGCCGCGACGAGCTGCGCCGCCGGCTCGCCGGTGCCAGCTATGCCGAGATCGCCGCCTCCGGCGGCGGCATCGTCAAGACCGTTGACGCGACGCGATTCGCCAGCGAGCACGATCTGATCGACGGCGCGCGCAAGCGCCTCGCGGAGATGCTGTCATTCGGCACGACGACGGCGGAAGCGAAGAGCGGTTACGGCCTCGGCCTGGCGTCCGAGCAGAAGATCCTGCGCGCGATCCGGACCGCCGCCGGCGGACAGCCGATCGATCTGACCGCGACGTTCATGGGCGCGCACGAAGTCCCGGTCGAATTCCGCGGCCGGCGCGGCGACTACGTCAAGGAGCTGATCGACGTGATGATCCCGGCGGTTGCCGACGAAGGCCTCGCCGAATGGTGCGACGTCTTCTGCGAGCAGGGCGTGTTCACGCCGGACGAATCGCGCGACATCCTCGAGGCCGGCACCCGCCACGGGATGAAGCCGCGCATTCACGCCGACGAGCTCGCGCTGAGCGGCGGATCGCGCGTCGCCGCGGAAGTCGGCGCGCGATCGGCGGATCACCTGATCTTCGTCGACGAATCGCACGCGCGGATGCTGGCGGAGAAAAACGTGGTCGCGACGCTGCTGCCGTCGGCGGCGTTCTTCCTGAAGCTTGGGCGCTACGCGCCGGCGCGGATGCTGATCGAGCAGGGCACGGCCGTGGCGCTCGCGACCGATCTCAATCCCGGCGGCGGCTTCACGACGTCGATGCCGTTCGTGATGTCGCTCGCCTGCTTCGGCATGAATATGACGCTCGAAGAGGCGCTGAACGGTGCCACGATCAACGCCGCGGCGTCGATCGATCGACAGGACACGATCGGCAGCCTCGAGGCGGGCAAGCAGCTCGACGCGGTGATCGTGTCGGGGATGCTGACCGATCTGATTCGCGTCGGCGGGCCGGTGATCAAGCATGTCATCAAGCGCGGCCGCGTCGTCCACAGCCGTACTGCTGACTGTTAGATCGCAATCGTTGCGAACGAAGGGCAGAATCTTACATATGAAACGTTTCGCCGATATGACCGTGTCGCAGCTGCTCGCCGCGCTGGGCAGTCCCAGTCCCACTCCGGGCGGCGGGACCGCGGCGGCGATTGCCGGCGCGATGGGGACCTCGCTCCTGGTGATGGTCGCGGGCCTCGCGAAATCGAAGAACAATACCGACGATGAGAAGGCCGCGCTGTCGAAGGCGCGCGCGGCCATCGAGCCGATCACGGCACAACTGACCGATCTCGCAGACGCCGATGCGGCGTCGTTCGACGCGGTGATGGCGGCCTACCGGCTGCCGAAGGCAACCGACGAAGAAAAGGCCGCGCGCGCGCGGGCGATCCAGGCTGCCTTGCGCGGCGCCACCGAGGTCCCCCTCCGGACGTTGCGCGCCTGCGCCAACGCGCTTCAACAGGCGCGTGTGGTGGCCGACTACGGCAATCCATCCGCGGAGAGCGACGTCGGCGTGGCGATCGGCATATTGAAGGCCGCCGCCACCGGCGCCGCCGCGAACGTACGGAGTAATCTGGGGGGACTGAAGGACGAGACGTTCAAGTCCGCCACCGAGGCGGAAACCGCCCGTCTACTTGAGCCGGCCGCCCTTTGAGAATATTCGCGTTGACGTCGACGGCGTGAACGTCCATTCGCGCTCGAAGACGCCGGGTATCAGCACGACGGTGTCGGTGTACGACATGCTGATGATGAGGTCCGACCCGCGCGAACTGATTTTGATGTCATTCTCTTCCATCGGAATCGCGTATTCCCGCGCGAGCTTCATCACCATGTCGACAAGCTTCTCGTCGGTGGCCCCCGGTTCGAACAGCAGCCCCTCGTGCACCGCGTCCTCGAACGCGTAATTATTGAACGCCGCCCGGGCCGCGTTGAACATTACGGTCACCACGAGCACCGCGACGACGATTTTGAGGATGGTCTTCATGCTGATCCTC
>Ga0310903_10000214_pt1 | contig 10938 bp, 8 predicted proteins | sample C24D4metaG_FD_203914 | JGI IMG/M metagenome (GOLD analysis project Ga0310903, IMG submission 203914) | Lab incubated soil microbial communities from West Virginia University Organic Research Farm, Morgantown, WV, United States - C0D3 | ecosystem: Environmental > Terrestrial > Soil > Agricultural...
GGAAAAATTGTAAAAGGCATGAATATTGTAAATGAAGATACTGATCCGGATGATGATGTCGGTCACGGAACACATGTATCAGGGATTATCGGCGCAACAGTCAATAATAGCGAAGGTGTAGCCGGCCTCTCCTGGTATAACAAAATTATGCCTGTCAAAGTGCTGGACAGCAGCGGTGCCGGTTCTACCTATTCCGTTGCTCAAGGCATTATTTGGGCCGTTGATCACGGTGCGAAAGTCATTAACATGAGCTTAGGCAACTACGCGCAGGCTGACTTCCTCCATGATGCCATTAAGTATGCTTATGACCATGACGTTGTCATGATCGCAGCCAGCGGCAATGATAATACCGATCGGCCGGGTTATCCTGCAGCTTATCCGGAAGTATTCGCGGTCGCGGCAACAGACAGCAATAAGGAAAAGGCTTCTTTCTCAAACTACGGCGATTATATTGACGTCGCAGCCCCTGGAGACAGTATTGCCAGCACCTATCCTGGCAGTCAGTATGCAGCATTGTCGGGAACGTCAATGGCGAGCCCGCATGTCGCTGCGCTTGCCGGATTGATTCGTTCCGTTAACCCTGAGCTCTCCAACGTCGAGGTCATGGAGCTTATGAGAAAATCGACGATTGATTTGGGCGCTAAGGGCAAGGACGATTATTTCGGATACGGTTTAATTGATGTCGACAAAGCGCTACGAGCCGCATCAAAATTTGGAGGCGCGCTGCAAACCTACCCGGATCAAGTTAAACGCAGGCTGGATCGCATCGTGTCCAAATACCAAAAATAATCATCTGATGACACAATAAAGCACCCATCGCGAGCGAGGGGTGCTCTTTGCTTATGTGTAAAGTCGTATGGAAAGTTTGCCGTAAGCCGGGTTCTGTACTTCTAGTGGTTCGAACGGGAACGACCCTCCCACGAGGAAGCGACAATCATCTATCTAGGCCGCACATTACTGAGCGGCTCCAGCAACCAACCCGGACGCGCCTCAGGCTAAGGCTGCAGCGTAAAGCTGCGGCGTCCTCTCGGTCTTGCTCCAGATGGGGTTTACCAGGAACATAGTCACCTATGCTCCTCGTGGTCTCTTACACCACGGTTCCACCCTTACCTGTGCCGGCTAAAAGCCGGCCATCGGCGGTCCATTTCTGTGGCACTATCCTTCAGCTCGCGCTGACTGGACGTTATCCAGCATCCTGCCCTGTGGAGCCCGGACTTTCCTCTCGCGGCAACAAGGCCGCCAGCGATTGTCTGTCAAACTTTCCTTGGCATCGTTAAGTATACAAGTTATTTCGCAAAAGCTCAACCCTGAAACGAATACCAACTTATCCAAATCTATTTATTTATATTTTATACAAACGTAAACGGCTCCGTATTTAAGACGGAAGCAGCCGCCGACGTCTCGTATTTGCTGTTCATAAGCTGCTTATTCAACCAATCGGCGACCTGCTGCTTCATGACCTTCTCTATGTTATGACCCGGATCAATAATCGTCATGCCCGCCGCGAGCGCATCGTGAGCCGTGTGATAATCAATATCTCCGGTAATGAGCACATCTGCTCCGGCAAACACAGCATGACGTACATATTTGGCACCGGCGCCTCCGAGAACAGCAGCCTTGCGTACCACCTGATCCAGTGATCCGACTACTCGGACTGCCGGAACATCGAATATTTGCTTTGCCTGCTCTGCAAGCTCGCCAAGCGTCACAGGCTGTGCAAGTTTGCCTGCCCGGCCGAGTCCAAACGAACGTCCCTTCAAATCAATGGGATACAAGTCATAAGCGACCTCCTCGTAAGGATGCGCTTTAAGCATCGCCTGTACCGCTTTGCGATGAACGCTGTAGGGCACTATCGTTTCAATCCGGATTTCATCAACGCGCTCCAGTTTGCCTTGGGCGCCAATATAAGGAGACGTTCCCGGTCCAGGAACAAATGTACCTGTACCTGATATGTTGAAGCTGCAATTACTGTAACCGCCAATCTCTCCCGCTCCCGAGCGCCAAATCGCTTCCAGAACTTGCTCGTGATGGCTTTCCGGAACGAATACGACAAGCTTATACAATTTATCTGTGTGCACCTCTTCTAAGCACTGGCGCCCTTCTGGAACGATACCAACGAGGTCAGCAAGCCAATCGTTGATCCCTCCGTCCGTAACGTCAAGATTCGTATGAGAAATGTACACGGCAATGTCATTTTTAATAAGCTTCTCGTATAAACGGCCAGCTGCTGTTGACGTATCCAGCTTAGCCAGAGGACGATAAATTATGGCATGGTGAGCGATAATCAGCTCAGCGCCTTGCTCAATCGCTTCATCGATTACGGCGTCCGTAACATCCAGCGCGACCAGAATTTTCTTAATCGGCTTATTCAACGTGCCCAGTTGAAGGCCGATTTTATCATTCTCAACCGCATAATGCTTTGGAGCAAGCTGTTCCATTAGCTGTATTACGGTTTGACCGCTCGCAAACATTGCAAAACCTCCTCAATCACGTTCATCTCCGCTTGGAATTGTTCACGCTTAAGAGCGGATTCCGATAGCTCAGAAGCTGCAAGCTGCTCGCAAATGCGGGCAAGCTTGTTCAGCTCATGACGCCACTTTTTGAAAAGCGCAGGCTGTGGATCGCGGAGTAAATGCGGTCCCATTTGCTTCAAAACTTTAAATAAATGTTCATCCTGAAGCTCAAGCTTCAGAAAATGACCATCGTACAGCTCTAGGTTGCGCGACTCAGCATCGGATGCTCGAACCGCATGCATAACTTCGTATATTTTTCCGTCTTCTTCAACGATGCTTTCCGATTTTAAATACCAGTTGTGCTTAAGCAGCCATCCGCGCACCACTTCTTCGCCTACATTTGGCTGCAGCACGAGCTCCGTGACCCCGTCAAGCTTGCCGGCCGCATGTCCCGCCTCCAAAATATCACTCATTAAGCTGCCGCCCATTCCGGCGATTGTCACAGTATCAGCTTCACCGGGCTGCAGCACATTTAAACCATCGCCTTGTCGCACAGTGAGACGTGCGGTAAGTCCTGCATCCGCTCCCTGCTTTCTTGCCGCCTCGAAAGGGCCGCGATTCAGCTCTCCTGCAATGGCTGAAGGACATTTATCGATTTGAAGCAAATATACGGGAAGCATCGCATGATCGGAGCCGATGTCGGCAACACGCGAACCCGCGGTTACGTAATCTGCAATCAGCTGCAGACGTCTAGAAAGTTTTAACATTATACAACCCACACCATCCATTTTTTTCGCATTGAAAATAGTAAACCGCCGCCCAGCGCTATTTTGATAAGGAGCTGCATCTGGAGCCAAACCGCTTCATCCGCAAACATCATCGCATACAGCTCAGGCATAAACCAAACCAGCGCACAGGTTAAGAAAAGAACCGCAGACACAGACTTTGTCCAGCGGTGAACAAACCAGCTGCTCCAGCCGAACAAGCAAGCAAGCGGCAGCCAGTAAAGCTGAATCTCATACCATTTTGAATTCACCATAAATCGCGACAGCAGCCACGCATAGACGAGAATAGCTGCCAGCCAACCGCATAAATGGAGCACAGGAATGCGAGCCGCTATACCATAGACCACCCAAAAAAGCGAGCAAAAGGCAAGCAGAGCAGTTTTCCAGCCCCATTGATCGATATCATGCACATTCAGCATGTACAATCCGCCGCCAAGGAGAAGGAGCATGCCAGTGCTTGTTACCGCCAGTCCTGCCGCCTCGTTACGAACCCGAAGACGCTGACCGATCCTTAGAAAAACAGCCACTGCACTGACAACGACCGCCATTTGCAATAAGGGATGAAATTCGTTAAAATAAAGCACAACAAAGGAAATTAAGGTAAAAGTTCCAAATGTAAGCAGCCATTGCGCGCCCGTTGCCCGCTGTACAGCAGCAATTGCTTTTCCTACTGTATGATGCTGTTCTTTATTCGTATGGATCGCATCTTGATCAGCATATAAATTCAGCAGAAAGTCACAATACTGATCCGGCAGCAGCTTACTTCGCCGCCAATGATCAATTTCTTTCACGATAATTTGCCGACGATCCTGATTCATAAGATCCCGTTATCCTCTCGGTCTCAGCTTACTTGTTTGCAAGCCATATGTATAAGGTCTGCTTTTTAGAAAAAAGACCTCGCTGCGCGTGCAGAAAGGTCACTATTGTTTAATCATAAAGTTTTATTCGAGGAAATCCTTCAGACGCTTGCTGCGGCTTGGATGACGCAGCTTGCGAAGAGCCTTGGCTTCGATTTGACGAATACGCTCACGCGTTACACCAAATACCTTGCCAACCTCCTCGAGCGTTCTTGTGCGGCCATCATCGAGCCCAAAGCGAAGGCGCAATACATTTTCTTCTCTTTCGGTCAACGTGTCGAGCACATCCTCGAGTTGTTCCTTAAGCAGCTCATAGGCAGCAGCATCAGCCGGAGCCAGCGCTTCTTGATCTTCGATGAAATCTCCAAGATGAGAATCATCTTCTTCCCCGATTGGTGTCTCGAGCGATACAGGCTCTTGTGCGATCTTCATAATCTCGCGAACCTTCTCGGTGCTCAGTTCCATCTCCGCTGCAATTTCCTCCGGTGTCGGTTCCCGGCCAAGCTCCTGGAGCAATTGACGGGATACCCGGATTAATTTATTAATCGTTTCCACCATATGAACCGGAATACGAATCGTACGGGCTTGGTCAGCAATGGCGCGCGTAATGGCTTGACGAATCCACCAAGTTGCATACGTACTAAATTTGAAGCCCTTCTGATGGTCGAACTTCTCAACCGCTTTGATAAGGCCCATGTTCCCCTCTTGAATCAAATCAAGGAACAACATTCCTCGTCCGACATAACGCTTTGCGATACTAACTACGAGCCGCAGGTTTGCTTCCGCAAGTCTCCGTTTTGCTTCCTCATCGCCATTCTCGATTCGCTGTGCAAGCTCAACCTCGTCATCCGCAGAAAGAAGCGGAACTCGGCCGATTTCTTTTAAGTACATCCGTACCGGATCATTAATCTTGATACCCGGCGGCAATGCAAGATCATCATCGAAGTTGAAGTCATCCTGCTCGCGCTCTTGCTCTTCCCCTCCGGCAGCAAGCGGATTTTCTTCGTCATTTTCGTTCAGAACCTCAATCCCAAAATCATCGAGCTGTTCGAAAAATTCATCAATTTGTTCCGGGTCTTGATCGAAAGGAGCCAACTTATCCATAATTTCTTTATACGTCAAAGAAGATCTCTTCTTGCCTTGCTCGATCAGTTGATCCTTCACATGATCCAGTTTTTGTTCGGTATCTAGTTCAGTATGTTGATCATTCGCCATATTCCGACTCCCTCCCCCCTAGAAACGATCGTCCTGTCGCCCTCTAAGCTGTCTCTCTAGGGTTATAATCTCACTTGCTATTTGTGCTGCTGCCAAAAAATTTCCGGTACGCTCTGCACGCACCATCTCTTCCTTCTTACGTTCAATATCCCGATATTGAGGAACTTTTATAATATCCTGGATATAAGCGTCCATCGTTGTTTCATCGAACGGGAAGTCACCGTCCATCATCAGAATAGATGCAGCTGCTCGCTCTAATCGGTCATCGTGCAGTGTTGCAATAAATCGGCTGACATCCGGATCGTAGCCCTGTGCAAAATAAGCGTATAAATAAGCAGCAAGCGCTGCGTGATCCTCTACATTGAACGCATCGCCTAGCCGTTCATGAACCGCTTGCGCCACTTCCCGGTCTCGCATCATAACATGCAGCAACCTTCGTTCCGCATGTGTGTAAGCGGGCATAAGCGTAGGCGGTCCAGACTTTCGGGGCTTTTCATTCCTACCATTATTCCACGAATTGTCGTTATTATCCCCTTGCGGTTTCTTTTTTTGCAGCTCCTGTCTGATTTGATTACAGTCCTGCTTCAAAGCATCAAGGGAGATTTCAAACTCTCGGGAGATTTCCTTTAAGTAGACCTCGCGTTCCGTTGAAGAATCCAGCTCAGCAACAATTTGTACCGCTTCAAGCAGATAGTTCTTTCTGCCTTCTTCTTTTAGCAGTATATGGTTTTTCCTTGAATATATAAGCTTAAATTTTGTAACCGACACCGGTTGATCGATCGTTTCCCGCAAGAAAGCTTCCGGTCCGTACTCACTTATATAATCGTCGGGATCCTTTCCTCTCGGAAGCATCGCCACCGATACTTTCAGGCCTGCGCTCTCAAGCATCGGAATTGATTTGAATGCTGCTGCTTGTCCTGCATCATCACCGTCGTAGCAAACGATGACCTCTTCGGCTTGCCGTTTAAGAATGGCGCAATGTTCATCCGTCAGTGCCGTTCCCATCGTAGCGATACCGTTTTTCACACCAGCGCTCCATGATTTGATGACGTCCATGTAGCCTTCAAACAATACGACTTGCTTGCTCTTGCGGATGGCTGGCCGCGCATAATGCAAGTTGTATAGTGTCCTGCTCTTCGCAAATAGCATCGTCTCTGAGGTGTTCAAGTATTTCGGCTGTCCTTCGCCTATAATGCGACCCGCAAACGCGGTAGCTTTGCCGTCTCGATCCCATATCGGAAACATAATGCGATTGCGAAACCGATCCACATACCCGCTCCCGTCAGATTTTGCCGAAAGCAATCCGCCTTTTTCCATTAGTGCCAGATCAAAGCTGCGATTCGTTAAAAACCGGGCAAGCAAGTCCCACTCTTCCGGGGCATATCCGAGCATAAAATGATCAATCAGCTTGTCACTCAGACCCCGCTCCCGCAAATATTGCTTTGCAGCCTGCCCTTGCTTCGTGTTGTTCAGCACATGATGGTAAAGCTTGATCGTTAGCTCATGCGCTTCAATGATCTTGGCCCGGTCCGCGTCATGCGGCGTAGATTTATTCTCCCCTTGCGAAGCCCATGTCACGGGCATTCCTGCATCCATTGCCAGCATTCGAACGGCTTCAGGAAATGAATAGCCTTCCATTTCCTCAACAAAACGAATAACGTTGCCGCCCTTGCCGCAGCCGTAGCAATGGTAAATTTGGAGCTCCGGCGTGACCGTAAACGAGGGAGTCTTCTCCGAATGGAACGGACATAACCCCTTCATATATTTGCCGTGCTTCGTGAGATGAACATATTTCCCGACCGTCTCTACGATGTCATAATGCTTTCGTACCGCATCAATGACCTCTTCCGGTATTTTATTACCGTATGTCATCGTTCATCACCTTCATCCTAGTAACACGTAAATAATATTCGCTATACTTCATGGTTCTCCTGCTCATTTCGCAAAACTTTTGTCAACTTTTGTTGAAAACGACTGCGATCGTCATTATTCATCGCTTTCGGGCCTCTTGTTTTGCCTCCGGTACGCCTGCGCTTCGCAAGCTCATGTCTCCGCTCCATCAAATAATCGATGTTTTCATCCGAGTATTGCTCCCCCCTGGGAGACAATACGATGGCGCCTTTGCCGATCGCGATACATGCCAGTCCGAAATCCTGCGTTACGACTATATCGCCGCGTACAATATGGTTCACGATGTACAAATCAACGGATTGATTGCTCCGGTCCACCTGAACGATATCAACGCCTGGCTGCGGCTCGAGCCGATGGTCATGAGAAGCAACCATCAGCACGCGAACCGAAAAGCGTCTAGCCGTTTCGCCTATTTCTGCTTTTACCGGGCATGCATCCGCGTCGACCACAATAGTAGGTTGCTCTAGTCGAATATGAGATCACCGCTCGAATTCAATTTCTTTTCCTGTACTATTATATACGGCATAACCATAAAAAATCCTGCCGCCTGCAGTTAAGGCATCCGTACATATTCCATAATCAAACTTGCTGTTTCTTCAACGGCTCGATGCGATACGTCAATTACGACACAGCCAAGCTGCTTCATTATCGTATCGGCATAGTGAAGTTCTTTTTCAATACGGTCTGGCGTCGCGTAGGAAGCAGTGTTAGGCAAGCCTAACGCCTTGAGCCGTTCTTTCCGGATCGTATTCAAGTAAGGAACTCCGATCGTCAGTCCAATAACTTTGCGCTTTGGAAGCTTAAACAATTCGTCCGGCGGCTTCAGCTCCGGTACAAGCGGCACATTCGCAACCTTAAACTTCTGATGCGCGAGATACATGGATAAAGGCGTCTTCGATGTGCGCGACACGCCCACCAATACGATATCCGCTTTCAGCACGCCCGACGTGTCTCTTGCGTCATCGTATTTAACCGCAAACTCGACGGCTTCGACCTTCTTGAAATAATCCTCGTCAAGCACATGATTGAGGCCGGGCTCTTGACGGGATTTGCGCCCGGTACGCATTTCAAGCGTTTCTATAAAAGAGCCCAAAAGATCGATGGCGACGACGCCGTAGGTTTCAGCATGCTTCCGCATGCAGTCGCGAAGATGCGGAATGACTAACGTATACAGCACGATGGCTTCGGCTTGCTTGGCCTGCTGCGCGATCCGCTGCAAGCTTATCTCATCCGTAACAAAAGGAGCTCTGCGGATATCCGTGTTGATCGGATGAAACTGCGCGATCGCCGCACGTACAACAAGCTCCCCCGTATCCCCGGCAGCATCGGATACGACATATACGATTACTTCTGTATTCGAGTGAGACATGATCCATCATCCTCCTGACTGAGCCGATTACCAAACTAGCTTCGAGAAATCAGCAATAATCGCAATATCGTCAGCAATTCCGGCAAGCGTAGACAAACGGTTAGCGCGTACTTCCTCATCAGGCGCCATGACCATAACCTTCTCAAAATAAGTATGAATAAAAGGCTTCAATGATGATAAGGTTTGTACAGCTTTGGCAATATCTCCATTTTCAATCGCCGTACGGAAGATTGGGCGCTGCTGCAGCCATTTCTCGTAAAGCTCTGTTTCCACCTGCTCTGCGAACAAAGCTGGATCAACCGCTCTAGCAGTCGCTTTGGAGCCTAAATTGCTGACCCGGTTAAACTGCTCCACCGTCAATTTGAATTCTGAGCGGTCATCGCTTGCTGCCAGTGCTTGAACAACTGCGGCACGTTCAATTGTCGATTTCAGATCGGTAAATCCAGAAGCCATTACCGCATCAACGACATCGTAGCGGACGCCTTGCTCGGACAATACATTTTTGACACGAAGGGCGAAGAAATCGGAAAGATCCTTGCGGATATCCGCTGCTTCACGCTTCAGACCGCGAGCTTCATGAACAGATAGGGCAGCATCGTACAAGTCGTTTAGTTCCAGCTTAAGGCCATGCGCCAAAATGATTTGAACAATTCCCGCAGCTTGTCTCCGGAGTGCGTAGGGATCCTGTGAGCCCGTCGGTATAATGCCGATGGAGAAGCAGCCTACAATCGTATCGATTTTATCCGCTAAACTTACGATAGCTCCCGTTAATTCGGAAGGAGCGCGATCGCCTGCAAAACGCGGCTGGTAATGTTCATTAATTGCTTTCGCCACCGGTTTGCGCTCTCCTGCTTTAAGGGCATAATCTTCGCCCATAATTCCTTGAAGCTCAGGAAATTCATAAACCATTTGCGATACGAGGTCGAATTTGCAAATATCTGCGGAACGGCTAATGTCTTGCGAGCTTTGCTCGTCTATGAGCAAATGCTTGCTTAATAGGTCGGCTGTCGCACGAATCCGTCTTACTTTGTCGGCAACTGAACCGAGCTCTTCATGATATACGATGTTTTCAAGCTTCGAGAGAGCATATTCAATTGTGAGCTTATGATCCTCTTCATAGAAAAACTTCGCATCTGAAAGTCTGGCGCGCAATACTTTTTCGTTACCTTTTGCAACTAGCTCGATCGATTTAAGGTCACCGTTACGAACGGTTACGAAAAATGGCTGAAGCTGGCCTTCGCCGTTGAATACCGGGAAATACCGTTGATGCTCGCGCATCGAAGTAATAAGCACCTCTTGCGGAATATGAAGGAACGCCGGATCGAAGCCGCCAAACAATACGTTTGGATATTCAACCAGGAAAAGAACCTCTTCAAGCAAATCCTCTTTGATTGCAATCTCCCAGCCCTTTTCATTAGCCAGCCGGTTGATCTGGTCAACGATCAGCTGCTCGCGCTCGCTAACGTCTGCGATAACATGCTGCTCGCGCAAACGCTCTACGTATTGAGCCGGCTCTTTGACGGTTGCATCATTCCCTAGGAAGCGGTGTCCGCGCGATACATTACCGGTCTGTACGCCCGTAATTTCAAATGGGATAACGTCTTGCCCGAACAATGCCACTATCCAGCGAATCGGTCTGACAAAGCGAAGCTCATGGCTTCCCCAGCGCATGTTTTTCGGGAAAGACATCGACGTAATAAGCGACAGTAAGCCTTCCGGCAGGACAGCCGCTGTCTCTGCGCCAATGCTGCTTTTTCTCGCGTAAACATACTCAACGCCTGCCAGTTCTTGGAAATAAAGCTGCTCAGGTTCTACGCCTTGACTGCGGGCGAAGCCAAGCGCTGCTTTGCTCCAATTCCCCTGATCGTCCTGGGCAATTTTACGCGAAGGCCCCTTTGCTTCCTCACTCATATCGGATTGCTTCTCAGCCACGTCCTGAATAAGAACCGCAATACGTCGAGGTGTCGCATATACGTTAACGGCTCCATGCTCGATGCGTGAATCGGTCAGCCATTTTTCCATTTTATCCTTTAGCTGGTTCATTGCGCCGCGCACGAAACGAGCCGGTACTTCCTCTAGTCCAATCTCAAGCAACAAATCTCTAGCCATGCTGCTCCACTCCTTTCTTCAGCAACGGGAATCCAAGACGTTCTCTTTCCTCAAAATAAGTCGATGCGCAAGCGCGCGCCAAATTTCTTACTCTTGTAATATAGCCCGTTCTTTCAGTGACGCTGATAGCGCCGCGCGCGTCGAGCAGGTTAAACGTATGCGAGCATTTCAGCACGTAATCGTAAGCCGGAAACACGAGATGCTGCTCCATCGTTTTTTTGGCTTCTTCCTCGTACATG
>Ga0310903_10000215_pt1 | contig 10936 bp, 12 predicted proteins | sample C24D4metaG_FD_203914 | JGI IMG/M metagenome (GOLD analysis project Ga0310903, IMG submission 203914) | Lab incubated soil microbial communities from West Virginia University Organic Research Farm, Morgantown, WV, United States - C0D3 | ecosystem: Environmental > Terrestrial > Soil >...
CGACTCTGCGTATAAAAGGGTGCCGTGAACATTTTCCGCTCATTCCCGCGCATAGCCGTCCGAAGGACGGCGTGCTCCGCACGCCGATGCGGGAATCCAGTACTGTACCTGCAAGGCTGCACTGGATCCCCGCTTTCGCGGGGATGAGCGGCTAAGTCAATAATCGCGCGGTAGAAAGCCCGCCGGACCCGCCGGAGTCAACTTTGGCCACCTCGTCGACCGCTTCAGGCGGCAGTGCCACCTCCGCCATTACGCTCCTGGCGGTCGCATCATTCGCCAGCCAGTCGATGGTGCGGGTCTCCGATTCGCTGTTGCCGCAGATCTCGACCGACATGGGCGTGAGCGTCGGCGCAGCCTCGATTGTGGTCACGGCCTATGCGTTCGCGCACGGCTCGGTGCAGCTTGTCATCGGCCCGGTCGGCGACCGTTTCGGCAAATATGCCTGCATCATCGCGGCCTGCGCCGCCGCCTCGGTGCTGGTGCTGCTCTGCGGGCTTGCGACCTCGTTGCCGATGCTGGTCGCGGCGCGGCTCGCCTGCGGGCTCGCGGCTGGTTGGATCATCCCGCTCGCTTTCGCCTTCCTCGGCGACGTCATTCCCTACGAGCGGCGGCAGCAGGTGCTCGGCACCTTTCTGTCGGGACAGATCCTCGGCCAGCTGTTTGGCCAGGCCGCCGGCGGCGTGCTCGGCGATTTGTTCGGCTGGCGGCGCGTGTTCTTTTTTCTCGCCGCGCTTTTTGCGTTCGCCACCGTCGCGCTGGTGATCGAATTCCTGCGCAATCCGATCACGCGCGCCGGGCACGCCACCGCCACCCGCTCGCGTGGATTCATCGTCGACAATCTCACCGTGCTCCGCTCGCCCTGGGCGCGTGCCGTGATCGCCATGGGCTTCATCGAAAGCCTCTTCATGTTCGGCGGCTTTGCCTATGTCGGCGCCGATCTGCATCTGCGCTTCGGTGTCAACTTTGCGGTGGTCGGCCTCTTCGTCGGCGCATTTGCCATTGGTGGGTTGATCTACAGCCTGTCGGTGCGGCGGCTGGTCGAGCGGCTTGGCCAGATCGGGCTCGTCACCGGCGGCGGCGTGATGCTTGCGCTTGCCTACGCGACCATCGCTTTCGCCCCGCACGCCTACTTCGCGCCCTTCGCCATCACCGGCATCGGGCTGGGCTACTACATGCTGCACAACACGCTGCAGACCAACGCGACGCAGATGACGCCGGAAGCGCGCGGCACTGCGGTCGGCATTTTCTCCTCCGCGCTTTATCTCGGGCAGACCTTGGGCGTCGCGATCAACGCGCCGGTCTTCGACCGCTTCAGCGCGGTGCCTGTTTTCGTGATGTCCGGCGCGGGCTTGCTCGCGCTCGGCCTGTGGCTGGCGCGAAAGCTGCGGCAGCGGCGGGCGGCGGGGCTTTGAAGCTTGTCGACTGACCTCTCATCTGTCATTGCCGGGCCTGACCCGGCAATCCATGAGGCCACGCAACAAGCGACGAAGTTGTAGGGCTCTTCGAGCTGAAATTCATCATGGATGCGCGGGTCAAGCCCGCGCATTTCACCCAATTAGAGCTCCTCGTTAAGGCCTTCCGCGCGAGACGCGCTCGATCTCGGCGCGCACGATACGCTCGACCATTCCCGGCAGATTGTCGTCGAGCCACGACTTGAGCATCGGCCGCAGCATCTCGCGCACCAGATCCTCGAGCGTGCGCGCGTTCTGTCCGATCACCGTATGGGCGAGCGTGTTGAACGCGCTGTCGACCGCCTTCACCGTCTCGCCCGAGATCAATCCACGATCGGGCACCGGGGGTGGCGGCTCAGGTCTGTTCGCAAACACCACGTCAGGATTGGCGTCGATGGTGCGGAAGTTCGGTGCCGGGCCGGGCGGCGGCGTGGGCGATGTCATCGACTCGGTCAGGTCGAGCACATCGGGCGCGGCAGGCTGTGATGCCGCACTTTTCGGCGGCGCCTTCGGCGGTCCATCGAGCTCGGCGAGCATGGCGTCGATCTCATCCTGGCTGTTGGCGGCCGCGGCGGACAACGTTGCAGACTTGGGCGCCGGCGGAGCAGCCGGTTTAGCGGGCGGCGCAGGCGGTGTTGCCGGCGCAGCCGCGGCCGGTTGCTTGGCCGGCGGCGCGGTTTCCGGCGCCATCGCCGTTCCTTTGGCAGGCTTGGCGTCGTCGTCGGCAATGATCCGTCGGATGGAGGCAAGGATTTCCTCCATCGATGGCTCTTGGGCCTTCGCCGTCTGCGTCATCCCCTAAAAACCCTGACACACTCCCTGCGTCCCGCGTGGCGAAAAGCACAGCCGTCAGCCGCGCGAATCGCTGCCGCATACTGTTTATACGCCAGAGTGGCGCCGGTTTGGCAGATGGAACAGCGCGCCGATACAATGAACTGTGGACACGAAAGTGCCCGGCCGGTGCGGCCAAGGTGCGGCTTTGAGTCGACTCTAGCGACCGTCCGGCGTGCGCACGCCGGCCCAGCTGTCGCGCACCTGATGGTAGTGCACCCCGGCATCGTAGGTCGGAACGTGCAGTCCGATGATCTGGGGCGACAGGCGTCCGACCGAGGCAAGCAAGGTGTAGGAAGCGACCACCCGGTCACGCTGGGCGCTGACCAGCGCCACGCGTGCGTTGACCAGTTCCTGCTGCGCGTTGAGGACGTCGAGCGTGGTGCGCTGGCCGACACGCGCCTCTTCGCGCACGCCGTTGAGCGCAATTTCCGACGCCTGCACTTGCGCCTGCGTCGCATCGATATTGGCCTTCGCTGCCTCGAGCTGGCCCCATGACTGGACGATGTTTTGCCGCACGGCGTCGCGGGCCGTGTCGAGATCAAGCCGCCGCTGCCCGAGCGTTTCCTTGTTCTGCCGGATCAGCGCATATTCTGAGCCGCCCTGGTAGATCGGCACGCTCAATTGGCCGAGCACGAGCGCGTTGAAGCTCTTGAGCCCGAGCAGGCTGCTCTCGTTGTTCTGCTGCACGCTGCCCTGCAACGACAAGGTCGGATAAAGCGCGCCTTCCGCAACCTTCACCGCCTGCAACGCGACGTCGACATTATACTGCGCGGTCGAGACAGCCGGATGGGTCGCCGTGCCGAGACCGACCGACGACGTCAAAGTGCTCGGCGAGAAGCGATCGACCGGAGAACCCGGCGCGAGCTTTCCCGGCTCGACGCCAATCACCTGGCGATAGGTTGCCACCGACGCCTTGTAGGTCGCCTCCGCGCTCAGCACCTGCGAGCGTCCGGAGGCGAGGCGCGATTCCGATTGTGCGACGTCCGTGCGCGTGACTTCACCGACATTGAACCGGTCGCGCGTTTGCCGCAGTTGTTCCTGCAGCACTTCGACGTTCCGCCGCTGCAGGTCGAGGATGGCGGTGTCGCGCAGAAGATTCATGTAGGCCGTCACCGCATTGAGCAGCACCGTCTGCTCGGTCACGCGCAAGGTTTCGCGTGCCGACTGCACCTGGCTCTCGGCCTGGCGCGTGCGGTTGGCCGTCTGGAATCCGTTGTAGAGAGTCTGGGTCGCGGTGACGCCGCCGCCATACGGCGACATCTGGCCGGACAGATGAGTGTAGGGCGACGGGTTGGTGGACGATGGCTGGAACGGCCCGGTCGTTGATCGTGTCGTCGTGTCCCAATATTGCGATCCGACCGAACCAGTCGCCGTGACTCTCGGCCGGTACCCGGCCAAGGCCTGCGGCACGCCTTCATCGGTCGCGCGCACGGACGCGCGTTGCGCGTTCAGCGTCGGATTGTTTTGATAGGCCTGCACCAGGGCGCCTTCGAGCGTGTCGGCCCGCACCGGCGCCAAAAACAGCGCACACGCGGTGCAAGCGGCTGCTCCGGCCGCCAACCCGCGCCCCCAGCCTCTGGCTCCCCACCCCGCCATCAAACCCCGTCCAAGCACAGTCCATTGGCGCGACCGGTACCCTGCCAGATTCGCGCCGCCGCATCGAACGCGGAACAATATGCGCCCTGATGCACCGTTAAAACCCCCCAAGCCGCTGCGTGCACAAAAAGGGGGATACTGGCGTATTTACGCAACTATCGGAACAAACCCGCAATCAGAAGGCGAAAACCGGCGTTTCTGCAAAGCCCGGCAGTACCGCGGCGGTGGCGTCGAAGATCGGCCGCCCCCCCAATTCGTCGCCGCTCCTGCAATAGAGCATGGCTTTGGCAGCGGGCCCCCCGCCAAGGACGCAGACGAGCCGCCCACCCTCCTTGAGCTGGCTGAGGAATGTCTCCGGCGGGATCTCGGTTGCTCCTTCGAGCACGACCGCGTCATAGGGCGAGCCCTGCGGCCAGCCGCCCGTCAGGGCTCCGCTGACCACACTCACATTCTGCTGCCCGGATAGCGCCGTGCGCGCAGCCTGGGCAAGGTCGGCGTCCTGCTCCAGCGCCACAACCTGGCCGGCGATATGCGCAAGCACGGCAGCGCCGTAACCGGTCGCACAGCCGACATCGAGAACGCGGTCGCCCGGCGCAATGTCTGCGGCGTGAATGAGCTTAGCCAGCACCATCGGCTTGAGCAGTCGCCGCGATCCGCTTTTGCCGACCGGCAAATCGAGATCGAGATACGCAAGACCGGCCGACGACGCCGGAACGAAGCGCTCCCGCGGGATCTCGATCATGGCGTCGAGGATGCGCAGATCGGTCACATCGGCGGTGCGGACCTGTCCGTCCACCATGTGCCGGCGAGCGGTTGCGAAATCGGTCATCGCGTTTCTCGATCTGAAGAAGGCCGTCGGGAAGAGCGGTTCTTGTGCGGCAATAAGCCGGAAAACGCAAGTTTCGCCATGCGATTGTCATGTGATTGTCGGGGGGCTTTGGCTCCTATATAGGCTTAGCCAACCCGACGCCTTGATTTCACAAGTTTGGCCACGTGGCGGAGTGGTGACGCAGCGGACTGCAAATCCGCGTACCCCGGTTCAATTCCGGGCGTGGCCTCCACCCTTCGCGGACCTTCATCCTTTCCAAAGCAGGCTGGCTTTGTTATAGCGCCGCTACCGTTCCCCGGTAGCTCAGTGGTAGAGCAACCGGCTGTTAACCGGTTGGTCGCTGGTTCGAATCCGGCCCGGGGAGCCACCTTCTCGCACACCCGAGACGTGTACGTGCGCGAACTCGTGTTGCGCTTATCGGCGCGGGCGATCGCGCCGCAATGGAGTTTCGTAGCGCGAGCGATTTTTATTTGCGCTTGCGCAGCCAGTCGTCAACGCTGAGACGTCCAGCCCCACAAACAAACAAGAAAAAGAAGCCACCCAGCATGGCCATGTTCTTATAGAAGCTGGAATCCTGCGAGCGGCGCGCGGCCGCGTCGGTAAATTCCCAATACCGGTGGGAGCTGAACGTCGCGACCAGCATGAAGATAACGAAACCAAAAATGAGATAGCGCGTGGCGAAGCCGAAGATCAGCGCGATGCCGCCGAAGAACTCGAACGGAACGGCGATATAGGCAAGGAAGGGCGACAGCCCGCGCAGCGGAAACGAGTTGGCAACGGCTTCAATATTGAAGAGCTTGCCATAGCCGCTGCGCACGAAAATCCAGGCCAGCAGAATGCGTCCTATCAAGAGCCAGATATCGGCGCTGCCCGCGGCCAGGCCGTCGGCATGTGACAATGCGGAATGCAAACTATTTCCACTGCGTGTCGTCATGGCGCCTTGCCTGTTCTGTTATGGGTTAGGTCCAGTTCATCGGCCCGGGTTCCGAACAGCCATGTAGCGCCGTACCGCCGACAAGCATAAAATCGCGCCGCCTCATTGCCGCCCCGGCTTCAAGACCAGGGATCGTAGCAACTTCGCTATGCGCTCAGGAAGAGATCAGCCGGGCAGACAGTAAGACAAAATTCTATCCGCCCACCGGCATCAGCAAGGGCGACTGATACATGCGCTGCGGCTGCGGCGTCTCGCTGGTCCGCAATGGCGGGTAAACGCGGTGCAGGTCGGCAGGGTCGATCTGTATTTCGCCGTTGGCGTCCTGAATGGCCGGAATCTTCCCGGTCTGGATCGCGCGCAGGATGGCGGTTTTGTTGCGGCCGACGGCCGCGGCGGCTGTTGCAAGGCTGTACATGGCGTCCCGGCTACTCCGTTCCCAATGGCCGACAGAGTGTGGCTGCGCTCGTTAATAAAAGGTATCCGGCGCGGTTCATTGCGGGGCCGAAAAAGGGCGGCAACAAATCCCGGAATCCTTGACGACAAGGAAGCGCAGGCGGTGTGGTAACCTGGGGCACCGTGAGGCAGTAAGCACGGCAATTCCGCGTGAGCCGCGGATGGCGCCGCCTATTCGATCACCTCGTCGGCGCGGGCAATAAGTGACGGCGACACCGTGAGGCCGAGTGACTTCGCGGCCTTGAGGTTGATCACCAGGTCGAACTTGGTTGGCAATTGCACCGGCAAAGCGGCGGGCTTGGCGCCTTTGAGAATCTTCCCGGCATAGACTCCCGCCGCGCGATACGCATCCGCTTCGCTCGCGCCGTAGCTCATCACGCCTCCCGCGACGATAAATTCGCGCGATGCATAAATGGCCGGTATCTTGTAGCGGTTCGCCAAAGCGACGATCTGATCGTTCAGCTCGGTGAATAATGGATCGGCGGCGACGAGAAGCGCATCGACTTTTAACTGGGACAAAGTCGTGAAGACACGATCAAGATCCCGTTCGCTGCGTATGTTTTGAATGGAAATTTTTTGGCCAAGTGCCTCGGCGGCGGTTTCCACGCCTGCCAGCTGCCGATCCGTATCGGGATAATCTTCATTTGCCAGCACGCCGATCAAAGTGCTCTTTGATACCAGCTCGCGCAAAAGCCCCAGCCGCTTTGCCTCCAGTGCCGGTGAAATCAGGCTCAGTCCCGTTGCATTGCCGCCCGGATTGTTGAGGCTTTCGACAAGCCCAATAATGACCGGGTCGCCGTCGATAACGAAGACGATGGGAATTTTGCTCGTCGCGGCCTTGGCGGCGAGCGCCGAGGGCTCACCGCCCGTGGTGACAATCACGACCGCCTGGTGGTTCACCAGATCCCGCGCCAAAGCCGGTAGACGACCATGCCTGCCGTGAGCCCAGCGGTATTCGATCCTGATGTTTTGATTTTCAATGAAGCCCGACTCTTTCAGACCCGCGCGCAGTGCGTCCAGGACACGGGTGGACTCGTCGGCCGATGTGCAGCCTAACAGGCCAATTGTCAGGCCCGTCCTCTGCTGCGCGCGCGCTGCGAACGGCCACGCCGCAGCGCCGCCTAACAGACCGATAAACTCGCGCCGCCTCATCGTCTGCCCCCGCAGCTCAGGACGGGACATTTCAAATCTTACCAGATGCACAATTCGCGGAAAGGGGCGGTCAGCGACCACCGGGCGTTACTGACACGCTCCGACATATTCGCCTTGAAGCCTCACCTGCGTATCCATCATCTGCTGGTTTCCCATCCAGCCTTTGGTCGAGATGACGGCCGTATAGCGAAGCGGGCTGACGAAAATAAATTCTGCGGCAGAGTCCATGTTGAGCTGCCCCCTGCACTCCAGCCGCCATGTCAATTTCTGCTCGGACTTTTCGTATTGCGTCCGCTGGCACGTCGTGTTCATGCCGCCGAAGCGCGGCGAAAACGTATCCGCAAGATCGCCCGCCTGCTCGGCGGTCAGACAACGCGAGTTTGTCTGCGGCGGCATTTGCATTCCGTTGTTCAAGACCGCGGTCGTGATTTTCCACAGACCGGGTTGAATGCCGTCGGCGGCCATCGCTGTTGCGAGACCGCCACACAGTGCCGCCATTGCAAAGACCGCTTTCATAAACGCTAAACCCCGCAACGCCCGCAACTTTGCCGGATACTTTTGTCGGCAGGCTGACCGGTTTGATCCTATAATGATTTTGCCGGCGCCATAAGACGGGGGACTCAAGTGCGACGCGTGGGTCATTTTGTCGAAGCGATCATCTTCAACAGCCGATGGCTGATCGCGCCGTTTCTGCTGGGCCTGGTTGTCGGGCTTGCGGCGCTTGTGCTGAAATTTCTCATCAAGCTCTATGAATTTGTCATTCACATCCCCCAGGCGCCGCCGGCCGATGTCATCGTCGGCATCCTCACCCTCGTCGACCTTACGCTCGTCGCCAGCCTGATTGTGCTCGTCATCTGCTCGATCTACGACAATTTCATCACCGACATCGACCCCGCGAAACATCCCGAATGGCCGGAGGGACTGGTCAAAATCGGCTTCTCGGGACTCAAGCAGAAACTGTTCGGCGCGATCGCGGTCATTGCCGCGGTCAACGTACTGGAATGGTTCATGGACATCGAGCGGCAGGCCGACAACACCAAGCTGGCCTGGGTCGTCGGCATCCTGCTCACCTTTGCGGTCTCAATGCTCATTCTTGCGGTCGCGGACTGGCTGAGCGAGCGTAAGAACGAGCAGCCAAGCAAGCGGAAATAGGACGTCGACGCCGGATCACCCGGCCCGCCATTGACGACGGAGACCCCAATGAAAAACGAAGACCCCTGGGCGTGGATGCAGCCTTATGACGTCCGACGCTTCGGCGAGGTCATCCTCGACAAGAAAGAGCAGGAACGCTGGTGCCGCGCAGTCCTGCTCGGCGGCCTGCCGTTCATGTGGCGCAAGGCGGAGACCGCCCGCAATCTCATTTACGACCGCCTCGAGCTGCGCGCAGGTGACAAGGTGCTGATCATCGGCGAGTGCATCGAGCCGTGCGGCTTTGTCGACGACATCAGGGCGCGTATCGGCGGCAGAGGCGAGATCAAGGTCTTCGACATCACCGATGAGGCCCGCGACAGCTACATCGCAAGGAAGCGCGGACGCGGCGGCCAGCTCGCCACGTGGCAATGGACCTACACGCGTGACATCGCGGACAGCGCCTTCGATTGTGCCGTTTGCCTGCAGGGCGTGCAGCATACCGACAACTGGCGCGAGGCCGGCGCCGAAATGCGGCGCGTCATGAAAAGCGGCCGCAACCTGGTGCTGGCCGAGATCGCCTACAGTCCCGAGACCCGGATGAAGATCGAGCTCGACATGCACATCGAATATGTCTTCGACAAATTGCTGTCGCGCGTCGGGTGGAAACTCGAGGAATTTCCCTACTACAGCCCGAAAGATCTGGAGGCCGCCTTTGCTGGGCTTCTCGATGAAACCGACAGCTTTGTCTGGAAAGGCATTGAAATCTTCTGGGGCCGGAAACCGGCATAGGCTGGTTATGTCGCTCTTTATCGAAACCTATCGTGGCATCGTAGGTCAGGCCGAATGCGACAATCTCGGTCACATGAACGTGCAGCACTATTTCGCCGCAGTAAGTCACGGCATGTTTGCAATGATGGTACGCCTGGGCCTTACGCCTGAAGAAATCGATCGGCGGCAAATATCATTTGCTGTCGTACACGCTGAGACCGATTTTCACCGCGAGCTACGCTCTGGAGACGCAATGGTATTGGAATCAACCGTGCTCAAGCTTGGCGACAAGACCGCGACTTTCCAACATAGACTGAGAAATCTATCGGCCAATACCCTCGCCATGACTACGGACTTTAAATGCGTGCTGCTAGATCTCAGAAAGCGAGAGGCTATTTCAATCCCTGATGACGTGCGGGCTGCCGCCGCCGAACTGGGTATTGCATAAGTCGGCCACTTGTAGTCAAACGCGATGTCAGCTCAACGTCATCTTGTGGAATTGCCGGCAGGACGATTGCTACGTCTGCCCCGTGGCTTTCATGTAGGTCTCGAATTTTTCCCGCAGCGCCTTGGGCAATTCCACCGATTGATGCGTCTCCAGTGACGTCATTGCTGTCACCAGGCGCGCGCGCAGCCGCTCGACCCCGTTTACATGTCCCACAATGACGACGCTCAACGACGAGCGTCCGACTCGCGTGAGCAGCAAGGTGAGATCAAGCCGCTCGCCCATGCGGCTCGGCAACTTGAAGTCGGTTTCAATATGAACGTAGGGAAATCCGTGCTGATCCCCGAGGATCAGGTTGGCGTAATTGACGCCGAGTTGCTCGGTGTACCAGTCCTCGACCAGGCCGTTGAACATGTCGAAGTAGTGCGGAAAGTAGACGATGCCCGCCGGGTCGCAGTGGGAAAAACGGATCGGCACCGTGCGCGTGAACGCACCCGTTGGCGGAGTGAAGCGGTCTTCTTTCATGGGGTTATGGAGCCACCCGCGCGGGTGTCTTGCAACTGTCAAGATTTGAGCTTGAACCCCGGCGTCATTCGATCACCTCATCGGCGAGAAACAAGAATGTCTGGCGCACCGGGAGGCCGAGAGCCTTGGCCGCCTTGAGATTGATCGCGAGCTCGAACTTGTCGGGCGACTGCGCGGGCAAATTGCCAACCGGCTCTCCCTTGAGAATACGATCAACATACGAGCTTGAGCGCCGGAAGATATCGGCGGTATCCGGCCCATAGGACATCAGGCTGCCCTCCGCGACGAATTGCCTGTAGGGAGAAATGAGCGGCAACCCGTGCTGGCGGGCGGCGCCGAGAATGGCACCCCGCGTTGTGAGGACGTAAGGGTCGCCGGGAGTGATCAAACCGCCGCCGCTGTCGCGAGCCACGTCAGCAACCACCCGCTCAATGTCAGCCAGGCTCTGAATATGCGCCCCACCGAATTCAACGGGAGAAGCGCCCCGCAACGCTTTGTATGACTCGATGAAGCGATCATAGTATGGCGCGGTATCGGGATTGAACATCAAGCTCACCCGCGTGAGGCCGGGCTTGATGTCGCTGAGCAGATTGATCCACTTACCGATGATCTCCGGCTCAATGAACGAAAAGCCCGTGATGTTGCCGCCGGGCCGCTTGAGATTCGGGATGAAGCCTTGACCGACCGGATCATTCACAACCACGAACACAATTGGAATCGTGCGGGTTGCCGGTTTCAGCGCTTTCATAACCGGGGTGGTATTCGCGACAATCACGTCGGGTGGCGATTTGACCAGCTCCGCCACATGTCTGCGAATC
>Ga0310903_10000221_pt1 | contig 10792 bp, 9 predicted proteins | sample C24D4metaG_FD_203914 | JGI IMG/M metagenome (GOLD analysis project Ga0310903, IMG submission 203914) | Lab incubated soil microbial communities from West Virginia University Organic Research Farm, Morgantown, WV, United States - C0D3 | ecosystem: Environmental > Terrestrial > Soil > Agricultural...
TGGCCGGATTGTTCGGAGCAATGGAGACCGGCCACCACGCCCGCCTCTTCCTGATCACCGGGTTCCTCGGGGGCTTCACCACCTTCTCCGCCTTCAGCCTGGACGCGCTGACCCTGTGGGAACGGGGAGCGGCGATGCAGGCGGGCTTCTACGTGCTGGGCAGCGTGATCCTGTCGTTGATCGCGGCAGCGGTTGGCCTGATGCTGTCGCGCCTGGTCTAACGCCCCTTGCCGGTTGCAATTCGCAACCCCATTTCGGTCGCCAACGCGACGTGAAGGATCCCCTATGGCCGACGCCCCCGAGAAAATCCCGTCCCTCCCCGCCGACTATGAGCCGCCGAAGGTGTGGACCTGGGACCGGCCGAGCGGCGGGCAGTTCGCCAGCATCAACCGGCCGATCTCGGGACCGACGCATGACAAGGAGCTGCCGGTCGGGACACATCCGCTGCAGCTCTATTCGCTCGGCACGCCCAACGGACAGAAAGTGTCGATCATGCTCGAAGAGCTGCTCGCCGCGGGCCATCAGGGCGCGGAATATGATGCCTGGTACATCGACATCGGCGAGGGCGACCAGTTCGGCTCCGGCTTCGTCGAGGTGAACCCCAATTCGAAGATCCCGGCACTACTCGACCGGACCGATCCAGCGAAGCCGCAACGGGTTTTCGAGAGCGGCTCGATCCTGCTCTACCTGGCCGAGAAATTCGGCGACTTCCTGCCCAGCGACCCCGCGGCACGGACCGAAGCACTCAACTGGCTGTTCTGGCAGATGGGATCGGCGCCGTTCCTGGGCGGCGGCTTCGGCCACTTCTACGTCTATGCGCCGGTCAAGATCGAATATGCGATCGACCGCTACGCGATGGAAACCAAGCGGCAATATGACGTGCTCGACCGCCACCTCGCCGAGCATCGTTTCGCGGCGGGCGACGAGTATAGCATTGCCGACATGGCAATCTGGCCCTGGTACGGCGCCGTCGCGCTGGGACAGGGCTATTCGGGCGCATCGGAGTTTCTTGCCTTGCGCGATTACAGGAATGTGATGCGCTGGACCGAAGAGGTCGGGGCGCGGCCGGCGGTCCAGCGCGGCCGGCGGGTCAACCGCAAGGTCGAGAACGACCCAAGCTTCATCCGCGAGCGGCATAGCGCCGCGGATCTCGACTAGGCCGCGGCGACCTCGAGGCCGGCCCGAGCGATCTCCGGGCGCCGGCGCTTCCTCGCCCTGCGGAACCAGAAAGACCATGTGGCGAAGGCGCCAAGGATGGTGAGGCCGAGGCCCGACAGGGTCATCACCAGCTTCCAGGCGAGGCCGCCGACCTTGGCGCTGTGGACCGGCAGCAATTTCTCGTTGATCGACGCGGCCCGGCTTCCCTTGGCCGGGTCGTCGACCTTCACCAGCTTGCCGGAGGCGTCGAACATCAGCCGGGTACGGCCGTTCATCGACCATTCGAACGGCTGACGCATGGAAACGGACCATGGCTGGTCAGGCTTCATCGGCGCTGAAAGCCGGCGGAGGGCAGCCTTGGGGAAGCGGGCCCTGGCCTCGGCCAGCATCGCCGCGACCGGCGCCGGGCCATTGACAGGGTCGACCACGGGCGGCCTGGCGCGCGCTTCCATCTTGCCGAACGGGCTCAAGACAGTGGCAGTGACGTCCTTGAACACCATGCCAGTGCCGGTGAGGAAGCTCAGCAGCAGCAGCGGCGCGACGAGGATGCCGAGATCGCGGTGATGGCTGACCATCGGCCCGGGCTGGAACTTCTTCGGCAGCAGGCGGGGGCGCCATTTGGCGCGGCCGCGCAGCCACAAGAGAATCCCGCTGATCACGAACAGCAGTCCGAACACGCCAGCCCAGCCCGCGATGAGCTCGCCGGTTTCGCCGTAGAAGAGATGATGGTGGAGATCGAAAATCCACAGCTCGGGCCGTTGCCACTGGCTCGACCAGGCCGCGACCAGATCGCCATGCTGGTTGAGGTAGGCGCCGGCCCCGCCCTCGAGCGAGACCTGATGCAGCCCCAGCTCGTCGCCGGCGAAGGTGATTCGAGTAGCGCCCGAGGCGATTTGGCGCTGGGCGATCTGGCCGAGGAGCTCGACATTTTCGGCGAGCGGATCGTGGGCGCCGGGAACCGATATCCAGCTGCCTTTCCACAACAGGATCGTGCCGCTGAGGCCGAGTAGGGCGAGCAGCAGGCCGATCAGGCCGCCCGACCAGCGGTGGAGGAAGGACAGATATTTCATGAGGCACTCGTTGGTGGATTAAGGCGGATGCCTAGCCATGCTGCGAATGATTATCAATAGCCACGATGGGCGATTTCCGGGACGCGGCGAGCCGAGCCCGTTCATCCCCAAGCAAGGCTAATGACCCATGGTCGCCACATTATCCGATTAATTGGCTTCCCATGAGTAAAGCGATTCTGATTGCCGCCGCCCTCGTAGGCCTGGCCGTTGCCGGACCTGCCGATGCCCGTAGCCCGCTTGAGGGCCGCTGGGATCGGAAGGACATGCAGATCGAAATCAAGCCGTGTGGCGTAAGCCTGTGCGGGACGGTCGTCAGCGCCTCGGCCAAGCAAAAGGCGCGAGCCCAGAACGGAAGCGACACCAATTTGGTCGGGGCGACCTTGATTCGCCAGATCCAGCCGACCGGGCGCCAGACCTATCGCGCCCGCGTCTTCCTTCCCGACCGCAACATGAACGCGTCGGGCAGGATCACCCAGCTGACGCCCGATCGGTTGCGCGTGTCGGGCTGCGTGTTGGCAGTGATCTGCCGGACCACCCATTGGGACCGGGTGCACTAGTTCGCATAAAGCAGCGCTCGCGCTTTGCCTTAACTTGGGTTAAGGCCCATGCGCTGATCCCGCATTTGTAGCGTCGCGATGGGAGACCCAGCCGATTTGCCAACAGGCAAGCCGTAGCGGCGCGGGGGCGCCCATCAAGGGGCTATGATATGAAACTCGGGATAATTTTCGCGGCTGCGGCCGCGACCGCATGCGCATTGGCTACGCCGGCCATCGGCCAGGACGCGCCGGCGCATATCGTATCGCTGTATCGGGCTGCGCCAGGCCAGCAGGTGGCGCTGCTGAAATGGATGGCGCGCCAGGACCAGGCGGCCCAGGCCGCGGGATTGCCGGCATCGCAAATCTATGTCCACACGTCGGGCGACAGCTGGGACTATCTGGTGATCAACCCGGTGACGACGAAGGCTCAGGATGACGCGGTCGATGCGGCCGCCAAAAAGTTGGGAATTACATCGGGGCCGCGCGCCAGCATCGAATTTCGAACGATGATCGCCAGCCATACCGACACCACCAGCGACGGGCCGATGACCGCGGCGCAGATCCTGGCGCGGCTCGGCGAGAAATAGCCTCGGCTAGATGCTGAAGGGCGGCGCGACCTCGCCCTTCAGCACTGCCGACTGCAGCGCCGCCATTTCGTCGGCCCAATAACGGTCACGGTCGAGATGCGGGCTGATGACGCGCACCCTGGCGTGGAGCGCTCGCAGCTTCTCCGAGGTCTTCAGGGGCGCGTGATAATCGACGCCCTGGGCGGCGGCGATCAGCTCGACCGCGACGATGCCCGCGGCATTCCTGGCAATGGCCGCTGCCTTGCGTGCGGCGATCGGGGCCATCGAGACATGGTCCTCCTGTCCCGCCGAGGTCGGCACGCTATCGACGCTGGCCGGGAAAGCGAGGCTGCGGTTCTCGGCGACCAGCGCCGCCTGCGTCACTTGCGGGATCATCAGCCCTGAATTGACGCCCCCATCATCGGTCAGGAATGCCGGCAGGCCACTCATCTTGGGGTCGATCAGAACCGCGGTTCGGCGTTCGGAGATCGAGCCGACCTCGCACATCGCCATGGCAATGGTGTCCGCGGCGAAGGCGACCGGCTGGGCATGGAAATTGCCGCCGCTGATCGCGCTGTCCTCATCCTCGAACACGATCGGATTATCGGTCACCGCGCCCGCTTCGATGGTCAGGGTGCGCGCGGCGTTGGCGAGGAGATCGAGCGCGGCGCCCATCACCTGCGGCTGGCAGCGGAAGCTGTAGGGGTCCTGCACCCTGCCGCAGCGGCCATGGCTGGCGAGGATTTCTGAGCCGTCAAGCAGGCCTCGGATCTCGGCGGCGACACGAATCTGGCCGGGCTGGCCGCGAACTTCGCTGATGCGCGGGTCGAATGGCTTCACCGAGCCCTTGAGCGCATCGACCGACAGTGCGCCGGCGCCAAGCGCCGCGCCGAACACCCGCTCGGCGGTAAATAGCGCATCGAGCGCAATGGCGGTCGAGGCCTGGGTGCCGTTGATCAGGGCGAGCCCTTCCTTGGGGCCGAGCTCGAGCGGCTGCATGCCGAGTTTCTTCAGCGCGTCTTTCGCAGGGAGGATGTCGCCAGCGACATCGATCCGCCCCTCGCCGAGGAGCGCGGCGATGAGGTGCGCGAGCGGGGCGAGGTCGCCGCTGGCGCCGACGCTGCCCTGCGCCGGGATCAGCGGCATGGCGTCCTTGTCGAGGAGCGACTGGAGCGCATCGATTACCAGCGGGCGCACGCCCGAATAGCCGCGGCCCAGCCCGAGCAGTTTCAGCACGATCATCAAGCGGACGACATGGCGCGGCAGCGCGTCGCCAAGCCCGCAGGAATGAGACAGGATCAGGTTGCGCTGAAGCTCGGCCAGCCGCTCGGGCGGGATACGGGTGTTGGCGAGCAGGCCAAAGCCCGTGTTGATGCCGTAGACGGTCTCGCCGCCGGCAACGATCCGCTCGACGGAGGCGGCGGAGGCGCGGATCCGATCCAGGCTGGCCGCGTCGAGGTTGGCGGGTGTGCCCTGCCACAGCTGGCGCAAGGTGGCGAGGTCTAGGCCTTCAGGATTCAACGAGATCATGGCCTGCGCGTCTAGGAGATTTGCGCAGCGCGGGCCAGCAGTGATGGAAAGCCGGCAGGTAGTCGGTATGAAGCAGCCGATAACCACAGCCGAACGACTTTGGGAGTGCATAGAAACGATTCGGGAGTGAAACTCGCTAACTGTCCCCCGGCGAAGGCCGGGGTCCAGCCTTGTTCCATGAAAGCGCTTCGCGCTCCTGGGCACCGGCCTTCGCCGGGGAACTAGGGGAGCATGGGAAGGTCTAATCCCTGTTCCCGCGCGCAATCTATCGCGATGCCGTAGCCCGCGTCGGCGTGTCGCATGACGCCGGTGCCGGGATCGTTCCACAGCACCCGCTCGAGGCGGCGGGCGGCATCGTCGGTGCCGTCGGCGACGATCACCACGCCCGAATGCTGCGAATAACCCATGCCGACCCCGCCACCATGATGGAGCGAGACCCAGGTCGCGCCCGACGCGGTATTGAGGAGGGCATTGAGCAGGGGCCAGTCGCTGACCGCGTCGCTGCCGTCCTGCATCGCCTCGGTTTCCCGGTTGGGGCTGGCGACAGAGCCGGAATCCAGATGGTCGCGGCCGATGACGATCGGGGCGGAAACCTCGCCGTTCCTGACCATCTCGTTGAAGGCGAGGCCGAGGCGGTGGCGCTGGCCCAGACCGACCCAGCAGATGCGTGCCGGAAGGCCCTGGAAGGCGATCCGCTCCGCCGCCATGTCGAGCCAGCGGTGGAGGTGCGGATCGTCGGGGATCAGCTCCTTCACCTTGGCGTCGGTCTTGGCGATGTCATCCGGATCGCCAGACAGCGCGGCCCAGCGGAACGGGCCGACGCCGCGGCAGAAGAGCGGGCGGACATAGGCGGGAACGAAGCCCGGGAAGTCGAAGGCGTTGGCGACGCCCTCGTCGAAGGCTTCCTGGCGGATGTTGTTGCCATAGTCGAACGTGGGCACGCCCATTTTCTGGAATTCGAGCATCGCCTCGACGTGGGCAGCCATGGACTTGCGTGCCGCGGCGGCGACCGCGGCAGGATCGCGCTCGCGCATCTCGGTCCACTGCGCGACTGACCAGCCGGCGGGGCAATAGCCGTTGGCCGGGTCATGGGCCGAAGTCTGGTCGGTCACCGCGTCGGGGCGGATGCCGCGCGCCACCATTTCCGGCAGGATTTCGGCACAGTTGCCGAGCAGGCCGACGGACGTGGGTTCGGTCGCGGCCGCAATGATCTCCAGCGCCTGGTCAATGCTGGTCGCGCGATGGTCGAGGTAGCGCGTTTCGAGGCGCTTCTCGATGCGGCTGTCCTGCACCTCGACGGCGATGCAATGCGCACCGGCCATCACGGCGGCGAGTGGCTGCGCGCCGCCCATGCCGCCGAGCCCGCCGGTCAATATCCACTTGCCCTTGAGGTCGCCGCCGAAGTGCTGGCGGCCCATTTCGGCGAAGGTCTCGTAAGTGCCCTGCACGATGCCCTGGCTGCCGATGTAGATCCACGATCCGGCCGTCATCTGGCCGTACATCATCAGGCCCTTGCGATCGAGTTCGTTGAACTTCTCCCAGGTCGCCCATTTGGGCACCAGGTTGGAGTTGGCGAGGAGGACTCGAGGCGCATCCTTGTGCGTGCGGAACACGCCGACCGGCTTGCCCGACTGGACGAGCAGCGTCTGGTCTTCCTCCAGCCGCTCGAGCGTCTCGACGATCTTGTCGTAAGCCGCCCAATTGCGCGCCGCGCGGCCGATGCCGCCATAGACGACCAGGCTTTGCGGGTCCTCGGCGACCTCGTCATCGAGGTTGTTCATCAGCATCCGGACCGCGGCTTCGGTGGTCCAATGCTTCGCCTTGATCTCGCTGCCCCGCCGCGCGCGGATATGGCGGCTGTTATCGCGCCGTTGGTCTGTCATCTCCGCGCTCCCTAGCCGCTGAAGGGCTCCGACCCAAGGATTGAATCGGCACAGGGATGACGGCCGCTTCGTGAATTGCGGCATCCCCCAGAGAGGGGTCGCGCTCGCCACCGCCATTGATTAGAGATAGGGGCGCAACGAGACGTTTTCGAAGAGCGAGGTGAGTCGATGTCGGACCGCATTTTCCAGGATCGCGAAAAAGCGATGGAAGCGGATTATTTCCGCAAGGAGGAGGCGAGGCTGCTCGAAAAGCTGCGCCAGCATGCCAAGCTCGAGGATATCGCCGAAGCGCTGAGGGACAAGCTGCAGGTCGACAATCCGGAACTGCTCGCCGCCGTGCGCGATCTTGGCATTACCGCCGAAACCGTTGCCGCCTTCTTCCTTGCTCCCCTGGTCGAGGTCGCCTGGGCTGAGGGCAAGGTCCGCAAGGACGAACATGCAGCAGTGCTGAAGCTCGCTCATGATCGCGGCGTCGAGGAGAACTCTCCATCCGAGCAGCAGCTGCGCGACTGGATGGCCACGCGGCCGTCCGACGCCCTGTTCGATACCTCGATCGAGGTGCTTAAGGCGAGCTTTTCCGTGCTGCCGGTACGCGAGCGCCATGAGCGGGTCGAACGGGTGATCGACGCTTGCCGGATCGTCGCCGAGGCGTCCGGTACCGAGATCGCCCATCAGTTGGGCCTGGGCACGGGCGTGTCGAAGAGCGAAGCGTCGCTCCTCGATTCAATCGGCAACAGGCTTCGCTCCCGCGATTAGCCCAGGTGCAATGGGGCTAGTCGAACCAGTCCCAGATATTGTTGCTGGTGAACGACCATTTGAAACTGGCCTGCATGCGCGTGTCGGTGCCTTCGTTGCCGTCATTGTCGGTGCGCTTGCCCCATAATATTTCGAGACCGGCAAGGACATTGTCGGCCGGCGCGTAGAGCAGGTTGGCCGAGGCATAGTCGCCGCGGTGGAAGGCTGTCTCTTCCTGGAAATTGGTGTTGTTGACCTTGGTGAAGCTGTAGCCGACGGCCGAGCTCAGCTGTTTCGACCATTGGAAGTCGACATAGGCCGACACGCCCAGCAGTTTGACCGCCGTCGCCTCAGGGACGAGGATGATTGCTGGCGGCTGCAGGACCGTGCTTACTGACGGCGCCAGGTCCATGCCGCCGTCGTTCATATAGGTCGCGATGCCGCGGCCGTAGACGACGCCCAGCCGCGGAGTGGCAAGGCCAAGCTTGACCGAGCCGGTGGCGTTGATGCCCCAGCCAAGCTCATGCCCTTCCGGCTCATTGCCCTCGGTGCCCTTCGTTTCGAAGCCGATCTTGCGAAGGATGCCCGCCACCCGGACATGGCCCCAATCGCCGCCGTAGCGGACCGCGGCGGTCAGGTCGGGCAGCTCTTCGTTGGCCTGGATATTGGCCGCGATATCTTCGTCGATCAGGCGGATCTTGCCGGGATCGATGTCGTCGCTGGGATGCTCCAGCGCAACCGCAGCCTGCCAGCCGCCGCTGTCAACGAAGGTCCAGCGGATCTGCGGCGTGCGGACGAACACCATCCCCGTCGGACCCCAGTAATCGAGCACGTTGGGGAAGATGTCCCCGTCCATGAACAAGGTGTTGGTCTGGCCGGCCAGGAACGGGCCCCATTTGGCATACATGTGGCGGACGCGGAAAGTCGTCTGGCCCGCATCGACGCCGGTTCCGAACAGGTCGAATTCGAACTTGGCCTCATAGGGCTTGCCGGCCAGCATGCCGGTCGCCTTGGCGCCAAGCCGCGACTGGCGAACGCTGAAAATCGACTGGCCGTTGCCGCCGAACGCCCCCTTGTCGGTCGGAATGCGTGACGGCCTCAATGTCGCGTCCCAATCGGGGTTGACGCGCTTGAAGTCCTGGATCGCGTCGAGCTGGACGAAGCCATAGAGCTCAAGGTTATGATCCTTGGACCGTTTCGGAGCCTCCGGCGTGTATTGCGTGGGCGGCGGAGGCGTGACCCCGAGACGCTGCTCAAGGGCGGTCATCCGCGAACGCAGGTCCTGCAGTTCCTGGATTGCCTGCTGGCGCTCAGCCTCGGTCAAGGGTTGTGCTTCGGCCGCGCTAGACGCGGCTGCGGTGACGAAAGCCGGTGCCGATGGTGACGCTCCGCCGGCAGAGGCCGCCCATGCCGGCGAGGCGATCAACGCCGCGGATGTGGCCAGGACCACTTTGCGCATAATAGCCCCCAGTCGTTGCAATCGAATGCCGATGGCCGGGATTATGCTGCGCGTCGCCCGATCATAAACTCGGGGTAAACCTGAGTTAGGGAGATGGAATCGCCGACTCCGCCCGTTAGCAGGCGTCGAGGCCGGCCTCTCGGAAGATCGCCACGGCCGTGGCCACCCCTTCGAGCGTCGGCGGGTCGGTTTGAGCGAGCTCATATTCGATGCCGAGGCGTTCCCACTTATACTTGCCCATCTGGTGGAACGGCAGGATCTCCGCGCGCTCGACGACGCCGAGGGAGGCGCCGAAACGCGCCACGGCCTCCATCTCCTCCGGATCGTCGGTAAGGCCCGGAACCAGCACGTAGCGCAGCCACATCGGACGCTTCAGCACGGCCAGGCGGCGGCAGAAATCCAGCACATCCTTATTGTCGAGGCCGGTTACCCGCAGATGCTGCGCCGGCGAAAATGCCTTCATGTCGAGGATGACCAGGTCGATGTCGGCCAGCTCCTCGTCGGACACCTGCTCTCCATAAAAGCCATTGGTCTCGATCGCGGTATGCACACCCATCGCCTTTACCCCGGAAAGCAGGCGGGTGGCGAAACGGGCCTGCATCAGCGGCTCCCCACCCGACAGGGTGAAGCCGCCGTGCATGATCTTTAGCCCATAGGCATATTTGCGGACTTCCTCGAGCGCCCGATCGAGCGGCACGGGGATACCGTTGCGCAAGGTCCAGGTGTCCGGATTGTGACAGTATTTGCAGCGGAACATGCAGGCGGTCGTCCAGGCCACCAGACGAATGCCGGGCCCGTCGACAGCCGAGCCGGTCGTATAGCTATGGAGGAAGCCCAGATCGCCCGTCTTCAGCGCGCTTCGGACGTCCGTCTCCGGAACCTGCTCGCCAAGCTTGACCCGCATCTCGAAGGGGGAGGCGGCCTCCAGCGGAACCGTGGTCTCGGGCAGGTCCGTAGCCATCTCATTCGCCATGGAATGTGCGGTTGATCACATCCATCTGCTGCTCACGGGTCAGCCGAACGAAATTGACCGCATAGCCGGACACCCGAATCGTCAGGCTGGGATATTTTTCCGGATGGTCCATCGCGTCCATCAGCGTTTCGCGGTTCAGCACGTTGATGTTCATGTGATAGCCGGTCGTGCCGAAGAAGCCGTCGAGGATCGACGTCAGGTTGGTGATGCGGTCATTTTCGCTGCGGCCGAGGCCGGTCGGAACCAGCGTGGTCGTCAGCGAAATTCCGTCCTGCGCGTCGCGATAGGGGATTTTGGCGACCGATGCGGCCGATGCGTGAACCCCATGGCTGTCACGGCCATGCATCGGGTTGGCGCCCGGCGCGAATGGCTCGCCTTTCCTGCGCCCGTCCGGCGTGTTGCCGGTTGCCTTGCCATAGACGACGTTCGAAGTGATCGTCAGCACCGACTGGGTGTGCAGGGCGTTGCGGTAGGTCGGGAATTTACGCAGCTTGCCCATGAAGGTTGTGACCAGCCACGCCGCCATCCCGTCGACGCGGTTGTCGTTGTTGCCGAACAGGGGGAATTCGCCCTCGGTCTCATAATCGGTGATGAGGCCGGTCTCGTCCCGCTTCACCTTCACCTTGGCATATTTGATGGCCGAAAGACTGTCGGCGACCACCGACATGCCGGCGATGCCGAACGCCATGGTGCGGACCGGCGCATAGTCGTGCAGCGCCATTTCGATCCGCTCATAGGCATATTTGTCATGCATGTAGTGGATGACGTTCATGGCGCTGACGTAGGTGCCCGCCAGCCAGTCCATGATCTTGTCGAACCGGTCCACGACATCGTCGAAATCGAGATAGTCGCCCTGCACCGGCTCGGTCGGCGGCGCGATCT
>Ga0310903_10000223_pt1 | contig 10747 bp, 7 predicted proteins | sample C24D4metaG_FD_203914 | JGI IMG/M metagenome (GOLD analysis project Ga0310903, IMG submission 203914) | Lab incubated soil microbial communities from West Virginia University Organic Research Farm, Morgantown, WV, United States - C0D3 | ecosystem: Environmental > Terrestrial > Soil > Agricultural...
GGCGCGCCTTTTTTCAGCGCCTCGATAGCCCCGGTGACATGAGGCAAAGGCTGCCAGTCGATCTCGATCGCCTCCCATGCATCTTTGGCGGCGGGCAGCGTGTCGGCGACGATGAAGGCGACCGAATCCCCGACATAGCGCGCGACTTCGCGCGGGAGGATCGGATGGGTCGGAATCTTGATCTCGACGTCAGGCACCACGCCCGGCGTGGGCAAGGGGCCGAGATGCGAAATGTCCCCGGCGGTCAGCACCAGGCGGACGCCCGGCATTGCCCGCACGCGGCCGAGATCGCCGATCTGGAAATGGGCATGGGCGTGCGGCGAGCGCACCACGACCGCATGCAGCGTCGCCGCCGGCGCAACGTCGGCGATGTAGCGCCCTGCGCCGCGCAGAAGTGTGTCGTCTTCCTTGCGCGTAAGCGGCTGGCCGAATCCGAATTTCATGGTCATTTGCGGCCGTCAGCTTTCGTGGGTCGTTTGGAAGGCTCTTGCTGCCCACGGCGAGACGCCAAGTGTACCGCAATCCAGCGGGTGACCACATAGAAGACCGGCGTGAAGATCAGCCCGAACAACGTCACGCCGATCATGCCGGAGAACACCGCGGTGCCGAGCGTCTGGCGCAGTTCCGAACCCGCGCCGACCGCCCAGACCAGCGGCGTCACGCCGAGAATGAAGGCAAAGGACGTCATCAGGATCGGGCGCAAGCGCAGGTGAGCCGCCTCGACCGCGGCATCGAAACGGTTGCGGCCGCCGTCCTCGAGCTGCTTGGCGAATTCGATGATCAGGATGGCGTTCTTGGCGGCAAGGCCGATGAGCACGACGAAGCCGACCTGGGTGAGGATGTTGTTGTCCTGCCCGCGCAGCACCACGCCGACGATCGAGGCGATGAGGCACATCGGCACGATCAGAATGACCGCGAGCGGCAGCGTCAGGCTTTCGAATTGCGCCGCCAGCACCAGGAAGACGAAGACCACCGCCAGCATGAAGACGAAGACCGCGGTATTGCCGGCGCGGATCTGCTGGAAGGCGAGCGTGGTCCATTCATAAGAGAAGCCCTGCGGCAGCGTCTGCGCCGCGAGCTGCTCCATGATCTTGATCGCCTGGCCCTGGCTGAAGCCGGGGGCCGCCGCGCCGTCGAGCTCGGCCGCCGGATAGAGATTGTAGCGCGGCACGCGATAGGGCCCGGTGATCGTGCGCACGGTCGTGAAGGCGCCGAGCGGCACCGTCTCGCCCGTGCTGTTGCGCACGCGGATCTTCAACACATCGTCGGTATTGGCGCGCGCGTCGCTCCTGGCCTGCGCGACCACGCGATAGGTGCGGCCAAACAGGTTGAAGTCGTTCACGTAGGACGAGCCCAGATAGATCTGCAGCGCCGCGAACACGTCGGGCACGTTGATGCCGAGCAGCTGCGCCTTGGTGCGGTCGATGTCGAGATAGAGCTGCGGCGTCGTGTTCTCGAACAGCGAGAAGACTTGCAGCAGTCCGGGCGTCTGCGCGGCGCGCCCCATCATGGCGTAGACCGCGGTTTGCAGCGCCTGCGACCCGCGGCCGCCGCGGTCCTCGACCATCATGCGGAAGCCGCCGGCATTGCCGACGCCGGAGACCGGCGGAGGCGCTGCGACGAAGATGAGCCCCTCGCGGATCGAAGACAGTTTCTGGAACAGCTGGCCCTGGATGGCGGCGGCCGACTGCATGGGGTCGTGCGCGCGCTTCTCGAACGGGTCGAGCGTCACGAAGACGGCGCCGGCATTGGGCGCGTTGGTGAAGGTCGCGCCGGAGAAGCCGACGATGTTCACGGCATGCGCGATGCCGGGGATCGAGAGCGCGATTTCGGTCGCCTTGCGGTTGACCTCGTCGGTGCGGTCGAGCGAGGCCGCCGGCGGCAGCTGCGTTATGATGATGAGGTAGCCGCGGTCGAGCTGCGGGATGAAGCCGACCGGCGTCTTGCGGAACTCGTTGAGGCCGAAGGCGATCACGCCGGCATAGACGACGAGCATCAGCACGGCGATGCGCACGAGCTTGCCCGACAGCCAGCCGTAGCCGCGGGTGAGCTTGTCGAAATAATGATTGAACAGGCGGAAGAAGCCGCGGATCGGCCTGCTCCACCAGTGCCCGTCGGCGATCTGGTGCTTGGGCTTGAGCAGCATCGCGCAGAGCGCCGGCGAGAGCGTGAGCGAGACGATCAGCGAGATGAAGGTTGCGCCTGCGATGGTCAGCGCGAACTGGCGGTAGAACTGGCCGGAGATGCCGGTGATGAATACCGTCGGCACGAACACCGCGGTGAGCACGAGCGCGATCGCGATCAGCGCCGCGCCCACCTCGTCCATGCTTTTCACGGCGGCGTCGTGCGGGGAGAGGCCGGCCTCGATGTTGCGCTCGACGTTCTCGACGACGACGATCGCGTCGTCCACCACAATGCCGATGGCCAGCACCAGCCCAAACAGCGAAAGGTTGTTCAGCGTGAAGCCGAACATCGCCATGAAGAAGAACGTGCCGATCAGCGACACCGGAATGGCGACGATCGGAATGATGGCGGCGCGCCAGGTCTGCAGGAATAGAATGACAACGAGGACGACAAGGATGATCGCCTCGCCTATCGTCGACTGCACCGCGTCGACCGACTGCTGAATGAATTCGGTCGGGTTGTAGACGATGTCGTATTTCAGCCCGGGCGGGAAGCGCTTGGCGAGCTCGTCCATCGTGGCCTTGATGTTCTTCGCCGTCGAGAGCGCATTCGAGCCCGGCCGCTGGAAAATGCCGATCGCGATCGCGGGGTCACGATCAAGATAGGAATTGGTCGAGTAGTCCTGCGCCGCGAGCTCGACCTTTGCGATGTCCCTGATTCGCACGACCGCGTTGGCAGTCTGTTTGACGACGATGTTGCCGAATTCCTCGGTGCTGGTGAGACGCCCGAGTGTCTGCACCGAGATCTGAAAGGCTCCGGATTTGTCCATCGGCGGCTGGTTGAGCACGCCCGAGGCAACCTGCACGTTCTGCCCGGCAAGCGCGTTGACGACGTCGTTTGCTGTGAGGCCGAGCGATTGCAAACGATCGGGGTCGAGCCAGGCGCGCATCGCGTAATCGCGGCTGCCGAACACAATGAGCGAGCCTACACCGTCGACGCGGGTCACTGCGTCGGTGATCTCGATGGTCGCGTAGTTCGAGATGAAAAGGGTGTCGCGCGATTTGTCGGGCGAATAGAGATGCACGACCATCATCAGGTCAGGCGAGCTTTTGTTGACGGTGACGCCGATGTTGCGAACGTCGATCGGCAGTCGCGGCTGCGCGATCGAGACACGATTCTGCACCTGCACTTGCGCAATATCGAGGTTGGTGCCGAGCTCGAAGGTGACCGAAATCGTGAAGCGGCCGTCGCCGGTCGAGTTCGACGACAGGTAGATCATGTTCTCGACGCCGTTGATCTGCTGTTCGATCGGCGTGACGACGGTCGCGGCGACGACGTCCGCGCTCGCGCCCGGATACTGCCCCGACACGGTGATTGTCGGCGGCGCGATTTCCGGATACTGGGCGACCGGCAGACGCCAAAACGCCACCCCGCCGAGGATCACGAAAATGATCGACACCACGGAGGCGAAAATCGGCCGGTCGATGAAGAAGTGAGATATGCGCATGCGCTCGCGCCGCCCGCTATTTTTTTGACTGCTGCGGCGGACCTCCCGCCTGTGCCGGGTTCGTGCCCTTCTCCTCGGCGTGGACCTTGGTGCCGGGGCGGGCCTGCATCAGACCGTCGACAACGACGCGATCGTCGCCGTCGATGCCCCCCTTGATGACACGCAGATTGTCGGAGGTGAGCTGGCCGAGCGTCACATATTTGATACGCGCGGTATCCTGATCGTCGACGACGACGACGTATCTGCGCGCCTGCTCGGTGCCAATCGCCACATCGGGGACCAGCAGCCCCTCGTAAGGCGGCGAGCCGGGCACCCGCACGCGCGCGAACATGCCCGGCGTGAACACGCCGTTGGCGTTCGCGAACACGGCACGGCCGCGGATCGTGCCGGTCGCGCGCTCGATGACATTGTCGACGAAATCCATGCGGCCTTCGTGGTCGAAGCCGCTCTCGTCGATGAGCTTGAGCGCCACCTGAACGCTGGCGTTGCGGCTGGCGACGTCCTGTCCGCCGTCTTTGGCAAGACGCTCGTAACGTAAATACGAGGCCTCATCGAAGGTGAATTCGAAATAAATCGGGTCGGTGGAAACGATGGTCGCCAGCAGCGTCGTGTTGCCGCTCGTGCCGCCGGTGACCAGGTTACCCGGTGACACGCGGCGGTCGCCAATGCGCCCATTGACCGGTGCGCGCAATTCGGTGAATTCCATGTCGAGCTCGGCCTGTCGCACCGCCGCTTCAGTGTTGCTCACAAAAGCCTTGGCGTTGCGGTACGCCTGTGCGCGCTGCTCGAAAGTCTGGTCCGTAATGGTCTTGTCTTTGACGAGCTGTTGCCCGCGCGTGTAGTCCGCCTCGGTGAAAGCCAGGTTAGACTTCGCCTGCTCCACATTGGCGCGCGCCTGGTCGAGCGTGTTCTGGAACGGCCGCTTGTCGATCGTGAAAAGCAGATCGCCTTGCTTGACGAGCTGCCCGTCCTTGAAATGCAGCTTGTCGAGATAACCCGACACACGCGCGCGCACCTCCACCGAATTAACGGCGGTGAAACGCCCGACATATTCGTCATAGTCGAAAACAGTGCGCTTGACCGGCTTCGATACGGTCACCGTCGGTGGTGGTGGCGCACCACCCTGCTGCTGCCGCTCTCCGCAGCTCGCGACGAAAGTCGCAACCGCGAGCGGCAACGCAAGCCTTGCGACGCGACGCATCAAGAAAAATGATGAAACAAGCCGTCGAGAATTCATGAATTCCTGCAGCCAACAGCAATGATTGCGGGCAGTCCCAATACCGTCGCCAGTGACCTATGTCCACCTCGGCAATTCGGCAATAGCTTGAAAATAATGCTTTTTATCGATGTGATTTGCCGCGAAAAGCGGCAAGCCATCCACCACCGAATAAAATCACGACGATCCCGCCATAGACAACGGCGCCAATGATCGCGAGCACACCGAGCGTGGCAAGATCACGCAGGCCGCGCCAATCCCCGACCCACCCTGCAACAGGCGCATGACACACCCATAACACTGCCGCGAGCACGACGCCGGCGAGGACGAACCGCAGAACTGACCGGCGCAAGCGTTCGTCACGCGGCATATGACCGGCGCGCGCGGCAAACCAGAGCACCAGCCCGAGATTGATCCACGCGCCGATCGACGTCGCCAGCGCCAGACCGATTTGAGCGAGCGGCCCCATCAGCAGCACCTTGAACGCGATGTTGACCGCGGCGGCAATCAAAGCCGCCTTCACCGGCGTCGCCGTATCTCCACGCGCAAAGAAAGTTGCGACCACGCTGCGGATGAGCACGAACGGCAACAAACCGAACGCGTAAGCCATGAGCGTGCGCCCCGCCGCCTCGGCATCGGCCGCCGTGAAGGCGCCACGCATGAAGAGCGCGCGCATGATCAGGTCGGGGATTACAAAGAAGGCGGCGACACAGGGAATCGACAACAGCAATGTGAACTCGATCGCGCGGCCTTGCGTATGCGCAGCCCCCTGGTGATCGCCGCCCGCGATACGGCGTGACATCTCGGGCAGAATGACCGTGCCGGCCGCAATGCCGATGACGCCGATCGGCAACTGGTTGAGCCGGTCGGCGTAATAAAGCGCCGATATTGCGCCCGCCGGCAAAAAGCTCGCGATGATCGTATCCGCAAACAAGGCGAGCTGGACGCCGGCCGAGCCCACGATCGCCGGCCCCAGGGCGCGGAAGAATTGTCTCACGTCGGCATCAAGCTCGGGCCAGCGAAATTTTGTCAGTACGCCGGCAATTCCCGCATCGCCCGCGACCAAAAGGAACTCGAGGACACCGGCAACGAGAACGCCCCATGCCGCCGCGTGACCGGCAGTCGGAAAGAAAGCCGCAAGCGCAAGCGCAACAATCAGCGACAGGTTGAGCAGGATCGGCGCGGCAGCGGCTGCGGCGAACCGCTGCAGCGCATTGAGGATCCCTCCGTAGAGCGTCACCAGCGTCACCAGCAGCAGATAGGGGAACGTGATGCGGGTGAGCTCGACGGCGAGCGTGAAGCGGCCGGGGTCGTTCGAGAAGCCGGGCGCCAGCACGTCGATCACCGCCGGCGTGAACAGCAGCGCAACCGCAAGCAAGACGATCTGGCTCGCAAGAAGCAGGGTGAAGATGCGATCCGCGAATATAGCGGCGCGGGCGGCTCCGCCACTTTCTCTTATGCGCGCATAGGCGGGGACAAACGCCGCGTTGAACGCCCCTTCTGCAAATATGGCGCGGAAGTGGTTGGGTAGCCGCAAAGCCACGAAGAAGGCGTCGGCCACGGGGCCGGCGCCGAGAACGGCGGCCAGGATGATGTCGCGGGCAAAGCCGGTGGCGCGTGAGAGCAGCGTAAAGCCGCCGACGGTCAAAATACGCTCAATCATCAGGGAGAATCCCCACCGGAAGGCGTTAATGTAGCCGTTCGATACTTGAGCCCGACGCGACGATAGCGATAGTCAGATACTTGGAACTGCCTTAAGACAATTCCGCGCCGGAACAAAGAGCCCATATCAGCCGCTCCAACCGCTACCTATGGCCTCACTTATCATCCCAATTCTGCTGGCAGGAGGTGCCGGAACGAGGCTTTGGCCGGTCTCGCGCGACGCCCTGCCGAAGCAGTTCCTGCCGTTGATCGGCGACAGATCGACCTATCAGGAAACGCTGCTGCGCGTGCGGGATGCGATGTTCGCGCCGCCCATTGTCATCACGGGCCCCAACTTCCATTTCTTTGCACGACGTCAGGCCGAAGAGATCGGCGTCGATGCAACGATCGTCATTGAGCCGATGCGGCGCGATTCCGGTCCTGCGATCGCCGCGGCAACCATGGTTGCCAGCCGCCGCGATCCAAAGGCCGTGGTGCTGGCGCTAGCCGCCGACCACATTATTCCGGACGCCGACGCATTCAGGGCAACCTGTCGGGCCGGACGTGTCGCCGCCGAGGCAGGCCGCATTGTCACCTTCGGTATCAAGCCGACGGAACCAAAAACCAGTTACGGCTACATTCTTCCCGGCGAGGCGATCGGTGATGGTGTCTTCGCGGTGAAAAGCTTTGTCGAAAAGCCGGATGTCGAAACTGCCGCGCGCTATGTCCGCGACGGGTATCTCTGGAATTCCGGCAACTTTCTTTTCCGCACGGCCGTGCTGCTGTCGGAGCTCAAGCGCCTCGAACCTGACATGGCCTCCGCGGTTGACGCCGCAGTCGCGAATGCCAGCAACGATCTCGGATTCTTGCGCCTGGAATCGGGCGCTTTTTCGCGCGCGCCGCAGAAATCAATCGATTACGCGGTCATGGAAAAAACCGACCTGGCAGCAGTCGCGCTCGGCGATTTCCGCTGGTCGGATATCGGCAGTTGGGATGCGCTGTTCGACATTACACCCCGCGACTCCGCCGGCAACGTTCTGCAAGGCTCGGTCGTGACCATGGACGCAAAGGATTGCGTCGTGCATTCCAACGACCGTCTGACGGCCGTGGTCGGCGTCAAGGACCTGGTGGTGGTCAGCACCGCCGACGCCGTGATGGTCATTCCCCGCGCACGCGCGCAGGACGTTCGCGAACTCGTTAGCAAGCTCAAGACAGAAAAAAGGCCGGAAGCAACCGATCACAAGCGGGTCCACCGGCCCTGGGGCTATTACGAGTCGATCGACATGGGCGAGCGCTTTCAGGTCAAGCGCATTGTCGTCACCCCAGGTGGCGTCCTGTCATTGCAAAAACACCGCCATCGCGCCGAGCACTGGGTCGTGGTGCGCGGCACGGCCGAGGTGACGATCGGTGAAAAGGTCCGGGCGGTGCATGAAAATGAGTCGGTCTATATCCCCATCGGCAGCGTGCATCGGCTGGCGAACAAGGGAAAAATTTCCCTCGAACTGATCGAGGTGCAGACCGGCAGCTATTTCGGCGAGGACGATATCGAGCGGCTCGACGACGTTTACAAGCGCACATAATATAGGATCGCCCTCAGGCCGAATCGTCATGCCCGCGCTTGTCGCGGGCATCCACGTCTTAAGGCCTGGCAATAACAAAGACGTGGATGGCCGGGACGAGCCCGGCCATGACGGCGAAGAGTACCGCCGTCAAACGACTTTGCTCCAGATCATTGTTCGTCGCCTGCTCACGACTTCAGCGCGCGGCGCGTCGCGTCGATGATGCGGTCCTGGGTCGGCGCATCGAGATAAGCGTGCATCGGCAGGCTGATCACCTCGGTGGCAAGCCTGTCGCTCATCGCCACGCCGCCCTTCCCGACCGGATAGTGCTTGTAGGCCTGCTGCCGATGCAGCGGGATCGGATAGTAGATTGCGGTCGGGATACCTTCGGATTTCAGCGCGGCAGCGAGGGCATCACGACGGCCACCCGCAACTCGGATCGTGTATTGCGCCCACACCGAGGTGCAGCCGGCCGGAATGCGTGGCACGCCAACAATATCGCCGAGCCCTTCGGTGTAACGACTGGCAACCCTGTTGCGGGCATCGATTTCGTCGGGGAAAATCTTCAGCTTTTCAATCAGGATCGCCGCCTGGATCGTGTCGAGTCGCGAAGCGAGACCGATCCGGACATTGTCGTATTTATCACTCCCCTGCCCATGCACACGCAGGCTGCGGAGGGCTTCGGCAAGACCGTCATCGTCGGTCATTACTGCGCCGCCGTCGCCATAGCAACCGAGCGGCTTGGCGGGGAAAAAACTGGTCGCCGTCGCCTGGCCAAACGTACCCAAGCGCCGGTTGTTGTACGTTGCACCAAAAGCCTGCGCGGCGTCGTCGAGAACCAACAGGTTTTCGGCGCTTGCCGCAGCCCGCACCGCCCCGTGGTCGGCCGGCAGGCCGAACAGGTCCACCGGAATAATCGCTTTCGGCGTGAGGCCGGCTTCTTTTGCTGTCGCAACCGCGCCTGCAATGCCTTTGGCATCGATGTTGAACGTCGTTGCATCGACGTCGACAAACACCGGCGTTGCCCCGACCAGAACCGCCACCTCCGCCGTCGCGCAAAAGGTGAATGACGGACAGAGCACCGCGTCGCCCGGCCCAACTCCCATCGCACGCAGCGCAAGGATCAACGCGTCGGTGCCGCTCGCGCAGGTCACGACATGGCGTGCGTCGCAGAATGCCGCGAGCTCGGCCTCGAACGCGCGCACTTCCGGCCCAAGAATGAATTGGCAGTGGCTCAGGACCCGCCCGACTGCGGCGTCGATGGCGGAACCCAGCCTGCGGCGCTGGGCGGCCACGTCAATAAACGGGATCGGCGGATTGGTGCGCAAATTCATCGAACGCCTGTAAACGAACCCGGCCCGTCAACCGACGACGACGCGGGGACCCTTCCGTTGCGCAGGCGTCACCACGGTTGGGCGCGTTGCGAGGCAGCGCGTCGCGATTTCAAGGCTGGCCACCGCTTCCTCGCCCGTGACGGCGGGCGAATCCCCGGAGCGCACGGCACGAAGGAAGGCCAGCAATTCGGACCGCAGCGGCTCGGCATGGCCGACCGACAGATGCCGCATCGAATAGCTGCCGTCAGGCTGGAATCCGAAGCACTCGGTCACCTGGCGCGTCAGCAGATCGCCCATCACATACTTCCCGCGCGTCGCCACCGTGACGTTGCGCGCCTTGAAGGGCGTCAGCCAATTCGTATTGATGTGCGCCAGCACGCCGGAGGCGGTGCGGAACTGCAGAAGCGCAATGTCCTCGCGTTCGGCGACCGCGCTCGAAAGCTGCGGCTGCACCTCGATAATGTCGGAATCGGTAAACCAGCGGATCAGATCGATATCGTGAACCGCCAGGTCGATCACCACGCCGACATTCGACATGCGCGGCGGGAACGGGCCGACGCGGGTGATGGCGATTGAAAGAATATCTTCGCCGCGGATGGCTTCCTTGATGGCCTCGACCGCCGGATTGAAGCGCTCGACGTGGCCGACCATCAGCGTCACGCCGGCCCGGCGCGCCACATTGATAATCTCGCGGCCCTCTTCGACCGACGACGCGATTGGCTTTTCCACCATCACGTGAACGCCGCGTGCGATACAGGCCAGCGCAATATCCCGATGAAGGTGGGTTGGCGCAGCAATCGTTATCGCGTCGACATCGCGCTCGAGCAGTTCATTGACGTCTGCAACCGCGATGCAGCCCAAAGTCCGAGCGACAAAGTCCGCCTGCCTACGGTCGGGATCCGCGACGCCGACCAGCTCGGTCCCCGGCAACCCGGCAAATACACGCGCATGATTGCTGCCCATGACGCCGACACCGACGACACCGACACGCAATGGACGCTCCGCGCTCGCTACCGCAGCCTGCATCATATTCTGATGGTATCCCCGCGCCCCAAATATCCGCCGCCCATCCTCCCCCTAGCACGACGACGTGGGGCTGGCGACAGGCCTGCGAAATGCCGGGCGAACACGATTTGAGTCAGTGTGTGACACACAAGAAAAACAACGACTTACCTGCATGCCTTTGGGGAACCAAAAGGCCACAAAATGTGGAGGCAAGTGAATGGTCGCAAGTGAACTCCCGAATGCGAGCTACCGTAGCGGCCAAGCGAGGGGGCAGGAAAGTCGCGGGTTCAAGCGAGCAAGACGATCCACGCGTGGCGACCGCTCCGCAGAGCCAAACGGCTTGTCCGCTATCGACGTTCGC
>Ga0310903_10000225_pt1 | contig 10737 bp, 9 predicted proteins | sample C24D4metaG_FD_203914 | JGI IMG/M metagenome (GOLD analysis project Ga0310903, IMG submission 203914) | Lab incubated soil microbial communities from West Virginia University Organic Research Farm, Morgantown, WV, United States - C0D3 | ecosystem: Environmental > Terrestrial > Soil > Agricultural...
GGCGGAAAGGACGCGGCCCGCGCGTCAGCGTTGATCGGCAACGTCGGCCATTATCAGGAGCACTACGGGAACCTGGTGACCTATTTTCGAATCAAGGGGATGGTACCGCCGAGTAGCAGCCGGTAGGTCGGACGGTCACCTGATCAGTGCTTCTCGAATTCGTCGAGCCAACGCTGGACGAGGATGAACCGCCGCCGCGGGCTGTTGCTCTCATCACTGACCGCGCGTGCCATGACGATGGACTTTCCATCAGCGGAGATATCGAACCCCAGATTGACAGCTTCGAGATCGGTTTCGAACAGCGCGATCGGATCTCCCACTTTCACCGTTCCGCGATTGCTGATGCCGACGCTCGTCATCCGCACGCGACCCGGTCTGGCAGTGGTCAAAGGAAACAGGAGCTCGTGTGCATCGCGGGCCCACCGCAGCTCACGCCTGACGTGGGGTATTTGCTCACGGATGCCAGTCAGCGGCTGCCAGCGTCCTTCTCCCGAGGGAAAACGTGTGACGAACAGCTCCTGACCGTTTGCCGTCACCTCGACGTAGGCGAGAAGTTGTCCGTCGGATGATAAGACAGCGTCATGGATGTTCGGTTCTGTCCCTTTAAAGATGGTGCGCGCGGGGCCGATGCTTCCATCGGGCATGACATCGGCGTATCGCAGACGCCCCGTCCCTTTTTCGTCCAGTAGATAGAGCAGGTGTTTTCCGTCGGAGGAGATGTCCGCACCCATGGCCGCGACGAGCGGGCGCGCCTGGTCCGATCCGTCTGCCGCAAGCGAGACAACCCGGGCACCGTTCACCGTCGACTGGTGATCGGTGTAGAGGATGCGATTACCTGAGGGGAACCAGGCCGGACCGCCGTCCCCCTTTTCGTTGAAGGTGAGTTTCGTCGGCCTTCCGGTGGCAATTTCCTGGATCCAGACCTCGACACTCTCAGGGCCGCTGCCGCGCATAAACAGCAGTTGCTTCCCGTCTGGCGAAAACGAAGGCTCGGCGATGAACGCAGCGGGCGTTCCCATGCCTTTCGTGGCCTTGCCGGCGCGATCGAAAAGCGCCAGTTCAACCGGAGGCTTTTCTGACGCCGATGTGATGAGGAGCGTTCCATCGTCGGATGCGCTGACCCATCGGGCCGTGGGCTCGACGAGGAAGGCGGCCGCGGGGTTTAATGCGCCGGTGCCGACCGGGATGGCCCAGAGTCCGGCATTCGGCTTGTCTCGAACGAACAGGAGATGGCCGTTCGAGTACGCCGTCGCGAAGATGAGTTCGGGCGGAAGCACCGCCGTTCGCGTCTTTCCGTCCCAGGTTTCGAGCGTGAACTGGTCATTCCCGCGGTGGGTCGCAAAGATGGCGCGACCATCGGGAAGCAGCGTCAACGCGTGAAAATCGATTTCGGTCTTTGGATCGATCGGCACCCATTGCTGTGGTGAGCCGCCGCGTGCGTTGGCGCGATAGAGCGAACTGCGCCAGACAGCCAGGATGAGGTCGTCGCCGCTCCACCGAAGCCCGATGAGACGTTTCGAGTCGGGAATATTGCAGACGGTCACCGGAGTGCCTCCGCTCACCGGAACTCGCCGAATGACGCCGTCGTCGGACGCATACGAGATTGACGTGCTGTCCGGTGACCAGGCTGTGAGGTAGGCGGATCCGGCCGCACCCAGATCCCGCGGCTTGATTTGATCGAGATCTCGGACCCACAAGTGTCCCGCGCTGACGTAGGTGATGCGCGAACCGTCGGGTGAGATCGCGAGCGTTGGTGTTTCAGCCTGTTCGAGTCTCACGTCCGACAGCACGTCGTACTTGCGCAGCGGCACGGCGCGATCCGGCTTCAGTCGCCATACGCTCAGGCCGGTTGCCAGCGACGTCAGCGCGACGAGCGCCAGCGACGCTGCGACGATGCGTCCACCGCTTGGCGCCGACCGCGTGCCTTGATCCGGCGGCTGATGCAGCGCCGCCTCCAGGTCAAACCGCGCATCGCCAATATCCCGCAGCCGCTTGTTGGGATCACGTTCGAGGCATCGCGCAAGGAGCCGCCGAAGCGCCGGCGGGGTGTTGGCGGGTAGCTGTATCCAGTCAATATCCGCGCGCAGCACAGCGGCGAGGATGTCCGATACATCGGCGCCCTCGAACAGTCGTTGACCGGCGAGCATTTCAAAGACAATGCAGCCGAAGGCCCAGATGTCAGTGCGTTTGTCGACATTCTTTCCACGCGCCTGCTCCGGGGCCATATAGGCTGCCGTGCCGAGAATCAGGCCAACCGCCGTCGCGGGACTGGTGAACGTCGGCGAGTTCATCGCGTTGGCGTCGACTGGGTTGTTCGTGTCGGGCGCGATCGTCTTCGCCAGGCCGAAGTCAAGGACCTTGACCGATCCATCGCTCGTGAGTTTGATGTTGGCGGGCTTCAGGTCGCGATGCACGATGCCACGCGAGTGCGCGGCATCCATCGCGTCGACGATCTGCGACGCGATGGCCAGCGTTTCCTCGATCGGAACCGGACCGTGGGCGATGCGTTCGCCCAGCGTCGCGCCGTCGACCAGCTCCATGACGATCGCGCCCGCTCCGTTGTTGGTGTCGACGGTGCCATAAATCTGCGCGATGTGCGGATGATTGAATGCCGCGAGTAACTGCGCTTCCCGCTCGAACCGCTCGCGCCGCTCACGATCGACGGCGAGAATCTCGGGCAGAACCTTGATGGCGACGCTCCGCTGCAGCTTCGGGTCGCGGGCGCGATAGACCTCCCCCATACCACCCGCACCGAGCGGCCCTTCAATAATGTAGGAGGCGAGCCGGGTCCCTGGGGTCAGCGCCAAAACTACTTTTTGACCGGTACGGCGGCCTCTGCCAGCGGCCGGAGATCGGCGTGCCACCATTGCTCCGAACCCGCCAGCTGCGCCTGATCGATCCCGATCACGATCACGTCGGTCGGTTCCACCGCCGAGCCATCGAGCACGATTGTCGAATACTTCTTCTCGTGCGCCTCGAGCGTGCGCCGCCCTGGCGCCGTTTGTCTGGCCCGTGGCGTGCCATCCGCTTTGAAAACGAACGCCGTCACCGTGAACTGCTCGTACTCTTTGTCGGTCTGATTGACCGCTTCATACAGAATGATCGGGGGCCCTTGGGTCGCGGTCATCACTGCCGCATGAGTAATCCGGACCGGTGGCTGTTGTCCTTCGACGATGATGGCGGCCTTCTCTGTGGACGCAGCTATCACAGCCGAGGTCGCCAGAGCGATCAAGAACGTCGTCATAATGGCGAAGGGTAACATTTTGCCGATTCCGACGCCACGGACCGGAAGCGATAATCCCTCTCACTGCCGATTCAACGCTTCGACGATCCAGTCGCCAGCGTCGAGCGTGACGCCGGCAATCAGTTCGGATCCGAGCCGAATGTCTCCAGTCGTTCCAGCACGGCCGACCCGGTAGAGCGTATTCTCATCGACGGTGAACCACTCTGGGAACTCGTTCAGTCGCACCAGATTCTGCTGCAGGTTCATCACCCGGCGGTGCCGGGCATAATCGAACTGAATCCGTCGTGGGGAAGGCGCGGTCAGCGAGAGTACAAGTCGCGTTCCATCCAGCGCTGCCCCGAGCCGCACGCCTGGTTCCCACCGTGCCGGCCGCACACCGAGACTCTTCATATACGCATACAGCAGCGACGTCCGATTGAAGTTGCCCTCCCCATACCAGTCCTCAAGGTGACCGTCCGGGCGCTGCATCGCGAACATGACCTTCATCTCCGAATCGATCCAGTCGAATGCTTCAGGGACGGGCTCGCGATTGACCAGATAGATCGCGCCCTCGATTGAGTCCGCATACCCATCGAACGAGCCGAGCGGCAGACTCCGACCAGGTTCCCACACGTACTTTCGGTACTTGGGCAAGCTCGCGAGGACGCGCCGAACAGCATCGCGATATTTCGGTTCGCCAGTGACCTGGTAATAGGTGTACATCGCGCCGTAGACGTAGCCCCAGTTGTCGGAGAGGCGTTCGTCGAGCGGCTTCAGCGTCTCCGCGTCGACCTCGTTGTAAAGCATGCCGTCTGGTTGCGCCGACTCGAGGACGCGATCGAGCATGCGCTGGACCGCGACTCGATAACGCGGTTCGCGATCGGTCCCGAGTTGATGTTCGAGCGCCAGGAGGAGCGTCAGGCCGACAACCGTCTCGTTGCCGTGATCGCGGAGTCGCAGGCGACGATCGCCGGTATGAGCGCTGAAGTCCCATTGCATGCCGGGCACGCCGAAGTTGCCGGGCAGCACTTCATCGAGGTAGGCGTCTCCAATCCGACGTGCCCAGTCGAGGAACCGCCGGTCACTTGTCATCAGCGCGAGACGGGTGAGCGTTTGCAGATAGTCCCCGTTCAATTCGGTATCCGACGCTGGCAGGTTGCCGAATCGCGAACGAACCGGTGCCTGTTCCATCGCGTCGGCCGTCATGTCGACCATGCGCGAGAACCACGGTGTCCGTCCGAGATACTCGGTCACCGCGACCAGGCCGTCTTTGGCGTACTCGCCCGCGCCGAAGAGGCTGGGACCACTGAGCTCGCCGGTCGCGAATGTGAGGTTGCCCGGGACTGATGCTTTTGCCGACGTGTAACGGACTTCGTTGCGCAGCATCTCCAGCATCCGCCCTTGATAAAGGTCGGGATCGGTGAGCTGCGCTGTCAGGATCAGATACGGATAGAGATCCGCGCCCGAGTTATGTGGCGTGTAGATCCACGTGGTCCGCTCGGTATCGAGGCGATCGGGCAGGAGCAGCGTCCGCGCGTCAGCGTGCGTGAGCCACACCTGCAGCAGGCGCTGCGTCGCCGCAACGCTGGTCTCGAATTGCACGCCATTGGCGCGAGCACGCTCGATGGCCGCGCTCGCGACGGGCGCAATCAACGTCGCGGAGTTCGCCGGAGATCGTACTTGCGGATCGCGTAACTCTCCCGAAGTTGCGAGCAGCGCCGCCGCGCAGATGAGTACCGGGCGGGAAATCATTCCCTGAGTCTAACGCCTCACATGGTCCGCCACAGGAAGTGGTCCGGCTGCCAGCGTAGGACGGACTTAACCCCGCGGTGAGCTGAAAGTCCCGCCGTTCGCGCAGTTGATCTGGAGAGGTCGATCAGTGTCGAGAAAACAGCGGCTCAGAACCTTCCTGACAGCCGTGCTCAGTTCCGGCGCCGCTTTTGTCTGTTTCGGGTGCTGTTCATCGGTCGCCGGACCGACCGGCCCGGCGGCGAGCTATTCGGCTACCCTGGCTCCGGGAGAGATTCGGTTTTACGACGTCGAAATCCCATCATCGACGACACAGATCAACCTGGATTTCACTCTGGATTCCACAACGATTCCGTTGCGTCTGCGTCAGATCGATCCGTCGTGTCTGCCCCTGCCAGAGGATGTCTGTCAGTCGTTTTACGACGCCACGATGGAGCCGCGTCCCACCGGCGTGCTGCGATTCGGCAACACTCTGCAACCTCATGGCACCCGTAGCCGGATTGTTTTGCAGAACACGTCGTCGGGCGAGACGGCGAGCTACGGAATCACGATCACGCCGTTCACAGGCGGCTGCACGTAATCCAGCCTGGGGCTGCTTGCGCCGGCGAGTCCAACGGCGCCGGAAATCCGGCAGCCTTCCGCCAGACGTGACAAAACACGCCTGAAAACGCGCGGTCGTGGTGGCACGAATACAGCACTCCCGCGGCCCGGGAGGTTCTTCCATGAGGCGCTTCATCTTTACCTTTGTCATTGCCTTTGTCGTCGGGTTCCTGTCCCTCATCGTCATCAGCGCGCAGGAGCCGTCGCAGTCGGCCGCTCCGGCGGCGTCAGTGAAAGCGCTGCTCGGGCAGCTCAAGATGGATGCGATCGCGGCGCGCGATCCCGAAGAGGCCGGCCGTTATGTCGCGGCGCTCTATTTCGAGGACTCGCAGCTGCTGGTGATCAGTGCGCCGTATACCGTGCCGGCGGCTCTCGATCGTTTGATCGCGTCGGGCAACTACAGAGACGCCTATTTGAATCTTCAGGCCGTCAGGGAGCACAACGGACACTTCTTTGTGGTCGACTCGTTGGCTGACGGATTGAAGAAGGTGCCCGGGGTCGACCAGCCGTTCGACAGCACCACGATTGACGGCAGCGTCATGGTGATGTTCGACGGCAAATGGGATGCGCAGAAACTCAACGAGCCTGGCTACAACTCGATGTTCGCGAAAGACGATGCGCGCTATGCGCGGATGCTGACGATTCTCGCCAATGAGTTGAAGAAGAAGATCACGACGCCGTAGCGCGCGTCCTTGAGACTCCCACGGAAGATGTAGCGCTCTGGTTCGGCGCGGTCTTCGGACCGCGCCGGATTGATCGAACGCGACCGCACGAATCTAGATTTTGGTGCGGCTCGCACAAATCAACATCCTTCACCGTCACGCTGCGATCGCGTCTCAAGAGATCACATAAGGAGAATGGAGAACGGAGGATCGTTTGTGTTGTGTTCCTCCCTTCTCCCTTCTCCCTTCTCCTGTTTATCTCTGGGCGATTGATGCCGCGTGAGTGTGAACGCCGTTGACTTGATGAAAAGGGGCGAGCCAGCTCAATGCGACGTGTCGGCCGAGGTCGTCGCACACGAGGCCGACCCGAAGTCACGGAAGCTTTGACCGTCGATCGGAACGAACTCCCAGTCGTAGGTTCCGTTCTTCAGCGTGAACTTGATCACGCCCCAGGTGCGGTTCTCCCACAGCTCGCTGTTTCGCTGTTGACTCATGCGGTCGTATAGCGAATAGCCGCCGGTGCCGACGACGAATTCGCGGATGCCATTGGGAGTCGGACGGGCGTCGGCGTCCTGAGGAGCGTAGCGTTCGTAATCGTGATCGTGACCACTGAGGACGACGTCGGCGCCGAATTGGTGGAGGAGACGCCAGGCTTCGCGCATCTGCGGCGAGTTGCCGTTCGGACCGGAACTGAAAAGTGGATGGTGCCACATGGCGAGCGTGCATGCCGCGTTCGACTGCGCGAGGTCGGCTTTGAGCCACTCGTATTGAGGCGAACCAGGATCGGCCGAGACGTTGCTATTGAGCGACACGATGTGCCAGGTGCCGAGCGTGTAGCTGTAGTAGCCGCGACCGGCGGGACCGGCACTCGCGCCGAAATAGGCGAAGTACGGCGCTCCGCCAGCCTGTTCCCAGTCGTGATTCCCCGGGGCCGTCAGCGTCCGCGATTTGTGTCGGCCCCAGGTCGCTTCATAGCACGTCGCGAGGAGCTGCGGCGTGCTGGTGGGATAGACGTTGTCGCCTAGCGTGAACACCGTTCCGGGTATGCGATCGAGCAGTTTTGCCGTCGCCTCGGTGTTCGTGTCCTCACAGCGTGCAATGTCGCCGGCACCGACGAGGATCTCGTCCGCGACGGGAGGTGTCGGGACCACGACATTCGGTGGAACGGGCACCGGCACTTCGCCCGGACTGGCAATGTGACTACCACCACATGCCGCGTGCAGGCAAAGAACCGCTATCAAGACCGTGGCCGTCTTGCGTGAAATCAAATGAGTTGTACCGGGGGAGTACCTTTGATGATACCCCGGGCCAGTTCATCCGGGCAAGCAATAAGTCCATGTGGTCCAATGCGTAGCGAGACTCGTGCGCGACGAAGGGACCTCGCTCGCGCGCAAACTTCAGCACTTTCCCGACCTCCTCATCGAACCGATCGTTGTCGAATCGCGTGTTTCGATCGGCGTGCGCCGCATCCTTTATCTGCGCACTGATCCGGCGCATCTCCGCCTCGAGCCAGCCAATCGATGAACCCTCGGATTCGGGCTGCATGGCCGCATCCGCACAGTCGCTCAGTGTCTGAAAATAGAGACGATAGTACGCCGGTATCGACAGGGCCCGCCTGGCGAGAATGTTGTCGTTCACGCCCTGCAGAACGTCGTAGTCTCTCGCCCACAACGCGTGATCCTTGTCCCACGGCAGGAGCTGCGACAGCTCTCGTCCCTGGAACCGATATAGATAGAAATTATTCGGTCCCCAATGACCCAGGAAGCCGTCGTGTTCGGCAATGAAGTTTTCGACGGCAATGTGACGAACGAATTGACGAAGATCGAGCAGCTCGCCGACCTCGCGCTCGAACTGCGCGTCATTTGACTGATTCAACCTCTTGAACAGCGTCTCGAGAGGTCCATACAGAGGAACCGGTGCGTCGCTTTCGTGGGTCTTGGCCTCGAAGAGCTCCGCGTAGATTCCGAGATCCGGACCGAGGTAGTCCCAGGGATAGTCGGACTTCCAGTGGTACTCATAGAGATATCCACCGTTTTCCGTCTTACCGTTGGCATCTTTGCCGAACACACGAGCGAGAAACGTCTTGTCGACCGGTTCGATCAGCTGGTAGAGGCCGACGTACTCGCGATTGACGAATACCCGGGCGTGCACGACCCGCGACGCCGGCATCCCCATCTTGGCGAACATTCCAAGGCCGACACGCTGCGCCAGCATTGAGGGATCCTGAATGCCGTTGGCGAGCACGATCGATTTCATCCCGAACGCGGTCTGGTCATCGACGTAACGACCGAAATCCACTTTGAGCCCGGGCTTCCTTGCGTTGCGACTGCCGCTGCCTCGCGAGCGCACACCAACGCGCGGAATGACCACTTCTCGCCACGTCATGTCCGCCGGATAGTACGCATCGTCGAGGAATTTGGCTTGTAACGTTTCCCAATCACCCGGCTTCATCGTGAGCTGGATGTCGTGGAGCACTGTCGGATCGAACAGATCATCAGACGTCTGTGCCGCGGCCGGTGCGGCCACGATCAGCGAAGACGTGAGCAGTACTGAGAACGAAGCGAGCCTGAGGAGTTGCATGCCGGCTCCTTCTTCCAGCGCGAGGCTGGCTTGATCGATCGACGGTCGTCATCGAGTGGGTGTTCCAGCGCCCAATGCGACTGTCTAGTGCGGATATCGTGGGACACCGCACACCCGAGTACCTGTTCGACCGATGTGATTCGGCGGAGGAGCAGCAAATGATGCGCCAGCCTCTTCGCGGGCGCGAACGGTAAATCCCAAGCTTCTCTCGCCGTCGCGTGTGCGCCGAGGCGGACGCAGTAGTATCTGCACATGCAGATGTTCATCACGCTGCTCGTCACGGCCGCGCTCGTTGCGGCGCTTCAACCCAGGAAGCCTCGCGCCCGTGATCTGGGCATTCCCTTCGAGGGCGCTTCCGGTACCAACAACGCGATCACTGACGTTGCCGGCGTGGAAGTGGGATTTGCCACCCTGATCCAGGGTGAGGGCGCGCTGGTCCAAGGAAAGGGGCCGGTGCGCACCGGCGTCACCGCGATCCTGCCACGCGGAAAATCGTCGAACGATCCGGTCATGGCCGGATGGTTTTCGTTGAACGGCAACGGAGAAATGACGGGAACGACGTGGATCAAGGAGGGCGGCTTTCTGGAAGGGCCCGTGTTCATCACCAACACGCACAGCGTCGGTGTCGTCCGCGACGCGTCGATCGCGTGGGGCCTTAAACATGGCGCCACCCTGCAGCCATGGTCGCTTCCCGTTGTCGCCGAAACATGGGACGGCACACTCAACGACATCAACGGTTTTCACGTAAAGCCGGACCATGTGTTCGCGGCGTTGGACGGAGCACGTGCTGGACCCGTGCAGGAAGGAAACGTTGGCGGCGGCACCGGCATGATCTGTTATGGATTCAAATGCGGGACGGGGACGTCGTCACGCAAGCTCGAGACCAACGCGGGTGGATACACGGTTGGCGTGCTCGTCCAGGCCAATCACGGACGACGATCGGAGCTGCGGGTTGCGGGTGTGCCGATCGGCATCGAGATTCCGTTGCCACCGCCACGTGGCGACGCGCCCAACGATCCGGCGGCTGATCGCGAACTCGGTTCCATCATCATCGTGGTGGCGACCGATGCGCCACTGCTGCCGCATCAGCTCGAACGCGTCGCGCGGCGCGCGTCGCTCGGGCTCGCCCGTACCGGCGCGACATCGGGAAATAGCTCTGGCGACATCTTCATCGCGTTCTCGACCGCGAATGCGAAATCGGCGAGCGTGCCGGACGTCGCAACCGTGCAAATGCTGTCGAACGATCGGATCAGCGCGCTGTTTTCAGCGACGGTTCAGGCGACAGAGGAAGCGATCATCAACGCACTCGTGGCCGCCGAGACGATGACCGGTGCGAACGGTCGGACGATTGAGCGGTTGCCTCACGACAGACTACGCGAACTGTTGAAGAAATATGGAAGGTAGGGGGAGGAGACCGTGAAGCGCATCACCGCCGTTGTCATCGCATTCTCGATCGTGCTCGGCCGGTCGGTGAGTCTCGGCGCCGAGGAGAAATGGACCGAGGTCAAGAGCACGAACTTCACGGCATGGTCGAATGCCAGCGATCGTCAGACGCGCGATCTGCTGTGGCAGCTCGAACAGATTCGATTCGCCCTCAGGACGTTGTGGCCCTGGACGCAACTCGATCTCGCGAAACCGATGCTCGTCGTCGCCGTGAAAGACGAACAGAGTATGAAGGCGCTGGCGCCGCAGTACTGGGAACAGAAAGGAGGTGTGCGGCCCGGTAGTGTGTGGGTCAGCGGCGCCGATCAGCATTACATGGTGATCCGGGTCGAACAACGGGGTGAGGAAGACAGACTGATCAATCCGTACACCAGCGCGTACTTCTCATACGTTCATCTGATTCTGATGTCGAGCTTCGGACGTGATGTGCCGCTCTGGTTTTCGCGCGGCCTGGCGGGCGTTCAGAGCAACACGATTGTT
>Ga0310903_10000230_pt1 | contig 10675 bp, 6 predicted proteins | sample C24D4metaG_FD_203914 | JGI IMG/M metagenome (GOLD analysis project Ga0310903, IMG submission 203914) | Lab incubated soil microbial communities from West Virginia University Organic Research Farm, Morgantown, WV, United States - C0D3 | ecosystem: Environmental > Terrestrial > Soil > Agricultural...
TCTCCTACTATCAGTCATTCGAAATTATCCGCAATACGATTATTATCAGTCTCATGAAGCTTCTTATCGGATTTACGATGCCGATTATATTGGCCATTCTGCTCAACGAGGTTCGCAGCGTTAAATTCAAGAAAACCGTGCAAACGCTTTCGTATTTGCCCTACTTTGTGTCCTGGATCGTCGTTGTTACGCTGATGCAGCGGCTGCTGACGCCTTACGGAGGCCCGGTCAATGATCTGCTCGGTTCCTTCGGCATGGAGCCGATTCAATTTCTGAACAATACGACGTGGTTCTATCAAATTATAGTAGGCTCGGATATTTGGAAAAATATCGGCTGGAACTCGATTATTTATATGGCTGCCATCGCGGGCATCGATCAACAGCTTTACGAAGCGGCCAAGATCGACGGCGCAGGACGCTTTCGCCAAATGTGGCATGTGACGCTCCCCGGCATCCGCAATATCGCCGTCATTTTGTTTATTCTCTCAGCCGGCAGCCTGATGAGCGCAGGCTACGAGCAGCTGCTGCTGCTGAACGGACCTGCTACCGCGGCGATCGGCAGCGTTCTCGACGTGCATGTCATAGGCGCCGGCATCGGCGAGGGCCGATTAAGCTATGCGGCGGCAGTCGGATTATTCCAAAGCGTCATCGCGCTCATTCTCATTGTAACTGTCAACCGGATTGCCCGAAAAGTAAGCGACGTATCCCTGTTCTAAGGAGAGGTTAGAGATGGCGAAGCGCCAATTTTCCGTGTTCAACTGCTTAAATTATATCTTTTTGACGTTGTTCGGCTTATCGATGATCTATCCGTTTATTTACATCCTCGTCTACTCGCTCAACGACGGAAAAGACTCTATGATGGGCGCGCTTTATTTCTTCCCACGCAAATTTACGCTGGACAATTACGCTGACGTTTTCGAGAACGCCCGTATTTGGCAGGCCTACAAAATTACGCTGCTCCGCACCGTGATCGGCACGTTTCTTCACGTAGTGTTATGTACGCTGATGGCGTACGCCCTTTCCAAAAAAACGCTGCCTGGGCGATCGTTTTTTACTTACTACATTTTTTTGCCGACGATCTTCAGCGCGGGCTTCATTCCGTACTTCATCACCCTGCAGAAGCTGCATCTTATCAACAGCTTTTGGGTGTATGTCATTCCGATGCTGTTCAACTTCATGCATATAGTCATTCTCCGTACATTTCTGCAGGGCATTCCGGAGGAGCTGGAGGAATCGGCCCGCATAGACGGATACGGCGACTTTCAAATTTTCCTGAAAATTATTTTACCGCTATCGGGTCCGGTGCTTGCGACAATCGCGCTGTTCATTGGGGTTTCCCATTGGAACGACTGGTTCGCCGGCGCTTATTACGTGTCCAATAAAGATCTCATTCCCGTTCAGACGCTGCTGCAGGAAATGCTGACGGAAGCTGAGGCGTTGTCCTCCTCCATGCAAAGAGCGGCGCAGCAGGGCGGACAGACGGTCAATGTCAATACGGCGGGAGCAACGCCGGAATCGCTGCGAATGGCGCTGCTGGTTATTACGGTGTTCCCGATCTTGTGCATCTACCCGTTTTTGCAGCGTTACTTCGTTAAGGGCGTCATGATCGGCTCGGTCAAGGGATAATCGTCCGCAATCTGGACTTTATCATATTTTATAAAAGTTCACGGGAGGGTTTTTATGAAGAACAAACGAGTAAGAAGCACTTCGTTATGGCTCGCAATCGTTCTATTGGCGGTAACGCTGTTTGGCTGCAGCAATAACAGCAACGGCGGGTCCGGCAATGCGCCTTCGGACAACGGGGGCAGCTCGAACAGCGGTACAGCGCAGAAAGAAGTGACGCTCAAAGTGCTTCACAACTGGAACGGCTCGACCGGCGCCGATGTCGATATGACAGCTGTCGCAAAAGTGATTAAAGAGAAAACCGGGGTTACCGTAGAATGGGAATACACAAAAGGCAGCGAGACCGAGAAGGTGAACACCATTTTCGCGACGCAGGATTTGCCTGATATTTATACAGGTCCGGCATGGGGCGGGGAATTGGACGGCATTATAAAAGCGGCTAAGGAGGATCAACTGGTCGATCTGTCGGATAAGCTGGATAAGTATCCGAATCTCGCCAAAGCAGTTGCAAAGGAGAATGTACCGCCTGCGCTTTACGAGAAAGCGTTCGATGCTTACGGCGGCAAACAGTTTATTCTTTATCAGAACCATCCGGCCGCGCCTGAGGATGCGAATGACTGGCTCTACGGCTTCTATGTCCGGAAGGATATCGCCGAGAAGGTTGGCATCGACCCGCAATCCGTTCACACAAAGGACGATCTATACAGCTTCTTGAAAAAAATCAAAGACGCAGACCTTAAAGAAAACGGCATGCCGGTCATTCCGCTTGGCGGCTTCCATAACGGCTGGGCCGTCGGTAACGGAATTACAATGTTTTTCGGCTCCGGCTATATCGATAAAGGCGACGGCACGCTGGAGAACAGCTTCTTCACGAAAGGCTACGAGGATTTTACACTCTATTACCGCAAGCTGCTGGCTGAAGGGCTTCTGGATCCGGAAGCGTTCACCCAGACTGATCCGATTGCAAACGAGAAAATCAAGCAGGGCCGCATCGCGGTGCTTTCCGCTCACTACCCGGCTATTCTCGATGCTTCTAAAGATTATGTGAAAGCGCATCCAGGAACTGATTATGTGCCGGTCGGTCCGCTGGAGCGGGCCGGCGCCGAAGCGGACCGTCCTGTCGATCTTGGCATCCAAGGCAATAACGTAACCGTTATTCCGAAAAAATCCAAAAATGTAGACGCAGCGCTTCGCTTGCTCGATTATCTTGCTTCCGACGAAGGCTTCCTCCTCGTCCGCTACGGCGTACAGGGCGTTCATTGGGATATGGAGAACGGCAAACCGGTTGCGAAGAAGGAATGGTTTGACAAGTTTACGGCTGATATAACGGGTAAGCTGAAGAAAAATGAAGGGATCGGCGTCGGCTTCGAGAACCTCTCCGGCCAGGACCGCATCAACACAGTTGGCGGCGGAGATATTTGGGCGGATCAGGCCCGACTGGCTGCTATGGATCATGCGCGCAAAATCCTTCGTCCTAACGGCATCAGCGTTATTTCCGCCTACAATCCGGGCGATGTCATGATGAAGGCTCCGCAGTGGGAAATGCTGAAGCCGTCCATGGACAAAATGGGCGATGTCTGGACGGAAGCGATTTTTGCTAAATCCGATGAAGCAGCGCTTAAAATCATTAATGACCTTCGCAATCAGCTGAACAAAACGGGATATCCTGACGCGATAAAATATGTGAATGAAAACTTGCAGGGCAAGGAAGTTGTTACGCTTCAAATGCCGAATTAAAGGAGGCTTCGCGATTTGAGCAGAAAATCGCAAGGACGGCCGGAGTGGACCGGCTTTCAGGAATCGAGGCCTTACGGGCCGAAATACGATTTGCGAACCGATTTTGTGATGGTATACGGCATTTCGAAAGATCTGCATCAGCGGATCGAGGGCTGGAAGAAGGCAGGCTATACGATCCATCTGATGACGGGCGTATCCTGGGGCGAGTATCAGGACTACTTGTACGGCCGCTTCGACGGACGGGAGCACTGGGACGAGGCTCAGATGGACCGCAGCGGCAAGCATCTGCTTCATGGCAAGGATGTTCCTTATATGGTTCCGACGATAGCGTTCGCCGAATATTTGGCGTCTCATATTAAACTTGCGATTGACTACGGCGTGGAAGCGATTCATTTGGAGGAGCCGGAATTTTGGGCGGCCTCCGGGTATTCGGATGCTTTCAAGCGGGAGTGGCTGAACTACTACGGGGAGGATTGGATTCCTCCTCACTCCTCGCCGGATGCCCAGTACCGGGCCTCCAAGCTGAAGGCGGCTATGTATTACCGTGCGCTTGACCGTCTTTGCAGCCAGATGAAGGAGTATTCGCTCGTTACCTACGGCCGGACCGTACGCTTCTATGTCCCTACCCATAGCTTGATCAACTACACGCAGTGGCGGATTATCAGTCCCGAGGCGCTGCTCGTCTCGATGCCCGGCTGCGATGGCTGCATCGCCCAAATCTGGACGGGAACGGCGCGAACGCCTAACGTGTACAAGGGGCTGCGCCGGGAGCGGACCTTCGAAACAGCATATTTGGAATACGGCATCATGCAGGAGTTGACGCGGGGCACAGGTCGCGAGATGTGGTTTCTTCACGATCCTATTGAAGATAACCCCGGCTACAGCTGGAGCGACTACCGCAAAAACTACCGTTCTACTGTTGTCGCCTCCCTGCTGCACCCTGAGGTGAAGCAGTATGAGGTATGCCCTTGGCCGAGGCGCGTATTCGAGGGCACCTATCCGACCGAGGATGGCAAAGGGAAAGAATCGATTCCCGGCGTCTATGCTACCGTGCTGCTGACCGTCATGAATGTGCTGCGCGATATGCATAAGCATGAGGAAGCTTCTGAAGGAAACGATTATACGGCAGGAGTAGGCCTTTGCTTATCCAACTCCGCTATGTACCAGAGGGGGGATGTCATCCGTGACGGTACAAGGGAAGGCGAGGCTGTCAAATATGACGGTACCACCACCACCGATGAGCTCAGTTCTGAGCAGAAGGAGCTTCTTGACTGGTCCGCTTTTTACGGCTTGGCGCTTCCGCTTGTCAAGGCCGGCATTCCGCTCAGGCCGGTGCAGCTCGACAATATTCTGACCTTTCCGGGCTACTTGGACGGCTACCGGGTGCTGCTGCTCAGCTACGAATTTATGAAGCCGGAGCATCCGGGCATTCATCAGGCGATCTCACAATGGGTAAGGGAGGGCGGTGTTCTAATCTATGTCGGAGACGGCTCGGATCCGTTCCATGACGTTCAGGAATGGTGGAACCGCGATAACGGGATCCGTACCTACAAACGTCCAGACGAGCATTTATTCGAATCGCTTGGCTTGAATCGAAATCCGGAGGCGGGAGAGTATGAGGTAGGCAGCGGCGCTGTTTTATTTTTTCAGGAAAATCCGACAGCGCTGTCCCGTACCGGCACGGGGGCTGAGCTCGTAAGGAACGCCGTTAGGCGGTCGCTTGAGCTTCGTGGAGAAACGGATGATTACATGGAGAGAGGCACGCTGCAAATGAGACGCGGACCGTATGTCATCGCTCATGTGCTGGATGAAACGGAAGCGGGGAAGGCGGAGAATGCGGAGAATGCGGTCATCCTTCCGGGCTTGTTCGTTGATTTGTTCGAAGCCGATCTGCCGGTGAGGCGCAACGTGGAAATGAAGCCGGGCGAGGACAGCTTGCTTTATGATTTAAATGACGCGGATAAGCAGCCTGCGGGCGTCCTCGTCAGCTCGTCGCGGATCCGCGATGAGCAGGCGGCCGCGAGCGGAATCGCCTTCGTGTCGGAGTGTCCGAAGGACATCACCGTCAGTACGCGGCTTCGCGTACCGGCTGAGCCGCGCAGCGTCACGGCCGGAGCGAAGGTGGCAGCTTTCCGGTATGATGCGGAGTCAGGCACGGTGCTTATTCGTTATCCGGGCGTGCCGGAAGGAATAGCCGTTAACGTGGAGTGGTGAGAGGATTGAGGTAAGCTGAAAGGGCTTCGTTGATGCAAAATAGAGAAATGGCGGTACAGGAAGACTAGCCCTGTACCGCCATTACTTAATTCTATTCTATCTATCTATCTTTCTTTCTTTCTTTCTTTCTTTCTTTCTTTCTTTCTTTCTTTCTTTCTTTCTTTATTTCTTTCTTTCTTTCTTTCGTTCTATCTTTCTTTCGTTCTATCTTTCTTTCTTTCTTTCTTTCTTTCTTTCTTTCTTTCTTTCTTTCTTTCTTTCTTTCTTTCTTTCTTTCTTTCTATAGCAGCCGTTCTACCAAATGCTTTACCGCGCCCACCGAGCAATATTTCGTTTATTAGTTCGATTTCACAAAACTAAATCGCGCTCAGGGTGCGAATTCTGCGGATTAGTTCTATTTTGCAAATGTAATCGGTCATTTTTAGAAGCGGCTCTCCCAAATACGCTGTTTAATTACGCATAATCAAACTAAATCGCCTTTTTTGGATAACGCTCTGCAAATAGGTTCCAAAAATCGAATTAACTCGCCGCGTACCAATGAATGATGCTTAGACCTTGTAGTGAAAAGTGCCGCAGCAGCCATTTGGCCTCTGAGACAATCCCTCTCGGGTTTTATGGCTGCAGCTGCAAATTGCGGTCGATCAGAGCGATGCGCTGCTCCACGCAAGCGTGCGAGCGGAGCGGATCTTCCGGCGTGTTGATGCAATAGTCGAGCAGTTGATCGACTGTAGTTGCGGCAACGTGGCAGCGTGTGTCGGAGGATGCATAGTAGATGTATACGTCGCCGTTATCTTGAGCGATCACACCATTGCAGAAGGCTACGTTGGATACGTCGCCGACGCGCTCGATGCCTTCGGGAGCCAGCAGGTGGCCGCCCGGGCGATGGGTAACTTTGCTTGGCTCCTGCAGGTCGGAGAGGAATGCGTACAGTACATAACGCAAGCCTGCCGCCGTATTGCGAACGCCGTGGGCGATATGGATCCATCCTTTGTCCGTCTTGATTGGAGCCGGTCCTTGGCCGTTCTTTACTTCTTTAATCGTATGATAATGACGCTCGTCGATGATGACCTCGCGCTCGATAACCGCATTCTCGATCGTATCGGAAAGACCCCAGCCGATACCGCCGCCTGAGCCGGTGTCGATGAAGCCGTCCTGCGGACGCGTGTAGAAGGCGTATTTGCCGTCAACGAATTCGGGGTGAAGCACGACGTTGCGCTGTTGGTTGGATGCCGTCTTCAGATCGGCTAGACGTTCCCACTGCTTCAAATCCTTCGTCCTTACGATGCCGCATTGCGCGATAGCGCTCGACAGATCTCCCTTTGGAGCGGATGGATCCTTTCTCTCTGTGCAGAACAAGCCGTAAATCCAGCCGTCCTCATGCGAAACGAGGCGCATATCGTAGACGTTCACATCCGGATCGCTTGTTTCCGGAAGCAGAATGGGGCGGTCCCAGAAGCGGAAGCCGTCGACGGCGCTGTCGCTTTCGGCAATTGCGAAGAACGATTTGCGGTCATTGCCTTCGACGCGCGCAACAAGATGATATTTGCCGTTCAAGAAAATGGCGCCGGGATTGAAAACGCAGTGCACGCCAAGGCGCTCCATAAAGTAAGGATTGGTTTCAGGGTTAAAATCATATTTCCAAGCCAGCGGAGCATGCTCTGCCGTTAATACAGGGTGGACGTAACGATCGAATACGCCGTTGCCTAGTGCTTCCGGCTCGTTTTTACGCTTTACGAGCGACTCATAGCGATCAGTCAACAATTGCTTCCGTTCATTAAATGTATTCATAGGATAAACCTCCGTTAATGTGATGTTGTTGTGCCGCTCAGGCGCTCGATCATTTCAAAACATGCGCGTCCGTTATGATAAGGGCATTTCCAAGGACTGACCTTTTCGATATTGCCGCTGGGCGAACCGTCGCGCTTTACGCTCCAATGCCATTCGCCATGCTCTTTGTCGACGATAAAGCTCTCGATGAATTGCCATGACCGCACCGCAGCCTCGCGATATTTCTCATCGCCGGTCAGTTGATAGGCATTGTAGAAGCCGACGACCGCTTCAGCCTGCGGCCACCAATCTTTGTCTGTATCGATCAAACCCTCCGGCCCCGCCTCATTAAACAGGCCGCCGTCGCCGTCCACGCCCTCGTTAAGCGTCGCTTCAGCCATGCGAATCGCGATTGCTCTGGCTGAGGCGAGCAGCGCTTCATCGCCGAGCACCTCGGCAGCCTCAACCAGCAGCCAGCTGCCTTCGATGTCATGTCCGTATGAAATATGCTCCGATTTTCTATTCCATTGCTCATCGAAGAAAAGAATAAAATGCGCGTTGTCTTCATTGATGATGTGCTTAATCGTAATTTCAATTAATTCCTTCAGCTTGGCGTGCAGCTCATCCGACTTCCATACACGGTATAGGTTCGTATAGCCCTCCATGACGTGAAGATGGGTGTTCATCGACTTCTTCTCGTTCAAATCCTTCTCGCTCAGGCTGTTATCGCCCGTTTCCTGCCAATCGCGCGTCAGCGCTTCAAAGTATCCTTTATATTCCTGATCGTAGCTATAGCGTTCAAGCGTATGGAACAGCTCAATCGCCTGCTGAAGCGCGGCTTCACTGCCTGTTGCTCGGTAATACTCGGAGAACGCATAGATCGCGAAGGCTTGACCGTAAACCTGCTTCTTCGTTTCGGCTGGCTTGCCTTCTGCATCAATCATCCAGTATAAGCCGCCATATTGCTGATCCGTAAAATACTCGTTCACATAACGGTAAGCCCGCTCAGCTATTTTTAAATACGATTCGTTTCCGGTAATCCGGTAGGCGGAGGCGAAGGTCCACAAAATGCGCGTATTAAGCACTAAGCTTTTGCCGGCACCCTGATTAACGGTTAGATCTCTGCTAATAAAGCCGTAGAAGCCGCCATTTTTCTCATCAAGCGTATGCTCCATCCAGAAGCTGAGAATATTCGATTCGAGCTCTTGCTTGATGCTGGCTAGCCATTGCTGGTTATTGTCGCTCATTTGGCAGAACCCTCCTTGACGGAATCAGCAATTTTGGCAGCATAATAGTCCCGGACGGTTTGTTCGGCTTGCTTGCCGTACGTGCAATAATCGTCGTTAGAAGCTGCTTCGCTCTCTTCATATAGGCGTGCCGGCCAATCCCAAAGCATGAAGCCGCCGACAAAGTCGCGCTTATCGGTGTGTGCGAACATCGTCTCGTAATAGCGGCGCTGCACCTCCTCGCTCGGTGCGCCCGGAAGTCCCCAATCATTCGGGATATGCTGCGAGCCCTCGCGGCTCGGGCACCCTGCCTCCATGAAGAAAAACGGCTTATCGTGCTTAGCCACGACCTTCTCAATACGGTCGAGCTGTTCCTCCCAAGCGTCGATCGGGTAGTAGCCGCTGGAGGAGATCACGTCCACAGCATCCCACCAATTGATCTGACCTTCTTGGTATTTGTCGCAATTGTAAGTAATGATGCCGGAGTAAACTTGACGGATCTCGGCGATCAATTGGCGCCACTCGCTCTCACGGCGGTCGGTTTGAACCATCTCGCACCCGATGCACAGCATTTCGCAGCCGGTTTCTTCGGCAATTCGCGCATAGTGCAGGATGAATGCGGTATAGGAAGCGAACCAATCGGACCATTTCGGCTCACAAGGAACATCGAGATCGAAGAAATTAATATGCGCGCGCCAAGTTCCGTCCGCACAATTGACGACGGGCTTCAAGCAAACCTTAAGCTTCAGCTCCTTCGCTTTGCGAATCGCATGGCGTACTTCGTCATCGGTAACGGTAGGCTCATCCCGAAACTTAATTTCAGTCGATTGCGGATGGTCCTGAAGTGCGCCGAACGCAATAGCTGTCCAATTGACGCTTAAACGTTCGCTCATAAGCTCCATGGAACGTTCTGCCTGCGCTCCGGTCCACGTGCCGCGCACGCCCGTCCAGCCCCATGTCATTCCGCCTATAAAGGCTGATTTGCTAGTCATTTGAGTCGCCTCACTTTGAAGTGGTAGTTTTGTTATTGCTAATTTTTATTTTTGTTATATAACAAGTAAACATGATTCATCGAGTGTTTGCAATACCTTTCTTCGAAATGGCTCCAGCTCAAAAAAGGGCTTCATTTAATAGCGGGAAAACAGTTTTTTATTTCGGGAAAATGAGCGATACAGCCAAAGATAGCGGTTTCAGGCAATGTCAGTTGAAGACTATAAATAATATTTTAAACCATTTTAGAACCGCTTTTAATGCGGTATCATCGAAATGTAAGCGGAGTCAAAAAAGAACTGAGGGGGATTTGAAACATGAAAAAAGTCATTTCGTTAGCTCTTTCTTCTGTTGTTATGCTAACAACTTTAGCTGCTTGTGGTGCCGGTAATGCGAATACGAACTCCAATGCGGCATCTAACAAGCCGAGCAGCGAAGCAGCAACGAATAAACCGGAAAACGGCGGAACGGAAGAAGCCGCCAAAATTACAGGCGATGTCGTTTTCTTAACAAACCGCACAGACATGATCGACAAGCAGTACGCGGATTACGAAAAACGCTTTGAAGAGAAATACCCTGGCGTAGATCTTAAGTTCGAGGCGATTACTGATTATGATAAAACGTTGAAAATCCGGATCGCATCCGGCGATTTCCCCGATGTCGTGTTCACGCCAACGATTCCAAATGCCGAGCTGCCTAATTACTTCGCTCCGCTCGATGACATTGCGTTCTCCGGCGACATTCACTTCAAGGATTTGAAGGCGCAGGAAGGCAAAATGTACGGCGTATCCTCCGGCGGCTCGACAGTCGGTATTGTATACAACAAAAAAGCGTTCGAGAAGGCGGGCATTACGGCGCTTCCGAAAACATACGATGAGTTTCTAGCGGCATCGCAAAAGCTTAAAGACGCCGGCATCGTGCCGCTTGCATCGAACTTTAAAGACAAATGGCCGCTCGATACGTGGGTATACGATATTCCAACGCTTATCGGAGGAGCTTCCGACCACCAAAACAAACGCGCTGAATCCGATACGCCTTACACGCTTGACAATGCGTACGGCAAATCATGGGGCATCCTTCGTGAATTGTATACAAAAAGCTTCCTTGAGGCGGACGTG
>Ga0310903_10000233_pt1 | contig 10641 bp, 8 predicted proteins | sample C24D4metaG_FD_203914 | JGI IMG/M metagenome (GOLD analysis project Ga0310903, IMG submission 203914) | Lab incubated soil microbial communities from West Virginia University Organic Research Farm, Morgantown, WV, United States - C0D3 | ecosystem: Environmental > Terrestrial > Soil > Agricultural...
AGCTCCGCAATGGCTTTAATCGTATCCGCCGGTATTTCCTTCTGCTCATTAATTAACGTTCCGTCGATATCAAAAAAAACGATTTTGTAGCTCATTCTGTCTTCTCCCCTATCCGTAGTTGCAGACAAACGACGCCTGTCCTTTTTATACAGTATAAAGAATCATGAACAGAAAAGGAATCATAACTCGCATAATAAAAGTGAAAAATAGCACCAGCGGCTGCCGATGCTATCTATTTTCCCTAATGCTTACCAGCCAAAGTCTAAGCCTTTGCCTGTCTCGACGTAGGTCTTCAGATTGCTCAGGATCATCCACCACTGGCTGTCGACCGTTTCCAGCGACGGATGATTTTCAGTAAATTTATTATTGATCAGAGTAAGCTTGGTTGTTGCCCCGACTGCCTCTAGCGTAAAGGTAATGGTGGATTCCAGCTCCGCATGATTCGGTCTATATGAGGGACCCGGATGTTCCAAGACGCTAAACATTTTATTCGGCTCATATGCTAAAATAGTACCGTAAACATGTACAGTCTCATCGCCTTCCGCACCAGGGCCGACGTATTGGAAGGACGCTCCTGCTTCGAAGGTAGAATGAATGACGCAGCCAAAAAACGTTTGACGCGTCCCTTCCGGCGATACAAACGCATCCCACACCTGCTCGGGCGCTGCACCGATATAAAACTCATATTTAAACTCCATGTGATACACTCCTTCTATCTTCTATTTTCAAGCAAGCTTCCATTTGTTTCTATCTGCAGTATAACGCTATTCGAATGGCTGGTATTGTAAAAACGCGACAAATCGACCGATAGGAGAGATCATATATGAAAGCAATAGACCAAAAGCGCAGCATGGGCATTTTACAGCTAAGCGAGGGCGAAAAAAAATTTCAGCTTACGCGCTATGCTCCCTCCGGACCGCTCCAGCATTTCTTGAAGCACTATTGGATCGTTAGCTGGGATTTGGAAGGCCAAGCCCCTTATTTGCAGGACGTCGTTCCGAATCCATGTGTCAATATGGTTATGGAAGACCATAGAAGCGGCATTTATGGCGTCGCCAGCCGTATGTATACGAAGAAAATTGAAGGCAAAGGACAAGTATTCGGCGTAAAATTTCAGCCCGGAGGGTTTTATCCCTTTATTAAATCACCGCTCTCCATGCTTACGGATCAAGCCCTATCTGTTGAATCTGTTTTCGGTATAGATGCAGTAGGCTACGAGCAGCAGCTTAAGTCCGAGACGGAGCCGGCCGGCATGATCGCGCTGACGGAATCGTTATTTTTGCAGCGCCTTCCCGAGCAGGATGAAGCGATTAATGTCATTAATCAAATGATCGCACGTATTCTCGAAGCTCGCGATCTGACCAGGGTGGAGCAGCTCTGCGGCTTATTCGATCTAAACAAAAGGAAGCTCCAGCGCTTATTTAACCAGTACGTCGGAATTAGCCCTAAGTGGGTCATCAAGCTGTATCGGCTGCAAAATGCGGCTGAGGCCATGGATTCCGGCAGCCATCATGACCTGCTTAAGCTGTCTGCCGATCTCGGCTACTATGATCAATCGCATTTCATTAAGGACTTCAAATCCATTATCGGCAAAACGCCGGAAGAGTATGCCAGATCGTTAGCCTTGTAGCTCGCCGGACTGCTTGACTGCGGCCCGGAGCATCCTGTATATTGGTAGAAATCAGTTAAATAAGCACGGCTTACGATGGAAGCACCCGTAAGAGATGGCGTATGACGCCTATCTTGCAGGTGCTTTTTTTGCGTTGTTTGCCCATGCCAAAGGAGGCTTCATAAATCATGCATTCTCTTTCAAGATTAACCGCAATAGGGCTCGTCCTCTTACTCGCGCTTGTTAGTCCTGCTGCCATTGCCGCCGCTTCGTTCGAGTTCAGCGTTACGGCCAAAACCGCTTTTGACAAAATGAAAGGAGCTGCGGATAAAGCGACAGCAGCCAGGCTGTCGTCGCAATACGCTGAACTGCAAACCATACAGAAGCAGTCGGCCGACTGGGATACGAGAATAGACAATCTTCACTACAGGAATGAGGAAGCTATCCTCGCAACGCGCAAGCGAATAAAAGAAGTAGACGCAGAGAAGCTGCGGAGGCTTGAGGCGGCCGTAACACAGGCTAAACAGAAATATGAGCCCTTATTCATCCTCTATGATTCATTGAACCAGCAGCTGAGCATCGCGAAGTCGTTCAAGGACAAAACACTGATCAGTTTGCTTAAGCCGCAGGTTGAAACGGCAAAGGCGGCCGTCCAGCTTGCCAAGCTGGATATTCGCAGCAAGGAAGCGGCGCTTAAGACTGCAAAAGCAATCGCCGCTAAGACCATAAAAAAGCTGCGGGATCTTCTGAGTGATAACGACCCGGTTAAGGTGAAAATCAAAGCATCGAAAAGCTCCATCAGCCGTACAAAACAACAGTTTACGACCGAAGCCGCTATTTTAAACCAAGTGGTGAAAAAGGGGGATTCGACAGCGACTTTAAGCTCCTTTACGAGGATGCTCGCCTATATGAAGCAGATTAACGACCATAAGCAAAAAATATACGCATACGAGCAGCAAACGATGAGCATGATCGCAAAGGTCGACGCGCAGCTAGCCGTCAAATAGATTAGAAAATAGCAGAAAGCGCGTCTCGGAAGTCGATGACGCGCTTTCATTTAAGACGCTTAACGGCTGCCCTTATCGGCTTAGTGCCGAATTGGGTCGTCGTCTCTAAGCCATTATATGCCGGGGAACGATACTTCTACCGTCGTCCCGACGCCTAATTCGCTCGATATGGCCAGACGGCCGTCATGCGAGGAAATGATTTTATCAACGATCATCATGCCGAGGCCGTTTCCGTCGGGTCTTGTTGTATGAAAGGGCTGCCCGATGCGCTGCAGTACTTCATCCGTCATTCCGACGCCGTTATCGGTAAACCGAATCCGCTGGAAGCCATCAACGGCATCCAGCCGGATGTTCACCTCGCCGCCGAAGGGCAGAGCCTCCAACGCATTTTTCAAAATGTTCAGGAATACCTGCTTCACTTGATCACGGTCGCATCGAATCAACTTCATATCTCCAAATTCACTATGAATCCGGATGCCGTTCATTTCGAATTGCATTTCAAACACGGAGATGGCCTCTTGCAAAATGATCGCGCATTGCTCTTCTTTATATTCAACCGCCTGCGGTCTTCCTAATATTAAAAACTCGCCTACAATCGCATTCATACGCTCAAGCTCAGACATCATGACGTTGTAGTGAAGAGGATTGGTCGTTTTGCTGCACAATTGAAGCATGCCCTTGACCGTAGTCATCGGATTGCGAATTTCGTGCGCGATGCTGACTGCGATCTGGCCTGCAAATCCTAATTTCTCGGTATTCCGCAGCAGCTCCTCTGTCATCTTCATTTCGGTAATGTCCCGCAGGCTGCCTACCACCCGTGTGAGCTGATGCTCATTATCGTACACAGGCACCACATCGAGTATATAATAATTTTGCGAATTCCTTACATTAATCGCTACCTCTACGCCTACACACGGCTCCCTATGCACAATAACGCGTTCAAAATAGGCTCCAATCATACTCAATTCAAACACGCTCTTGCCTAAGAAACTGAACTTCCCATACTGGGCATTACCGAGTATTACTGCGCTATTTTCATTTATTTCCACAATACTGCCCAGCGCATCTGTAATAATGACGCCATAATAATTGGTCTCCAGAAGAACCTGATTCAGAATTTGTAACTGAGTATTATGTCTGCGCAACAAAAGCTCGCGCTCAATAGAATCGACGATCGTACATAGGAGTGCAAGCAAATGCGGATGGGCGAATTGGATGCTGGTCATTAGCGAAATGGTACCCAGCAGCTCGCCGTTATCCGCCTTGTGGAATGGAGCTGTGTAGCAAGCGAGCCCATGCAGCACCTTATGGTAGTGATCCTCGCCTTTGAGCTGAATAGGCTGATTGTAGCGCAAGCTGAAATCAACCGCATTGGGACCAAGCTCTTCCGAGAATCGTACTCCCTCTGTAATCCCCAGCTGACGCACTGTGCTAATAATAGAAGCGTCGCCTTTGAATTCCAGAATATAACCCTCGTTATCAGAAATCGCGACGAAGAAAGGATCACCTGATACAGAGGAAAGAAATTTATCGACAAAAAAACCGATAACCTCGATGGCTTCTTTATAATGGCTTCGCTGCGCTTCCAGTTCCGTACCAGAAAACCATTCTGTATGAATAGGCGGCTCATCCGGATCAAGCCCCTGCAGCCGGCATTTGTTATGCGCTTCTTTGATTCTATCGTTATTCATCATGTTGTACCAATTAACCTTTCCAGGAGGCTAGCTTCATTATTGTTGCACGTACCAATATTCTAGCTGGACCGTTCACAATCCTTCCCAATTTTATTAAATTTCGCTTGTAATTGACGGGTTTCTCCAAAATTGAGATTTGAGCTTGATCACGCTCCAGCTTATTCAGCCATAAATGCCCATTCTTTTATGATTTTAAGCTCTGCTTCAGATCTTCTACCAGATCCTCGCTATCCTCGATGCCGACCGAAATGCGGATTAAGCCGTCAGTAATGCCAAGCTGCTCCCGCCTCTCGCGCGGGATCGAGGCATGCGTCATTTTCGCGGGTACGGATATGAGACTTTCCACGGCGCCTAAGCTTTCGGCCAGCGTAAAGTATTTCAACTTTTTGAGCACTTCGGACGCTCTCTCCGCACTGCCTACGTCAAATGAAATAATGCCGCCGAAGCCGCGTGCCTGCCGTTTAGCCAGCTCATGCTGCGGATGTGAGGGCAATCCGGGATAATGGATGCTCTTAATACCCGGGACTCCCGATAAATATAAATAGGAGACAATTGCCTGGGCATTTTCCTCATGGGCTTCCATGCGGAGGCCAAGCGTCTTTAAGCCGCGCATAAGCAGCCATGAATCATGAGGTCCAAGCACGCCGCCCACTGCATTTTGCACAAAATGAAGCTCCTCGCCCAGCTTATCGCTGTTCACTACGGCCAGACCGGCGACTACATCGCTATGGCCGCCAAGATACTTCGTTGCCGAATGCAGCACAATATCGGCTCCGAGCGCAATCGGCGTCTGCCAGTAGGGCGTGCTAAACGTATTATCGACGATAAACAGCAGGTTCCTGGCCTTGGCCCAGCCGGCTACTGCCGCAATATCCGTAACTTTAAGCAGCGGATTCGTCGGCGTTTCTACAAACAGCGCCCTCGTATTTGGCTGAACCGCTTTATCGATTTCTTCCAGATTCGTCGTATCTACGAAGGTCGCTTCCATACCGAGCCGGTTTAACACCTTCGTGACGATCCGGTACGTTCCCCCGTACACATCATCGGTCAAAATAATATGATCCCCCGAGCTCAGCAGCGAAAAGACGGCGTGGATAGCCGCCATTCCCGAGCTGAAAGCAAATCCTCTTGCACCTTCCTCCAACTCGGCAATATACTGCTCCAGTGCGTGACGCGTCGGATTGCCGGTGCGCGAATATTCATAGCCTTTATGAACGCCGATATCGTCCTGCTTATAGGTGCTTACCTGATAAATCGGAACGCTGACCGCCCCCGTATGCGGGTCAAAGGGATTTCCTCCATGAATAAGCCTTGTTTTCCGTCTCATCTTAAGCACCCCCGTTGTAAATCTGTTTACTCAAGTACCTGTCGCTGCCATCCGGGAAAATAGTAACGATACGGCTGCCTGGAGGCGCGGCCTCCGCCTCGAGCAATGCAGCATGCAGCGCGGCGCCCGATGAGCTGCCGACAAGCATGCCCTCAAGCTGCGCCAGCTCCTTCACCCTGGCAAAAGCATGCTCATCCTTAATCGTATGAATCGCATCGAAATACGAGCTGTCCATGAACGGGGCCAGCTTCTCGACGCCGATTCCTTCCGTCAGGTGCGGACCCGGCGCTCCGCCGCCAAGTATCGAGCCTTCCGGTTCGACAATAACCGTCTTCACCTTTGGATTGCGTTCCTTCAAATATTGGGCCGTTCCCATGAAGGTGCCGCCCGAGCCTGCTCCGGCGACAAAAACGTCGATCCCGCCATTTAAATCACGCCATAGCTCCGGGCCGAGCGTTTTATAGTAAGTTACAGGGTTTGCCGCATTAGAGAATTGCCTAGGCGAATAGGCCCCCGGTATTTCCTTAACAAGCTCCTCCGCCTTCTGCACCGCGCCCGTTATGCCCAGCTCGGCCTTTGTATTCACGATTTGCGCGCCAAGCGCTTTCATTAGCTGCTGCTTCTCGGTACTGAACTTGTCTGGCACGACAAAGATCGTCGATACGCCGCGTCCGATTGCCGCCAAAGCAAGCCCTATCCCCGTATTGCCGGCCGTAGCCTCTATAATGGTGCCTCCGGGCTGCAATTGCCCGCTTGCGAATGCATGATTCAGCAGCTCGATGCCAAGCCGGTCCTTAACGCTTCCCCCCGGATTTTTGTACTCAAGCTTCGCATACAGCCGCACACCTTTTGGCAGCGTATAGCCCCTAAGCCGGGCAAGAGGCGTGTTGCCAATTAGCTCGTGGACATTTCGATACATAGCCATCCGCAGTCCCTCCTACGATATCCTATTTCCTGCAGCGCTCATCTGTTAATTGGTCTATTCCCTTCATCATATGATGCTGCTTCTCTTTGTGTTTCGATAGCTGTCTATTATTCTCGCTCCCCGGCATTGCCGGTTGCCGGTTGCCGATAACGGCTGCTGGCTGCCGATTGCCGCTGCCACTACCAGCTTCCGGTTCCCGCTGCCGTTGCTTGCTGCCGGTGAGCTATATTGCACGTATGCACGATCTTTTCTTTTTCAGGCTAACGAAATGAGTTATCCTGCACACTCGCAATATAGCCGCCTTCTCGATCCGATAGGCTCCGATTTAGAGTCTCTACAGAGCAATAGTGCAAGATAGTCTCGCATGTCTGCTCAAAACCGGCTTCTATGAAGCGGAAGTGCAATATAGCTCATCCCAGAAAGCAAAGCTGTGCCCGCCCGAGGAGGCTAACCTCCCTTTCACAAAATAAAAAAAGTGAGCTATGCCATTACATCAATGGACATAGCTCACTTCTCTCGTCTTTCTGCGGCAATTATATCTTAGCCTGAATCTCATCCAAGATACGCTGAGAAATTTCACGGATAGCAAGCGACCCAAGGTCACCCTCGCCCCTTTTCCTCAGCGCAACTGTACCTGCGTTTTTCTCATTCTCGCCCAGCACGAACGTGTAGGGCACCTTTGCAATCCCCGCTTCACGGATCTTATAGCCAAGCTTTTCATTTCGAGAATCCACCTGCGTGCGAATGCCGGCTTCGGCCAGCGCTTGCTTAACTTGCAAGGTATAATCGATATACTTCTCCGAGACAGGCAGAAGCTTAACCTGAACGGGAGCCAGCCACAGCGGAAAAGCGCCCGAGAAATGCTCGGTCAAAATGCCGATGAACCGGTCGATCGAGCCGTACACGGCGCGGTGAATAACGACGGGCCGATGCTTCTGGTTATCCTCGCCAATGTAGGCCAAATCGAACTTCTCCGGCATTTGGAAATCAAGCTGGATCGTGCCGCATTGCCAGCTGCGCTTGAGCGCATCAAGAATGTGGAAGTCGATTTTCGGGCCGTAAAATGCCCCGTCGCCTTCATTCACGCGATATGGAATACTGCGGCTGTCCAGCACGCTGCGCAGCGATTGCTCCGCTTGATTCCACAGCTCCTCGGAGCCCATGGAATCCTCGGGCCTCGTCGACAGCTCGATCTTGTATTCGAAACCGAATACGCCATAAATATGATCGATCAATTCAATCGCACGGTTAATTTCCTCTTCAATCTGATCAGGCCGAACGAATAGATGCGCATCATCCTGACAGAATGTACGCACGCGCATCATGCCGCTCAGCGCACCTGAATATTCATGCCGATGAACCTGGCCGAATTCCGAAATCCGGATAGGCAGCTCCCGGTAGGAGCGCAGGCTGTTTTTGAAAATAAGCATATGCCCCGGACAGTTCATCGGCTTCAGCGCATAAGTCGTATCGTCCACATCAGAAAAATACATGTTTTCTTTGTAATGCTCCCAATGGCCCGACTGCTCCCACAGCCGGTTGTTCATCATGAACGGCGTCCGTACTTCCTCGTAATCCCGCTGCCGCTGCAGCTCGCGGACAAAGCTCTCCAGCTCCGTACGGATCGTCATTCCGTTAGGCAGGTAGAACGGCATGCCCGGCGCCTCCTCAGAGAACATGAACAGCTCCAGCTCCTTGCCCAGCTTGCGGTGATCACGTTTCTTCGTTTCCTCGAGCAGATGCAAATGCTCCTCCAGCTGCGCCTTCTTAGGGAAGGACGTTCCGTAAATCCGCTGCAGCATTTTATTGTCCGAATTTCCGCGCCAGTAGGCACCGGCGACGTGCTGCAGCTTGAACGCTTTTATCCGCCCAGTCGACGGCAAATGCGGGCCCCGGCAAAGATCGATAAACTCGCCTTGCTCATACAGCGTAATAACGGCGTCCTCCGGCAAATCGCGGATCAATTCCAGCTTAAGCGGCTCTTCCAGCTGTGAGAAAAGCTCCGCCGCTTCCTCGCGGCTCACTTCACGGCGCTTAACGGGCAGGTTTTCTTGAATGACCTTGTTCATCTCCGCCTCAATGGCGGCAAGATCCTCGCTCGACAACGGCTTCTCGATGTCGATGTCATAATAGAAGCCGTCTTCAATGACGGGGCCGATCCCCAGCTTCACAGCCTTATCCCCATAAACGCGTTTAATGGCCTGCGCCATGACGTGCGCTGTGCTATGTCGGTAAAGCTGAAGTCCTTCCACCCCTTCGAGCGTTACGATCTCTACGTCACAGCTTGCTTGAATAGCATAGCTCAAGTCGACAAGCTTGCCGTCCACTTTACCCGCAACTGCGTTTTTTCCGAGTCCCGCACTGATGGATTCGGCGATTTGCCCCGCAGTCGTTCCTTTCTGATACTCCTTAACTGTTCCATCCGGTAATGTAATCGCAATACTCATCATGCAGCCTCCGATCGAATTAGTAGAACGCAAAAAAACACATCTCTCCACAAAGGGACGAGTGCGTTCAGCTCGTGGTTCCACCCTCATTCGATCTGCTGCTTATGCAACTGGCTGACCGCCAGACCATTAGCTGGAGCAAGATCCTTATTGAGCATCCGGTAACGGGGATGAAACGGTGTTATTTACTGCCGTATAAGCAGACTGCGGGTTCAATAACACGGCTGCAAAGGGGTAATTACGCAATCGGTTGCTGGAGAAGCTCTCAGCCATAGCCTCTCTCTCTGGACAGCCCTTACAGGTAATCATGTCTTTGGTCAATGCCTATTTCTGGATAAATTGTAATCTGAATATTCCGAATAGTCAATACAGCAAAGTCCCGCTTTAAACCGTTGAAGACCGCTCATGCAAAAAGTCTGAGGGCGAGCTTCCTGTGCTGCGCTTGAAAATGCGATAGAAATAGGAAACATCGTTATAGCCTAAATAGTCAGCGATTTCGCTGATCATCAGCTGCGATTCGGTCAGCATATAGACGGCCGTCTTCATCCGCTGATTGTGCACGTACTCGCTGATCGTCTGGTTGGTAACGGCTTTGAACAAGGTCGCAGCGTAATTCGGCGTCGTGCTGATGACATCCCCCAGCTCCTCTTTGGTCACCTTCTCGCGGTAATGGGTCGATATATACTGCCTCATGCTGTCCACTCGCCGATGCTTCTCAGAGGAGATCATGCCGCGGTCCATCTCCTGATTCAAATAAATTAAGACTTCCGTCAGCAGCGCCTCCGCCATCAGCTCGAAATAAGCGGGTCTCTCCTTATATTGAGTCAAAATCCCCTTGAACCGCTCCTGTATAACCTCAAAGCAGCCGAGCCTTTGCTTAAGCGGCTCCTGAAGCTGAAGGAGGGGCAGTCCGCGCTCCGAAGCGCTTTTACGAAAATTGGCCACATACTTCGTGTGCACGACTGTTGGAATGCTTTTTCCATAGTACGGAATATGGCTTGGTATAAGGAGCAAATCGCCTTTCTCCAAAATAATCTTCTCCTCGTTTACCCAATAGACACATTTCCCGTAGGTCACAAGCGAGAGGTGAAAGGTTAGCTTGCGCCTCTCTCCCTCCTCATACCAATCCGCTCCGTTGTCCTGATGTACATCTGAAATTGCAATCATTATTAACGCCCCTCAAAACTGTACTATAGTACATCCATTATACTATAGTTCTCATTCTCTTTCGAGCTTTCGCGTTACAATGAAAAAAACGAGGAGGCCTACAACATGCTTAAAACAAAAATTATTTGTACAATGGGTCCCGCTTGCGACTCCGTTTCAACGATTAAAGAAATGATCCAAGCAGGAATGACTGTTGGCAGACTGAATATGGCTCACGGCGAATTAGAAGATCATGTCATGCGAATGAATAATATACGGCAAGCTGCGCGGGAGCTTAACACTTTCGTGCCGATTATGATGGACATTAAAGGTCCTGAGGTACGGATCGGCAAGCTGAAGGAAGCTTCTTGCGAGCTGGTCATCGGCGAAGAGCTGATTCTAACGACTGAGGATGTACTGGGCGATGCGGCTCGTCTGCCGGTGAATTATGCCGAGCTGCCGCTTGTCGTTAAGCCGAATGACCGG
>Ga0310903_10000236_pt1 | contig 10610 bp, 12 predicted proteins | sample C24D4metaG_FD_203914 | JGI IMG/M metagenome (GOLD analysis project Ga0310903, IMG submission 203914) | Lab incubated soil microbial communities from West Virginia University Organic Research Farm, Morgantown, WV, United States - C0D3 | ecosystem: Environmental > Terrestrial > Soil >...
GGGCAGTCGCTCGAGCAGATTCTTGCCGGCACCAGGATGGTCGCCGAAGGCGTGCGGACGACCGAAGCAGCGCTCGCGTTGAGCGCCAAGCATGGCATCGAGCTCCCGATTGCGCGCGAGATGTCGGACGTGTTGTCGGGCCGGACCGATCCGCAGACCGCGATCCGCAATCTCATGGGTCGCAAGCAGAAACTCGAACACGCGTAATGGGTTTATTCGACAAGCTGAAACTGGGGCTGCAGAAGACATCGCAGCAGCTCAAAGATCGTCTCGATAGACTCGATGAGATGGTCGGTCTCGGGGGCACGCCGGACGCGCGGACGCGGGAGATCGACGTCGAGACCGCCGAGAATCTCGAAGAGATTCTCCTGATGGCCGACGTTGGCGTTGCGGCGAGCGGCGAGATCGTGGAGGCCGTCCGCAAGCGGCAGCGGCGCGGCGAGAGCTTGCGCGAGCTCGTGAAGGAAGAAATGCTGCGCGTCCTCGAATCGTCGACGGCCACTCCGCCGCCCTCCACCAAGCCGCACGTCATCCTGGTGGTCGGCGTGAACGGCGTCGGCAAGACCACGACGATTGGCAAGCTCGCCAATCAACTGCGGCAGGAAGGCCGCACCACGTTAATCTGCGCCGCCGATACGTTCCGTGCCGCCGCCGTCGATCAACTGCAGATCTGGGCGGATCGCGCCGGGGTCGACATCGTGCGCGCGAAGGAAGGATCGGATCCCGCCGCCGTCGTCTTCGACGCGATGACCGCGGCGAAGGCGCGGCAACGCGATGTGGTCCTCGTCGATACCGCCGGCCGCCTGCATACGCGAACCAACCTGATGAACGAGCTCGACAAGATCCGCCGGGTCGCGAGCCGTGAAGTCCCGGGCGCGCCGCACGAAGTGCTGCTCGTCCTCGACGCGACGGTCGGGCAGAACGGGATCGCGCAGGCGCGCGAGTTCACGAACGTCGCTGGCGTGACGGGCATCGTGCTGACGAAGCTCGATGGCACGGCCAAAGGCGGCGTTGCCGTCGCGATCGCGCACGATCTGAAGCTGCCAATTCGCTATGTCGGCGTCGGTGAGGCGGTCGACGATCTGCTGCCATTCTCGCCGCGCGAATACGTCGACGCGATCTTCCAGGAAAAATGGTGACCGACGCCGACTTCATGCGGCGCGCGCTGTTTCATGCTGGCCGGTCTGTCGGTGTCACCACGCCGAATCCCCTCGTCGGCGCGATCATCGTCTCGCCGGATGGCGTGGTGGTTGGCCAGGGGCGCCATCCCCGCGCCGGGGAACCGCATGCTGAAGTCTTCGCCATCGACGACGCCGGGGATCGAACGCGCGGCGCCACGCTGTTCGTGAATCTCGAGCCGTGTTGCCACACCGGCCGCACCGGTCCGTGCACCGAACGCATTATTGCCGCGGGAATCAAACGCGTCGTGGCCGCGATGCCGGATCCGAATCCGCTGGTCAGCGGCAAGGGTTTCGACGCGCTGCGCGCGCACGGTGTTCACGTCGATGTCGGATTGCTTGGCGACGAAGCGCTTCGGCTGAATCGCGCCTTCATGCTGGTGCACCGCGAGCATCGTCCGATGGTGATCGCGAAGGCCGCGACGAGCCTGGACGCACGAATCGCGGCGGCGCCCGGCGTACGAACGCCATTGACGTCCGCGGCAGCGAATCGCCGGACGCAGCGGCTGCGAGCGACCGTTGACGCCGTAGCCATCGGGTCCGGGACGCTCCTCGCCGACGATCCGATCCTGACGGTCCGCGACTGTTATCGCCTGCGTCCGCTTGCGCGAGTGGTGTTCGATCGCCGGTTGCGCACACCTGCAACGGCGCGGCTTTTCTCGACGCTCGACGCGGGGCCGGTCATAATAGTGACGACGGCCGCTGCTGTCGGCGGACATCCTGAACGAGCCCGGGCACTGAAGGCGGCGGGCGCCACGCTCATCGAAGGCGTCGGCGATCTGCGGCAGGATCTGCGCGCGCTGGTGCCGTTCGAGATCTCGACGCTGTTGCTCGAAGGCGGCGCCCTCATGCATGCCGCGGCCTGGCAGGCAGGCGTCATCGATCGCGTGCACGTGATCGTTGCGCCGACGGCGCTGGGTGAGGGCGGCGTGAGATTGTTCGACGGCATCGACCTGGCGTTGTCCGAGCTGATCCCGGTGAAGGTCGAGATGCTCGGGCCGGACGCGTGGATGGAGGCGGATGTTCACGGGCATCGTTGAGGCGGTCGGCACGCTTGCGGAGGTGAAAGGCACGGGCGGCGGATTCCGCGTGCGCATTGACACGCCGCTGTCGAGGGAGATGAAGCTGGGCGACAGCCTTGCGGTCAACGGCGTCTGCCTCACCGTGATCCTGATCGACGGCCAGCACGTCCTCGCGGATGTCGGACCCGAGACCGCACGGGCCACCACCCTTGGCGGGCTGCAACGCGGCCAGGAGGTCAACCTCGAGCGGCCGATGCGCGGGGACGGCCGTCTCGACGGCCATTTCGTGCTCGGACACGTTGACGGGGTCGGCGTCATCGAAGAGATCAGGGCCGAAGGGGAATCGTGCTGGCTGACGATTGGGTTTCAGCCGGCGCTCGCGCCGTTTTTCATTCGCAAAGGCTCGGTGGCGGTTGATGGCATCAGCCTCACGGTGGCCGGCCTGGGCGAACGGCAGTTCGATGTCATGGTGATTCCGTACACGTGGGCCAGCACGACGCTGAAGGTCCTGCGCAAGGGCGACAAAGTCAATCTCGAGTGCGACATGATCGGCAAGTACATTGTCCGGGCGATGGAATTGAGAAAGCAGTAGCCGCAGATGGCTCAGAAAAAAACACCAGGGCCACAGAAGGCGCAGAGAGCCCAGATCAGGATCGCAAAGGGTGCGAAGTCGGGGCCATTTGCGCCCGTCGAAGATGCTGTCGCTGCGATCCGGCGCGGCGAGATGGTTATCGTTGTCGACGACGAGGATCGCGAGAACGAAGGCGATCTGACGATGGCCGCCGAGAAGGTGACGCCCGAGGCGATTAATTTCATGGCCAAGCATGGCCGCGGCTTGATCTGCCTGCCGATGACCGGCGAGCGGCTCGACAAGCTCGAGATCCCGCTCATGGTCGAGCGGAACTCCACGCGCTTCGAGACCGCGTTCTGCGTCGCGATCGAGGCGAAGCGCGGCACGAGCACCGGCATCTCGGCCGCCGATCGCTCGGCGACGGTGCGCGCCGCGATCAATCCGAAGACCAAGCCCGCGGATCTCGCGCGGCCCGGCCATATATTTCCCTTGCGCGCGCGCGATGGCGGCGTGCTGGTGCGCGCGGGCCAAACCGAAGCGGCCGTCGATCTCGCGCGCATCGCCGGGCTGACGCCTGCCGGCGTGATCTGCGAGATCATGAACGACGACGGCACCATGGCGCGCGTGCCGGCGCTGACGAAGTTCGCCAGGCGCCACAAGCTGCTGATGATCACGATCGCCGATCTGATCCGCTATCGCATGCGGACCGAAGGCCTCGTGACGAAAGTCGCCGAAGCGGATTTGCCGACCGAGCACGGTCCGTTCCGCATCCACGGCTTCGAAAGCATGATCGACAGGGAAACGCACCTTGCGCTGGTGTGCGGCGAGATCGGCAAGGGCGACGATGTGCTCGTGCGCGTGCACTCCAAGTGCCTCACCGGCGACGTGTTTCACTCGGCGCGCTGCGACTGCGGCTCCCAGCTCGAAGCCGCGCTTCACCAGATCGCGCGCGCGGGCCGCGGCGTGCTCCTGTATCTCAACCAGGAAGGGCGGGGGATTGGCCTCGCCAACAAGCTCCGCGCCTACGCGCTGCAGGACCAGGGTCTCGACACGGTCGAAGCCAACGAGCGCCTGGGCTTCAAGGCCGATCAGCGCGACTACGGCATCGGCGCGCAGATCCTCCGCAGCCTCGGGATCCGCTCGATGCGGCTGCTGACCAATAACCCCCGCAAATTCGTCGGCTTGCAGGGTTACGGCCTGTCGATTTCAGAGACGCTTCCGCTTGAAATCCCCGCCTCGGCGACCACCCGTAAGTACTTGAAAGTGAAGAAAGAAAAGCTCGGACATCACCTCAAGTCGGTTTGACCGGTCTCCTGAAGTTCATGTAGGATAAGGGTTTGCGCGGCGGAGCTCACGCCTGAACAGGCAGTCTCTTCAGGCGTTGTCCCGCCGGATGGCGGGACAGAAACGCTGCTTCGCCGTGTGATGGCCCTGAATGTTCGACGCGCTTAGTAATCGTCTCCAGGACGTCTTCCAGTCACTCAAGGGAGAAACACGTCTGACGGAGGCGACCGTTGAGAGAGTGCTCGGCGAGATTCGCCTCGCGCTGCTCGAAGCGGACGTCAACTTCAAGGTCGTCAAGGCGTTCGTCGATCGCGTGCGCGATCGCGCGATGGATGTCGAGGTCCAGAAGGGCCTGAATCCGTCGCAGCAGGTCATCAAGATCGTTCGCGATGAGCTGCTCGCGCTGTTCGGCGATGCCAAGGGCGGGCTGCAGGAGACCACGGCGCGGCCGCGCGTGATTTTGATGCTCGGGCTGCAGGGCTCGGGCAAGACCACGACCACCGGCAAGCTCGCGAAGTGGCTCGCGAAGCAGGGGCGCCACCCGATCGTCGTTTCGACGGACGTGCGGCGCCCGGCGGCGATCCAGCAGCTGGCGATCGTGGCGGAGCAGGCGGGGGTGCGGGTGCACGACCCGGCCGGCGAAATGGATCCGGTCGCGCGCGCCAGGGGCGCGCTGGCCGAAGCCAGGGCCGTCGGCAACGACGTCATCATCGTCGACACCGCCGGCCGGTTGCACATCGACGACGAGCTCATGAAGGAGCTGGTCGCGATCAAGGACGTGTCGGGACCGTCGGATCTGCTCTACGTCGCGGATGCGATGACGGGGCAGGACGCGATCAAGAGCGCGGGCGAGTTCAACGCGCAGATCGGCATCACCGGCGTGGTGCTGACGAAGATCGACGGCGATGCGCGCGGCGGCGCGGCGCTGTCAGTGGTATCGGTCGTCGGCGTGCCGATCGCGTTTGTCGGCAGCGGCGAAAAGCTCGACGACCTCGAGCCGTTCCACGCCGATCGGTTCGTGTCGCGCATGCTCGGCATGGGCGACGTGCTGTCGTTGATCGAGAAGGCCGAAGAGGTCATCGATCAGGGCGACGCGGAAAAGCTCGAAGCGAAGATCCGCAAGGGCGGGTTCACCCTCGAGGATTTCCGGGATCAGCTGCGGATGCTCAAGCGCATGGGCCCGCTCGACAAGATCCTGGGCATGCTGCCGGGTATGGGCGGCATGAAGGAGCTCGCCGGCCAGAAGCCGGACGAGAAGCAGCTCGGTCGCATCGAAGCGATTATCAATTCGATGACGCCGGACGAACGCAAGCACGCCGACATCCTCGATGGGAGCCGGCGCAAGCGCGTGGCGAAGGGCAGCGGCACCACGGTGGAAGACGTCAACCGGTTGCTGAAGCAGTTCGTCGAGATGCAGCGGATGCTGAAGATGGTGGGTCAGATGACGGGCGAACCCATCGCCGCGGCGCCGAAGAAGAAGAAGAAAAAGGGCCCGTTCAGTTTAATGAAATAGAAGCGCGGCCACGGAGCGCCGCAAGAGAGATTACATGCTGTCGATTCGTATGCGTCGGACCGGTTCGAAGAAGCGCCCGTTCTTCAGGGTGGTCGTATCAGAAGCCCGCTCGAAGAAGGAAGGCGAGTTCATCGAAGTGCTCGGCTTCTACAACCCCCGCACCAAGCCGGCGGTGGTCGAGATCAACAAGGAACGCATCGCGCACTGGATCAAGAATGGCGCGCGCCCGTCGGACTCGGTGCGCACGCTGCTGGCGAGACACCTCACGAAAGATCGCGCCATCGTCGACGCGCCGGTGACGGCCGAGGCGACGGCGCCGAAGGCATAAGGTCGATCGTGGCCGCTGACCTGAAGGGTCTCATCGAAATCGTCGCGCGCGCGCTGGCCGATCAACCGGATGCGGTCAGCGTTCGCGAATCGGAGCGTCGCGGCGGCACCGTGTATGAGTTGCAGGTGGCGTCGGGCGATCTAGGCCGCGTCATCGGACGTCAGGGCCGCACCGCGGCGGCGTTGCGCACGCTGCTCGCGAGCGTGGCCGACGACGAGCGCCGCGTGAGCCTGGACATCCGGGATCAGTCGGGCGGCAGGTAGCACCGATGGGCGAATGGGACGACGCGATTCTCGTTGGCGTCGTGGCCCGGACGCACGGGAACCGCGGCGAAGTGGTCGTCAATGCCGAGACCGACTTCCCCGAAGAGCGGTTTCGTGAAGGCGCCCAGTTGATGTCGCGCCGCAAGGACGGCAGCCCCGCGACGATGGAAGTCGCGGCGATGCGGATGCATCAGGGGCGGCCGGTGATCCTGTTCAAGGGCGTCGCGTCGATGAACGACGCGGAGCTGCTGGCGGGAATGGAACTGCGGGTCGCGGCGGACGAGCGCGACGCGGATCGATTGGAGCCCGGTGAGTACTATCACCGCGACCTGATCGGGTGCGACGTCGTCACCGAGAGCGGCGAGTCAATCGGTCAGGTGACGGCGGTCGATGACGGCCACGGCCAGACCCGATTGGTGGTGCGCAGCAGGCGGAACGACGTGTTGATTCCGCTGGCCGACGCCATCTGCACCGTCGACATCGCGGCGAGGCGCATCACGGTGCGGCCGCCCGATGGCCTGCTGGAAGTGAACGGGGAGTGGCGGTGAAGGTCGATGTCATTACGATCTTCCCGCGCATGATCGAGGCGGGCCTTGCTGAAGGCGTGGTCGGCCGGGCGTGCGCCGCGGGACTGCTGGACATCATCGTCCACAACCTGCGCGACTTCACGACCGACAGGCATCACGTCGTCGATGATGTGCCGTTCGGCGGCGGGCCGGGCATGGTGATGAAGCCCGAGCCGTTCTTCGCGGCGCTGGCGGCGATTCGCGTTCAGCGCGGCACGCCGGATGCGGTGGTGCTGCTGACGCCGGCCGGCGAGCGGTTCACGCAGGACGGCGCGAGGCGGCTGGCGGCGATCAACCACGTGGTGCTGCTGTGCGGGCGCTACGAAGGGATCGACGAGCGGGTGCGGGAAGCGCTCGCGACGGAAGAGATATCGATCGGCGATTACGTGCTGTCGGGCGGCGAAGTGCCGGCGCTGGCGGTGATCGACGCGGTCGCCAGGCTGGTGCCCGGCGTGGTCGGCGACGATCAGTCGGTGGAAGCGGATTCGTTCACGCGCGGGTTGCTGGACTACCCGCACTACACGCGACCCGCGGAATTCGACGGACGCAAGGTGCCTGACGTGTTGTTGTCGGGGCACCACGGAGAGATTCGGAAATGGCGGCGCGAAACGGCGCTGGCGAGAACGGTGGCACGACGACCGGACCTGCTGGCCGACGCGGTGCTCGACGCCGATGAACGAGAGTGGTTGAAAAGGAGCAAGTCATGACTGCGATGGAGTTGGTGGAGAAGGCGCAACTGTTGGAGCGGCCGCGCATGAAGGCCGGCGACACGGTGAAGGTGCACGTGCGCGTGAAGGAAGGCGACAAGGAGCGCATCCAGATTTTCGAGGGTGTGGTGATCGGCCTCCGCCGCGGCGGCAACCGCGCGACCTTCACGGTGCGCAAGGTGTCGTTCAGCCAGGGCGTCGAGCGCATCTTCCCGCTGCACTCGCCGACGATTTCGAAAGTCGAGATCGTCCGATCGGCGAAGGTCCGCCGCGCCAAGCTGTATTTCCTCCGCGACCTGAAGGGCAAGGCCGCGCGCATGAAGGAAGTCAAGAAAACCAACTAAGCCCAGTATTGCGTAACGCCCGCACGACGCGTACAGTTCGTCCGAGTGTCCAAGGTCGCCGCGCGTCGCAACATCGAAAACGGCCTCCACCGCTACGGTTTCGTAGCGGTGGCCGGCGTTGACGAAGTCGGCCGCGGTTGTCTGGCCGGCCCGGTCATGGCCGGCGCCGTGATCCTCCATCCCGAACGCCGCATCGACGGCCTCGCCGACTCAAAGACCTGCACCCTCCTCCAGCGCGAACGCCTTTACGACGAGATTTGCCGTAAGTGTGTCTCGTGGACGGTCGTGTCCGTTGATCCGGAGGAAATCGATCGAATTAACATTCACCAGGCAACGCTGCAGGCCATGCGCCGGGCCGTGCTCACGCTGGCGCCGCTGCCGGATGCAGTTTTGGTAGATGCCTTTCGAATTCCGTCATTGCCAATGGCGCAGCGGGGCGTGATTGGCGGCGATCGCCGGGCCTCCGCCATAGCAGCAGCGTCGATTGTGGCAAAAGTGACGAGGGATCGATTGATGCAGACGCTGCACAACGCTGACCCCAGATATGGGTTTGACCGACATAAAGGGTATGCGACGGCCGACCATCTTTCGGCGGTTGCCCGCTTTGGCTACTCGCCACAGCACAGGCGAACCTTCAGGCCGGCGACCCTGTTTGATAACATTGACTGAAGAGTCGTAAAAAAGTGCCGCCGTTTGACCGTGAAGCCGCGCTAAAAGCGGCGGAAAAGGCCTTGAAACTTGGCAAGGTCGATGCCGCCATCGCCGAGTACGTCAAGGTCGTCGAGGCCCAGCCGCGCGATTGGAATAGCGCCAATTCCCTTGGCGACCTATACGTACGCGCCAAGAAGATCGAGAGAGGCGTCGAACAATACACGCGCATCGCCGATCACCTCGCCGACGAGGGTTTCTACGCGAAGGCCCTCGCGATCTTCAAGAAGATCCTCAAGCTCAAGCCCGATCACGAATACTCGCTCCTGCAATCGGGCGATCTCGCCGCGAAACTGGGCACGCTTGCCGACGCCAAGCAGTTCTTCACGCAGGTCGCGGACAAGCGCAAGGCGCGGGGCGACAAAAAGGGCGCGGCCGAAGTGGCGATCAAGCTCGGCACGCTCGATCCGGAAGACCTCGATTCCCGGATGCGCGCGGCACAGCTCGCCGGGGAGATGGGCGACACGGCCACCGCGTTGCGCGAGTACCGCGAGGTCGCTGGAAAGCTGAAGAAAGCAGACAAGCATGGCGACATGCTCGTGCCGCTGCAGAAGGCCTACGACCTCGACAAGGCGGACGATGGCGTCCGCAGCCAGCTGTTCAACGCCTATCTCGATACCGACCCCGACGCCGCGCGCAAGGTGGCGAAGAGCGTCGACGAGCTCAAGCAAATCGTCGCCGTCCTCGAGAAGGCCGGCAATACCGCCGCCATGCTCGACGTGCTCGGGGCGATCGCGGAGAAGGATCCCGCGGATCTCGACGTGCGCTCGGGCCTCGCGATGGCCTACGTCGCGAAGGGCGATCTCGAGAAGGCCCGCACGTATCTCTCGGCGGAAACGGCGGGAACCAATCCCGCGCTGTGGCTGATGCTGGCCGAGATGGAACTGCGCGCCACGCGATTCCCCGAAGGCAAGGCTGCGGTCGTCCAGGCCCTGACGCTCGATCCCTCCCAGACACAGGCGGCCGTCGTCCTCGCCTGCAAGCTGGCCGAGAAGAATCCGGAAGCCGGGTATCAGCCGATCGATGCGGTCGCCGACGCCGCGCTCGCGCAGGGCGATTTCGCCGCCGCCGCGGTGGCGCTCCACGAATTCACGACGCGGGTGCGCTCGCATCTCGTCGCGTTGATGCGCCTCGTCGAAATTTGCGTCGACGGCGGCCTCGAGGCGACGATGTACGAAGCGCAGGCCGCGCTCGCCGACGCGTATCTCGATCAGGGCCGCGCCATGGAAGCGCGCATCATCAGCGAAGACCTGGTGGCGCGCGAGCCGTGGAACAAGGTGAACATCGATCGCTTCCGCCGGGCGCTGGTGATGCTGGGCGAAGGCGATCCCGACGCGATCATCTCGGAGCGCCTGAGCGGCGAAAGCCCGTTCCTTGCCACCGAGAAGATGGATCTGAACGAGGGCGTCAGCTTCGATCCGCCGCCACCGCCTGAGGCTGCGAAGCCCGCAGCCGCACCTAAGAAAGCAGCCGAACCTAAGAAAGGCGTGGCGAAGCAGCCGGAGTCGGGGGCGATGGAGATCGATCTGACCGACATGCTCAACGAGGAGCCGGCGGCGACTTCGGGGCAGCCTCCGATCGTGCCGCCCCCGCCGCGATCGCTGGACCAGGTCTTCCGCGGCATGCGCGACGCGTCCGCAGGCGCGTCATCCGAAGAAGCGGCCGCCGAGCAGTACCGCCTGGCCCTCACGTATCACGAGATGGGCATGCCGGAAGATGCGATCAAGGCGCTCGAAGCGGCAGCGCGCTCGCCTCGCCAGCGGTTCGATGCGGCGTCGATGCTCGGCCGCCTGTATCTCGAAAGCAAGGATGCCGCGCACGCGATTGAGTGGCTGGAACGCGCCGCCGAAGCGCCGGCGCCGACCCAGGATGCCGGCCGCGCGCTTCTCTACGATCTCGCGAAGACGCTCGAATCGGTCGGCGAGCATTCGCGCGCCCTTGCGGTGTTCGTCGAGCTCGAATCGGAATCGGGCGGCTATCGCGACGTCGCCGGCCAGATCGAGCGGCTCTCGAAGACGCAGGCTCGAGGCTAGGTCCTGTTCAGGCGGCTCCTTTTCGTCGCCCTCCTGCTCGAAACAGGTTTGCTCCTGGTGCTGATCCCGTGGTCGGCGTTCTGGGAACGGAAC
>Ga0310903_10000240_pt1 | contig 10588 bp, 9 predicted proteins | sample C24D4metaG_FD_203914 | JGI IMG/M metagenome (GOLD analysis project Ga0310903, IMG submission 203914) | Lab incubated soil microbial communities from West Virginia University Organic Research Farm, Morgantown, WV, United States - C0D3 | ecosystem: Environmental > Terrestrial > Soil > Agricultural...
TTTGTTACGCGAAAGTATAAATCCTAGGAACCATAGACATCATCATAGACGTCTATGTCAACGAGCTTGCCGTCAACATAAGTAAAGTCCAGTTTCGAAATACCAAATCCCGCCATTGTCTCTGATACATGCATCACTTCCAGGGAAAGGGCTGTCCATTGTTTTTTCTCCATTACACTTCACCTCCTTTCAAGTGCAGTTCGTATTCCTATTGAAGCCGTTTGAGAAAACGATAGGCAATCAAGCTGCGCATAAAAAGGATGTGTGCCTCCGGGCAAGCAGAACACAAAAAGCACCGTAGAGGCACAACTTATGCTGTAATCCTCTACGGTGCTTTCTGGTTTATCAGTTAAGTACGATGAATCCTAGGAATCAAGGGAATCATAAACGTCGATGTCTACGAGCTTGCCGTCAACATAAGTAAAGTCCATTTTCGCAACACCAAAACCTGCCATAGTCTCTGATACATGCATCACTTCCATGGAAAGGGCTGACCATTGTTTTTTCTCCATTACACTTCACCTCCTTTCAAGTGCAGTTCGTATTCGATTGCAGCCGAGGCAATTAAGCTGCGCATAAAAGTGATGCATGCCTCAGGGCAAGCAGAACAAAAAACACCGTAAAGGCACAACTTATGCTGTTATCTCTACGGGTGCTTTCTGGTGCATCAGTTAAGTACGATGAATCCTAGGAATCAAGGGAATCATAAACGTCGATGTCAACGAGCTTGCCGTCAACATAAGTAAAGTCCATCTTCGCAACACCAAAACCTGCCATAGTCTCTGAAACATTCATCACTTCCAAGGAAAGCGCTGTCCATTGTTTTTTCTCCACTATACTTCACCTCCTCTCAAGTGCAGTTCATATTCCTATTGCAGCCGTTTGAGAAAACGATAAGCAATCAAGCTGCGCATAAGTAACTTTAAGTGAGGGTCATCTGCCTGCTCCGGCTTAATGGCCGAACCTACCTTGCTCATCGATTCCTTCACTTGCGTCAAGTTCAGGTAGTGGGAAGTCTGCTCATCCCTGCACAGCGTACGAAGCTCTTCTTCTATAGACTGCCACCGGGGAATAATCCGATGCACCCAATCCATGCCTTGAACGCCTCGTGTTCGCTGATTCAATCGAACTTTGTCAGGCAGAATATTCTCGGTCGCTCTACGGATAAGAGAACGCCCGTAGCCATTCTTAACAAATTGCTCCACGGGGATCGACAGACAAAATTTGACAAGGCGTAAATCGCTGGTTGCATCCCGTTCCCATATTCCGAGCCGATAGGATGACTTCGCCGAAATGGTGCCCTGCATGCTTAGAACCGCCTGGTTGTTGAAATAATCCTCGCGTTCCCTCAGCATTTGATAGGTTGACTCCCGCAAACCTACATCATACTGCGATAGCTTCTCGAATACCCCGGAGTTCCTTGCAAAATCAGGTTCAATGATGGAAGGCACTCCCGGTTGAAAAGGAGATACTCTTTCCGGAAAAGTCTGCTGCCTAATAGCGCGAACGATTCGTTTCCGACCGGTGCCCAGTTGTCTGCCATACATTGTAATCTCACGGTATAATTGGATCCATTGGAGCTTCTTCAGCAGCAAGCTGTAATAACCGACAGCAGAACCCCAGGATATGGAGTAATTCCCTCTGGCGCCTGTGAGCAGGACACCTACTCCTTGAAGCGCCGCTTCTTCATGAATGCCTTTAACCCAGAATGCATTTTCGAAATTTTTGTAAGGTCCTTCTAAACTATCAATCCATTCATCAATCTCTGTAAAAGGACTTCTCTGCGGAAAGTCCAAGAAGTTAGCCTTAATATTTCCTACATAATCGACAATCGACTGAATATAAGGACTTTCATCCGCAAACATGCTTCTGGGCGTCCAATCGATGAAATCCCGCTCTGGAATATAGCTGAAGGCTTGTAAACTCTTGCCTTCCTTGGCGAGCATCCTCGCTGCGAACCCTGAAACCGAGCCGGAATCGAGTCCCCCGCTCAGGGTGACTCCCACCTGCTTGAAGGTACGCAGTCTGGAACGAATCGATTCTTTGTAAATTTCCTGGAAGGCCTCCACATATTCGTCATCAGAGCTTAAGGTTAGTCTCTCTTCCGGCATTAATGAACCATACCTTGCAACCGTAAGCTTACCCTCTTGCAATGTAAAAGTGTGTGCCGGAGGCAGCTGCAAAACATCTGCATAATAGGTCGTATGGACATCAACAGCGTCTAAGAGCGTCGGTATCGCCAAAAATTCGGCAAATCTCTCTTCGCATAGTCTCTTATCTATTCCCGCTAGGGAGAACAAAGGATGGATCACACTGCAGAACGAGAATTGATTCGAACTGAGGTGATAATACAGCGTCCTGCTGGCAAGCTGATCTCTCGCCCCATACAGCAGCCTTCTGCTTGCATCCCATATTACGAAGGCGAAATCTCCGATTAGATAACGCGGTGTCTCTGGGCCCCATTTGCGATAAGCCAGCAGAATAAGCTCACTGTCAGTTATCTCGTTTCTTCTGTCTCGCCCTATCTCGAGCTGCTCGAACAATTGCCCGCGATTGTCAATGATTGCATCAGCAGTTATAACCAGTCCGGATTGCTCATCCCGAAAAGGAAGCCGTTCATTAACGGATTCCGGCGTTATCCATTGAGACCGGCAGCCGAGAAGAGCCGACGCATCCTCCCATGTTTCAAAACCATCTCCAGGAAAATGCTGTACAGCATCCATGAATTCTGCAGTACCATCAGATGGATGCAGAGGCCTATCGAATTGTATAACACCGGCAATAACGCTCATGCAATCACATCCCATCGACTAATACTTCATTACACTTTCCTAACTGTTGATGCCTGTTTGATAGTTGAGCAGTTGTCTAAACTTACCTTTGGCCTCTTGAGACAGCTGTTTATAGCCGCCTTGCTGAATAACCTCGCCCTGCTCTATGACAATGACCTGATCCGCATTGCGGATGGTCGACAATCGGTGGGCAATGACAATAATCGTCATGCTTCCCTTAAGACGGTCAAGCGCCTCTTGAATCAGCCGTTCATTCTCGCTGTCAAGCGCGCTCGTCGCTTCATCCAGCACAAGGATGGAGGGACGCTTCAATATAGCTCTTGCGAGTACAATACGCTGCCGTTCTCCCCCGGACAACCGAATGCCCCGGTCACCGATGACCGTATCCAGACCTTTCGGCAGCATGCGTACAAATTCATCGGATGCTGAGAACTTCAAAGCGTTCCACAGCTCGGTATCTCCAGCATGAGGGTCTACCAGCTTCAGGTTATCCCGAATGCTCGCATTGAAGAGAAAGGGATCCTGTGCCACATAGCCGATTGAGCTCCGCAGCGAGAGAAGCTGCTTCTCTTCTCTCAGCGTAACGCCGTCAATCAGTACTTGTCCTCTCTCTGGTTGAATTAGCCCCATGAGCATATCAATCAGCGTGCTTTTACCCGCACCGGACATCCCCACGATAGCCGTCATGCGATTCGCAGGAATATAGACATTAATATCTCGCAGAGCGAATACCGGCTCTTTAGGGTCGTACCGGTAATTGACTTGTCTACATTCGATTCCGTCTTGCAATTGGAAGTTCTTTCCTTCGTCCGAAGAACCTGACAAGGTGAGCTCATTCTCCTGCTCATATTCCTTCTGCAGCTTAAGCATGGCTTTGAAAGCGGGAAGATTGGTCGCCAGCTGTTCGATATTCGACTGAATCCCGATAAACCTCGGCCACAGCCGCGAGAAGATGAGAACAACCAGAATCAATTGCTCAGCCGGCGTGTGAAAGACTTCTAAAGCTAAATAGACGAATCCGGCAATAAGAGCAATGGATGAGATCCGGTAGATGAACTGGGACAGAGAATTGACTCGTACTAATTGAACAACGTTGCTCTCCAGCTCCTTGCTCATGTTGTTGAACCAATTGATATGGGAGCGTTCCAGCCTGTTGCTCTTAATATCCTTGATGCCGTTGAAATGATCGCTTATTCCTGCAAAATAGCTCTGAGACAGCTCCGAAGTCTTATCGCCAATATGCCCCGCCTTCTTAATAAACTTGCGTGAGAATAGAGCGAGCAGCCCGCCGCTGATAAGTACGACTGTTGTTAACAACGGAGACAGCCAGAAGGCCAGACCGGTTTGAATAACCGTAAAAATAATGCCCGTGACCATCTGCAGGAAGAGCGATGTGCCGTAGCTGACCCGCCCAAGTTCATTAACCATGACATGATGAAAATCCGACTTACGCTTGCGGAGGAAGAACTCCCACTTCGCATGGAGCAGCCCCTGATACGTTTCCGTCCTGAGCGAACGGACGAAGTTCTGCAGAATCCGTGAGTTCAACACGATCTGGCTTCGCTGAAGCAGCGCCTGACCCCCTACGATCATCACATATATCGCTAATACGACCGGCAAGTTCAACTCGATCGACCATGACTCGATGAATGTGAGTAGGTTGGAGACAAGCGGCACTTCGTCCATATTCATTTGAAATATGCCTATAATGCTAAGCAGAGGAACGATCAGATAGATTCCAATGCCGTCCAGACCGCTGATAACAATTGTAGTGAACATATTAAGGTACAATCGGAATCCGGAAACCTTGTGCATCTTTCGTATAAAATATAATAAATCCTTCATAAGATAGACCCCTAATGCGGATTACCGCTCAATTGGAGATAGAACTGTAGCTTCTGTCTGTTTCCCGAATACTGCAACGACTGCAAACCGCTCCAGTCTTTCATTACCGGTTACATAGTACGAACCGCTGCGCAGCCAAGCGTGAGCAATCATTTTTCCTGTCTCATCCCTGCCGCTGCCCAGATAGAGCGTACTCGCGACCCCTCTTCGCTCCAGCATCTTCATTGCCGCGATAGCTTTGACCAAACACTGACTTTCCCACCATGTGATGCGGCTCATCGCATGAACGGCCTTGGATACCTTACGGTGTAAGAGATCCTGCTCCGTAGTGCTCGTATATGGTGTCTCCCTCATACGCTCGCCAAGAGAAGGCGCTACTTTGGCGAATGGAAGCAGCTTAAGCACTCTGGCCCAAGCTAAGTAAAAATAAGCCTCCACGAACATCCACTTCAAATCTGCGGGGTAAGCTATAAATCTTCGTACCTTTTTTATAACTTTCCTATACGGTTTCATTATTGCTTACTAACTTGTATGAGTCCTTCGGATGCAAGCTGCTGCAAGTAACTGCAGACTTGCTGTTCGCACTCACCGGGCTCTATCTCATACTCGGTCACTAATTGCTTCACCATATCTTGTATGGACACAGGGGTTGCAATCAGCTCCCACACTCGACCCCCGAGCTGACCTAAGTTATAGTACTTACCATTCTCAATGCTCAGCATGACCTTCTCCCCGTTCATTTCGCTTACCAGGTAACCATCCGACTGTACAACTAGTTCGTTAGCGGTAATTATATCAGCGCTCATGAAATAACAACCTCCTTTTTATTGGTCAGACTAACAATTTGATCAACTAAGTTAAAGGCAGAGAAGCCGTCAACCGGGCGGCGGAGCTGGTACACCGGGAGCTGGGAAGCCAGCCGGGCAATGGATTGAAATTGCCATTGCTGCAGGTTCAACAGACGAAGAAGAGAATTTCGATAGGTATGCACATTTAAGACATGAAGGCCTTCCAAGCTGTTGTAAGCTTTAATAGATGGTTCTGGTTCAGATACTTTGATTAGCTCAACTACCCCAGCGAGAGGAAGAGGCTCTCTATGAAATTGGGACTGCATAGGCACCGCGTATTTGTTAACCCTTTGGTAAATCGATGAATAGTTCTGAGAAAGCAGTCCTAATTGCTCGATGCTTTCCTCCCACAGCTTCTGCTGCGGGTAGGACGGATAGACAGTAGCTGCTGCCGAATCATTGGATAAGGAGACAGCGATTACGTCATCTGTCATTAATGGATATCCTGCGTGAGCAAACGCTGCGGCAAGAGTCGATTTACCAGCACCCGATTCCCCGACAATCGCGTAGACCTTCTCGTCAATAACGACAGCACTCCCGTGAAGGGGTAGAATCCCTCTCTGCATGAGCAGTACGCCCATACAGGTTCCCAGCAGATATAGCCGAATCTTCGCCTCATCCGCTCCCGGGTATGGGCTTACCATTATATGGCTGCCGGATGTAATGCTGTAAACGGCTGTGTCTGGTACATGAAAGAGAAATCGACCATTCTCGAAGCGGTAGCTCATCGATGCAAATTGATCCAGGTAATTTTTCTGTGGAATATTTAATTCAATTTCAACATCAAATTTTGCATTAGTTCCCTGTATTTCATATCCTTCAGGCAGAAAAATTCTACTCATTATATTCAATCCGAATAATCGATAATAAAACAAAGTAAACACCCCATTTAGCAAAAAGTATATATTTTGTATATGCTTATACTATTCGCCTTCAAATTTCTTTTTGTGTCTCATTTTGTTATAAAAATCAATTATTTATTATATGTCTCCAAAACCATAGAAACGGCCGGAGAGGGAAATAGAGAAAATGAAGCGGTTTGTATAGCGGCAGAAGCGACATATCTTGTCTGTTAGGTTCCAGGTGATTCAATAGATACCTTGCTCTCTGCCTTACTGTCATTAGTGATAGACTGTATCGGAAATACTGCCAAACCACGCTTTTCTCAGGCACCGGGTTTAATTTAACGATTCTTTTAATAAAAAACAAAGATGTTTTCGCTAGCCGAAGATTCTTCTTACTCTCTACCAGATCATTCAACAAATGAGGTATTTTTGAATCAAGTAGATTGGAAGCTAATATGAAAGCCTGCCCTGTGAATGCTTGTCCACCGAACTGTCTAAAATAAACTTGCATGTTCTCGCTATCTATCTTAGGTAGCAAACGATCTATATCCATTAACCAGCGTAATCGGAACCAGGCATGCCTAGCGCCATGGTCAGCAAGATAATAGAGCAGATCTTCATTCCCTAAGCAGTGAAATGACTGATTTAATAATTGAACTGTATTTTTACGTTTCCACAGTTGAGCAAATGAATGAGAACCTTTGGAATAAGGATTTAATCGCCAGTGAATTTCAATCTGCACAGAATGTTCTTTATGCCGGTAGGAAAGATGGTGATGCTTATTTTTCCAATTAGGATTTAATGAATGCTTCTCTTCTAATTCATAGCCAAGCTGTGTCATGACTTCCTCTGATCTTTCCACATCTTCTACATCGATCAGAATATCCAAATCTTTGGAAGTCCTATGCGTCAAATCTCCGTAAAGTTGAATTGCCAGAATGGGACCTTTCAACAATAGGGTGTCTATACCGCTGTCTGATAATTTACTGCAAATTTTATTCATCTCTTTAGTTAGCTGCATCATCTTAATAATATTAGAGTTGTAATGATAGCGGAGCCTAACCATAACGTCAGCAGGAATAAGAGATGAATTGATTTGATTTAGTTTCAAGTAAACAATCGGATAAACACGATGATGCAAGGTTAATTGTAAAAATGAATTCCACTTCATATTTGAAGTGTATTCTCGTATCGTCTTCTCATCCAACACTTGAACGTCGCGCAGAATGAATAGCATAAATGATAATTCATTCGAAATATCGCTTAAATCAATTTTCTCTGCTTTAATCATGATTGAACCCCGCTATCGTTAGAATTACAATTGCACTACAGGAATTTGCTGTTTGACGCCTTGATTCAGGCTCGGACGGCCGACGGAATAATAAACGAATGCGGTTCCGAGCAAATCTTCTTCTTTAAACACATTCCGTCCGTCGATTAGAATAGCCTGATTCATGACGGATTGCAGCAGATTCAAATCCACTTCCGCGAATTCATCCCATTCCGTCAATAAACAAAGCGCATCTGAATCTTGTGCCGTTTCGAGCGCCTCATTGCACCAGATAACGCCTTCTTTGCCGTATAGGGCCTTGAAGTTCTCCATAGCTATAGGATCGTAAGCTTTCACCTTCACGCCGTTCTCTACTAAATATTGAATGATTTCTAGCGCGGGTGAATCACGTACGTCATCGGTATTCGGCTTAAAGGCCAATCCCCATACTGCGACTGTCTTGCCTCGCAACTGGCCGTTAAAGATCGTCTCCAGCTTGCGGATAACATTAAACCGTTGGTCCTGATTGACTTCCACTACCGACCGCAGCAGCTTGAACTCGTAATCGACGTTGCCGGCGATTTGGATAAGGGCTCTGGTATCCTTCGGAAAACAGGAGCCTCCATAGCCGATTCCGGCTTTAAGAAACGACTGTCCAATCCGCTTATCGTAGCCCATTCCTTCCGCAACCTTCGTCACGTCTGCGCCTACCTTCTCGCAAATGTTCGCAATCTCGTTGATGAACGAAATCTTCGTAGCGAGAAAAGCATTGGACGCATATTTAATCATCTCTGCGCTGCGGATATCCGTCACGATGATTTGTTCCGTCAGCGGCCGATGCAGCTCGGTCATCGTATCGGCTGCGCTTTGGTTATCAGCACCGATGACGATCCGGTCCGGATGCAGCGTATCCTTAACGGCAGAACCTTCGCGCAGAAATTCCGGCAGCGAAATACTGTCGAACGGCTCGGATGTGCGGGTGCAGATCAGATCACGGACCCTTTCGTTCGTGCCGACCGGCACCGTGCTTTTTATAGCAATAATTTTATAGCCGTTCATCGCTTCGGCGATATCAAGGGCGGCTTGATTGATATAGGCCATATTCGCCTCGCCGCTTGGCATCGGAGGCGTTCCGACAGCCAGAATGATAATGTCCGATTGACGTACCGCATCGGTCAGATCGGTTGTGAAAGCGAGTTTTCCGGCGGAACGGTTCTTATCCGCTAATTCCTTCAGCCCCGGCTCGTAGATGGGAATCTCGCCAGCCAGCAGCGTTTCGATCTTTCCAAGATCCTTGTCGACACAGATGACTTTATTCCCCAGCTCCGCATAACAAACACCCGATACGAGCCCGACATATCCGGTACCAATGACCGTAATGTTCATTCTCATCACTCCCTATATTGATATCCCGTCACTTATACGGCACATAATTGCATAATTTCATTCCATTCGAAGGCAAGCCGGACGATATCTTCTTCAATAAGCTCCGACCCGGTTTGCACCTCAATGATGTCCATTTCCGTCTCCGCACGTAAACTGTGCTTGCTCTGTTTCGATATAACGAGTACATCTCCGGCCTTAACCGGAAACCGCTTATCGTTCAGAATCATCTCCCCGTTACCGGAAACGACGGTCCATACCTCGTCTCTAAGCAAATGGTATTGGTAGCTTAAATTTCTGCCCTGCTCTATGCAAATCCGTTTGGTCAGCACTTCATTCCCGTCCGGATATTTCAAGAAGTCGAGTACCCTGTAACGGCCCCAACGCCTCTCCTCGTACATCGGACGCTGATCCGAGTGCTTCATGACCTCCTTGATCATCGGGCTTGACGCCTTGTCCGAGACAAGAATGCCATCCGGACTCGCCGCGACGACGACATTGGATAAATTAAGCAGCGTAATCGGAATATCCAGTTCGTTGATAATATGCGTATTGGATGAATTGTCGGTAATGATTCCTTTGCCGATCAGCGGGCTCGCAATTTCCTCCGTCAGCGTGTTCCACGTTCCAAGATCCTTCCAATCCCCTTCGTATGGCAGTGCGACGATAAGATTGGCTTTCTCCACCACCTCGTAGTCGAAGCTGTTCTTCGTAAGCTTGTCGTACTGCTTCACCATCTCGTCGTATTGGATCGGAAGTCCGTGCGAAAGCAGAATATTAATGATGAAATCCAGCTTGAATGCGAAAACTCCGCAGTTCCAAAGTGCCGCCTGCTCAATCATGGCCACTGCTGCTTCTTCGCTCGGTTTCTCTCGGAAGCTTTGTACTTTCATATATGGAGCGTCATGTGTGGTCCCGCTTTCCGGAACGATATACCCGTATTTCTCAGATGGATATGTCGGTTTTACTCCCATAAGCGCCAAATCCGCTCCCGACTCGTTCAAGACCTGATCCAATTCTTTGGTCTTGTGGAAGAACGACTGCTCAACGTAAGGGTCGACCGGCATGACCACGACCGTTTCATTTAGGCTGACGCCTTCAACCGAATACAAATAGGTGGCAGCCAGCGCAATCGCAGGATACGTATCCCTTCTTTCCGGTTCGACAATCACTCCAATATCGCTTCCTAGCTGGTTGTGGATCATTTCAACTTGCGGCTTGCTCGTTGCGATAAAAGCATCATCGCCAAGCCCGGCACTCGCAATCTGCCCCCAAACCCGCTGTACCATCGACTCAAGCTCGCCTTCCGAATTCCTTAGCACCTTCAAGAACTGCTTGGAACGGGAATCGTTCGATAACGGCCACAGGCGTTTGCCCGAGCCTCCTGAGAGAAGAACAATTTTCATAGTGACTCCTCCTAAAATATTAGTTAACTGATTTGCGAAGCATTAGAATTTGTTGTTTTTCCTTCATTCTTCACAATCAATTGGGCGGAACCTATGCCGCTTGTCCATGTATGATAATAGTTGGAGTTCTTACCGTAAGAATTGTCCAGCAGCGTATTGGGCTTGTCCATTAGGCAGGACAAGATATGGCCATGCAGCC
>Ga0310903_10000245_pt1 | contig 10491 bp, 7 predicted proteins | sample C24D4metaG_FD_203914 | JGI IMG/M metagenome (GOLD analysis project Ga0310903, IMG submission 203914) | Lab incubated soil microbial communities from West Virginia University Organic Research Farm, Morgantown, WV, United States - C0D3 | ecosystem: Environmental > Terrestrial > Soil > Agricultural...
TTCTGGCAAAAAGCGCAGAAGTCGAAGTGGCGAATCGCCGTCGAGAAGGGGTTCGCGCCGCTGACCGTCGGCCTGATCATGGCCACCTCGTTGGTGATGAGCCGGGCCGCCGACCACGACTGGCGGGCCTACACCCTCACCGCGATCTGCACGGCGATCTTCATCTTCAGCAAGACCAACCCGCTGATCGTTGTTTTTGCCGCTGGCGTACTTGGGTATTTCGACATCGTCTGACACGGGCGGGAAGCCGTGCACCGCAATGGTTCTCATTTGGCAGAGCAGCACACAGCGTTTTCACAGCTCCTCGAAATACTCTTGGCGCGGGATGAGTTCGCGGTCGTCCATCCGTTCTGGCCTTCATGCAGCTGTCACAGACGGAGGTAACACCGATGCGTCGTGTTGCAGTGATCACCGGAGCCAGCCGAGGAATCGGCGCAGCGACCGCACTAGTCCTCGCGGAGCGGGGATTTCGGGTCGTCGTCAATCATCGCGCCAGTGCCCCGCAGGCAGAGGAAGTGGTAGCGGCCATCAGCGCTGCCGGTGGCGAGGCGGTGGCGATCAAGGCCGATGTCACAGAAGCCGGTGATGTCGCCGCAATGGTCGACGAAACCGAACAGCGGTGGGGTCGGGTCGATGTCCTCGTGCACAACGCATTGATCCCTTTCGATGTCACCTCGTTCGCCGATCTGACCTGGGCGCAGCTCGGCGGCAAGCTGGACAGGGAACTACGGGCCGCATACCTGGTCACCAAAGCTGTTGCACCGGGCATGATTTCCCGCGGTTATGGACGGCTGGTGTATCTCAGCACGGGATTGTCGCGTCGTCCCCGCGACGGGATGATCACGCTGGGCACCGCGAAGGCGGCACTGGACCAGTTTGTCCGCTACGTCGCACTCGAGCTGGCGCCGCATGGGATCACCGCCAACCTCGTCGCACCCGCCACGGTGGACGAGACAAAGGTGACCGAGCAGTTGTCCACCGAGCAGCTGCATCACCTCGGAGCCACCAATCCCATGGGGCGTCTAGTCCGCCCCGACGAGGTGGCCAAAACAGTGGCGTTCTTGGCAAGTGAGGAGTCCGGTTTCACCACCGGTCACTACCTGCCGGTCAATGGCGGCCTGTCCATGGATTGAAAAGGCGGTGTATGGCCGTGCACACGATCGACTTGGCCTATGTCGGGCGCGGTATTCACGAAGAATTGGTGGCCTATGTCGCCGACCAGGAGGGCTACTACGAGGATGAAGGTGTCCACGTAGCCATCCGCGACGGGGTCAGCTGGGAAAGGGAGCGGCTGCGCCGTAGTGCGACGATTGGTCTTGGCCGGGCGCTGTTGTCTCGGCTGACCGACGACATCGGCTGGACAATGCTCAGCGTCAACACTCACCGTCCGTTGTTCTGGTTTCTCGGCAGCGCCGACGTGACGTCGATGGCGGATCTCCGGGGGCGCCGCCTGGCGGTCCACGCCGCACACACCGCCCCAGGATGTTTCGCCCGCATCGTCCTGCGCAAGCATGGCCTGGACCCCGACCGCGACCTGGAGTGTGTGGTGCGGGCTCCGGGTGATTACCAGATGGACCTGCGCCGCCTTCGGGATGGCTCCGTCGACGCCGCATATGTAGGCAGCACGCTTTCACCCGAACAAGCCGCCGAGGAGGAGGGTTTCCGACTGCTGGCCTGGGTTGGCGATCACTTCCAGATCCCCACCGTGGGAGTTGCGGTGGACCCTGCCCATATCCCGCTGGACAGCCCAGCGCTGCAGGCGCTGGTGCGGGCCAACCAGCGGGCCCTTCGGACGATCGCCGATACGCCCGGCCTCGCTGTCGACTACATCGCGTCGTTTCTGAACCGGCTGACGCATGACGAGGCGCAGCGGCACTATGAGCGCTACATCGGTCCGTACTTCACGCCCGACGGCCAGGTCGACGTCGGTATCGCGCGGCACGCGATCGACGCCGTCGCGGCCGAACTCGGCGTCGCCTCAGTAGCCGCCGAGGCGATCTACCAGGTGGCCGACTGAACGCCAGACGGCCCTGGTAAGCCGTCTACATCGGCAGAACGCGACTCCGCTGCGCTAGACACGCGCGGGAAGCCGTTGACCTCATCCATTGTTGAGGTTTTACGGTGGATGGATGAGATGTCGTAGTGGCATGACACGCTCGGATTGGCCGTTATTGATTTGCCGCACGACGGATAATTGGATGTGCATTGACTGAATCGACTGTGGACACGTTGCGCTCGGCGCCGGCGATCGCGCGACCGCCGGCGCGCGAACGTACCAGTTCAGATCTGTGGCGGCTGATGCCCTACCTGCTGCCGTACCGGGGGCGGTGGACTGCGATGGTCCTGGTCGCGGTCGTCAGCCTCGTTGCCACCGTGGCCATTCCATTGATGACCAAGGCCGTGATCGACGGGCCGGTGCGCCATCAGGACCAGCAGGGCCTGTGGGTGCTCGGCGCAGCCGCGATGGGTGTCGGCGTCTCGGAGGCGGTGCTGTGGTTCATCCGCCGCTGGCTGGTCGCCCGCGCCACCATGGGCGTCGAGGCCGACATCCGCAAGGACCTCTACGCACGGCTGCAGATCCTGCCGATGTCCTTTCACGGCCGCTGGCAGTCCGGCCAGCTGCTGTCACGAATCATGAACGACCTGAGTACCATTCGCCGCTTCATGTCGTTCGGCATGGTGTTCCTGCTGCTCAACATCCTTCAGATCACCGTGGTGACGGCGATCCTGCTCGCGATGTACTGGCCGCTCGGTGTCGTCGTGCTGTTGTCGATCGTGCCGATCACGTTGACGGTGCTGCACTTCGAGCATGATTACACGCGCCTGTCGCGGCTGGCCCAGGACCAGTCCGGCCACGTCGCAACGCATGTCGAGGAAGCCGCGCTGGGTGTGCGGGTGGTGAAGTCATTCGGCCGCGAGGACCACGTGTACGACCGGTTCGACGAACAACTGACCAACCTCTACGACACGCAGGTCAGCAGGGTGTCGGTGTCCGCGAAGTTCTGGACGCTGCTGGAGATCATCCCGAACCTGACACTGATCGTGGTGCTGGGCTTCGGCGCCTACGCCGCCGGCCACGGCTACGTCACGATGGGCACGCTGGTCGCGTTCATCACCATGATGCTGTCGCTGGTGTGGCCGATCGCATCTCTGGGTTTTCTGTTGTCGATGACGCAGGAGTCGTTCACCGCTGCCAACCGGATCGCCGAGATCTTCGACGCACCAAGGGAAATCACCGATGGCCCGTCGAACGAGCCGCCTTCGGGGGGCAGGCTGGAATTGGTCGACGTCGGCTTCCGTTTCCCCGACGCCGCCCCCGACGATTGGGCTTTGCGTCACATCGACGCCACCGTCGAGCCCGGGGAGACGCTTGCGCTGGTCGGTTCGACGGGTTCGGGCAAGTCGGTCCTCGCCGCGTTGCTGTCCCGGCTCTATGACGTCACCGAGGGCGAGATCCGCATCGACGGCAAAGACATCCGCGAACTGAGCCTGCCCGCGCTGCGGGAGACGGTGGCCACCGCGTTCGAGGACCCGACGCTGTTTTCGATGTCGGTGGCCGAGAACCTGAGGCTGGGCAGGCCCGACGCGACGGACGAGCAGCTGGCGCAGGCCGTCGAGGTCGCCGCCGCGCAGTTCGTCTACGACCTGCCGTTCGGTTTGGACACCCGCATCGGCGAGCAGGGCATGAGCCTGTCTGGCGGCCAGCGGCAGCGGCTGTCGCTGGCGCGGGCCATCCTCGCCGCGCCCAAGATCCTCGTGCTCGACGACACGCTGTCCGCACTCGACGTGCACACCGAGGCCATCGTCGAGGAGGCGTTGCGCCGGGTGCTGCACTCGGTGACCGGCATCGTGGTCGCGCATCGGGCGTCGACGGTGCTGCTCGCCGACAAGGTCGCGCTCTTGAGCGAAGGCACGATCACGCACATCGGCACGCATGCTCAATTGCTGACCAGCGTGCCGCAGTACCGCTATCTGCTGGCGGCCGACGACGAACTCGACGATCGCGCCGAACGCAGCTGCGCGTGGGAGGACGACGAGAACCGGGAGCGGCTTGGCATTGCGTACGAGGAGCAGGAGGCCTTGTACAAGCAGCGGGCGGCTTCCGATAAAACCCGCTTCGTGACGTCGGAGGCCGAGGGCCGATGACCGCAACCGACACCCAACCAATCGACGTCCCCGAGGACGAGTGGCGCGGTCGGATCACCGACGACCAAAGTGATGACCTGCCGATCGACGAAAGCGTCCCGCGTCGCCGCGAAGCGCGCGCCCTGCTCGGCTCGCTGCTGCGCCCGTACCAGCTAACAGTCGCGCTTCTTGCGCTCGTCGTCGTGGTGGAAAACCTTGCACGCCTTTCGGTTCCGATACTTGTGCAACGCGGCATCGACCGCGGCATCCCGCCGATCCTGTCCGGTGGCCCGGCGCACACGCTGATGGTCGTCGTCGGCGTGCTGTGCGGGGTGGTGGTCATCCAGGCCGTCAGCAGGATGTTCTTCCTGCAGCGCTCCGGGCGGATCGGCCAGAAGGTGCTGCTCGAACTGCGGCAGCGGGTGTTCAGGCACTTCCAGCGTCTGGACATCGCGTTCCACGAGCGATACACGTCCGGCAGAGTGGTCAGCCGGTCCACCAACGACGTCGAAGCCATCCAGGACATGCTGGAAACCGGTTTCGACAGCCTGATCACCGCCGCGCTCACGCTGATCGGCACAGCCATTCTCCTTGTGACACTGGATGTTCGGCTCGGCCTGATGTGTCTGGCGGCGTTCCCGGTTCTGGTGGCGCTGGTGTGGTGGTTCCGCAACGAGTCGGCCAAGACATACCGCAGGGTGCGGGAGAGCGCCGCGCTGGTCATCGTGCAGTTCGTCGAGACGATGACCGGCATCAAGGCGGTGCAGGCCTACCGGCGCGAACCGCGCAATCAGGAGATCTTCGAAGACATCGCCGATCGTTACAAGGCGGACAACGAGAGAACATTCCGGCTGCTCGCGATCTTCATGCCCGGTGTCAAGCTGGTCGGCAACATCACCACGGGTGTGGTGCTGCTCTACGGCGGCTACCGCGTGCTGCACGGCCAGATGACCATCGGCACCCTCGCGGCGTTCCTGCTGTACCTACGGATGTTCTTCGAACCGATGCAGGAGATCTCGCAGTTCTTCAACACGTTCCAGTCCGCGTCGTCGGCGCTGGAGAAGCTGGCCGGTGTGCTCGCCGAGCGGCCGGGCATCAAGGAGCCCGAGCAGCCGGTCGCGCTCGAGAAGGTGCGCGGCGACGTGGCATTCCACGACGTGCGGTTCGCTTACGTGCCTGAGCGGCCGGTGCTGCCCGACCTGAGCTTCTCGGTTCCGGCCGGGCAGACCGTCGCGCTGGTCGGCACCACCGGCGCGGGCAAGACCACGATCGCCAAGCTGATCGCCCGGTTCTACGACCCGACGTCGGGTGCGGTGACGCTGGATGGCATTGACCTGAGGGATGTTTCGCAGAGCCAGCTGCGCCGCCACGTCGTGATGGTGACACAGGAGAACTTCATGTTCGACGGCACTGTCGCCGACAACATCCGGTTCGGCCGCCCCGATGCCACCGACGCTGAAGTGGCGACGGCCGCGACGGCCGTCGGCGCGAACCGGTTCATCGACGCGCTGCCCGACGGCTACGACACCGACGTCGCCAAGCGCGGCGGCCGACTCTCGGCCGGGCAGCGACAGCTGGTCGCATTCGCCCGCGCGTTCCTCGCCGACCCTGCAGTGCTGATCCTCGACGAGGCCACCTCGTCGCTGGACATTCCCAGCGAGCGGATGGTGCAGCGGGCGCTGGAGACCGTGCTGTCCGACCGCACCGCGTTGGTGATCGCGCATCGGCTTTCCACTGTGCACATCGCGGACCGGGTGCTGGTGCTCGAGCACGGCCACATCGTCGAAGACGGCGCCCCCGGCGACCTCATCGGCCGTGAAGGCGGGCGGTACGCCGCACTGCACAGGGCGTGGGTAGAGTCGCTCGCTTGACCGCGAGGCGATCAACTCTGCGTACACGGCCAACTCTGCGTACACGGCGCAAATGTACGAGAGGCGCACACCCTCGGCGCAGAGTCAATTCGACCCTCCGCTATTGCCGGGCGAAGCCAGGCGTGTCCGCCCGCGCAGTGGTCTGCTGCCCGTCCGTCTTCGGGCCCGGGATCGTGTCGATGCCCTCCATACCCTTGGTGAAATCGACCGGCAGGTCGTCCATGAAGGCCCGCGGGTTGAAAGTGTCGTCCACCATGACACCGTGGACCCTGCGCCGCTGCATGCCGAAGTTCCCGGCGTCGTAGAGCGGCAGCAGCGCCGCCTCGCGCAGATACCGGTCAAACCTGTTCTTCTTGTCGACCGAATTGACCCCGACGACCTGCATGCACTTATAGACACAGTCGAACAACATTTCCGTGCAATGGATTTTGCACATCGCCCCGAGCATCTCGCCGTGGTAGCCATGCTGATCCAGGTAATGTGCCGACTTCCAGCAGAAGTACCTCGCCGCCTCGATCTTCGCCGCGACATCGCCAAGGACATAGCCGGGGTACTGGTAGTTGATGATCGGTTTAGGCCCGCCCGCGGTGTAGGTCTTGGCCCAGTGCAGGGCATCCTCGTACGCGGCCCGCGCCACCGCTACCGCCCCGATCCCCGCAACCGGGCCGGACCAGGCGAAGTTGCGGTTGATCAAGAGGTCGCCGTTCCCCTTCGTCCCCTCGATCAGGTTGGCCGCCGGCACCCGGGCGTTGTCGAAGATGATCTCGCAGTTCGGCGCGCTCCGCTGGGCGGAGGTGCTGATCGAGTTGTACGTGATTCCCGGTGTGCCACGCTCGATCATGATCGCGGAGAGCCCTGAGGTGCCGCCGGCCTCTGGGTCGGTGCGCACGACCACCAGATTCAGGTTGGCGCCCTTGTTGTCCCAACCGCCGACATTGCACGGCCAGTACTTGCGGCCATTGATCACGTACTCGTCGCTGTCGAGTCGCGCGGTGACCTGCATCCCGGCGCCGTCGATCGCGGGTGCGTCGAAGTTCGCGGTGCCACCCGGTGTCCCCGCCGGCTCACTTGCCGCATAGCCGACGATGAATTCACCGCTCTGGTCGGCCGTGGCGGTGCCGATGAATCTCTTCTTCTGTTCCTCGGTTCCGTAGTACCAAACCGGCATCAGCCCGAGCCCGTTCACCAGCAGTGTAGTGCCGAATCCCGGGTCGACGGCCTGTATCTCCTCGGCGGCGAGCACGAAATCGACGTTCGAGAGCCCGCCGCCACCATATTCCGCAGGCAGCATGGAAAAGGCGAACCCACGTTTACACGCCTCCGCATACGCGTCCTTCATGAGCTGAAACGCCTTCAGCGGATCGGGTTCCGCGTCGACCCGGTCGGTGATCGGCGCGAGGTGGTTCCGCGCGAACTCACGCGCGGATTCCTGGATTTCTTGTTGCTTTTCGGTCAGGGTGAAGTCGATGGCCATGGCACTGATCCCATTCGATCGCGCCACATCGAGCGAATCCCGAATTGCGTTGTGCTTCGCCCTATGTGGCGAATTCCGATGTTTCTGATTACGTCGTGAATCAGAGACTACTCCGCGGCGGCGCGACCCGACAGATGTCAGTTCCCCGGCTCGACGGTCTCGGCGCGCTTAACCGGCCAGCAGCTGTTCCAGCTTGTCGTTGATGGCGGGGAGCTGCGAACTCAACACCGAGATGATCTTCTCGCGGGCCCGCTCGCTGACCGCGGCGGTCACGTGGTGCAGGACGTTCAAGCGCGCGGCGTCGGTCCACGCCATCATGTCGGGATCGGAGAACCATTGCAGTTGGTTCTTGTTGAAAGCCAACATCATTCGCAGCCAGTCGGTCGGCTCCCGTGGATAGGGCACCGGCCCGCAGAACGCATTGCGCGTTTCGTCATCGGGGTAAGCCGCCTCGACGTGTGCGATGACGGCCGCACTGAACGCCGGCTGGCAGGTGCGCACGGCCTGCAGCGAGATGTGATCGCCGCTGAACACCGTCGCTGGTTCCCGATGCGCGAAACCGTCCGCCGAGCAGTCGATGTACAGCGCGGATCCGGCGATGTCGCGGGTTCCGCCCTCGAGGGTCATGCGGCCCGGTTCGACCGTATGGACATGACCCATCCGCACGACGTCGTCGATGCGCCGCAGTTCTGTGAGCTCGGCTTGCGACAGGATCGCACACCGGTACATCGTCGGGTCGACGGACGTGTCGACACGCAGCAGGCACCCCTTCGACTCCAGCCGATCGAAGAGGTCTGGCAGCGATTCGGCCTCGTGCACCGCGGCGAGCTGATTCGAGAAGTCGCGCAGCACTCGTTTGGCGAATTGCGAACCGGGCTGGATCGCGGCGCGGTCCAGAACCCACGCGTCGCGGGGCTTGATCCACGTCAACCGCTCCGCCGCGACGCCGTGCCGCAGCAGCCACAGGCAGGCGTCCATCGCGGTCTTGCCCGCGCCGACGATCACGTAGCGGTCCCTGGCGTCGCGGATGCGCGGCAGCTCGTTGGGCGGCACGCAATCGACGGCTTCGACTGCGTAGGACGGCGGACGCATCGACGGCACGATGATGTCCACGTGGCTGGTGACGACGCGGCGCGCGGTCACCTCGATGTCCTCGCCGCCGAGCGTTCGGATCCGGCCGTCGCCGAGGAATTCGCTCATCGGCAGGTAGGTCACCCGACCCGACGGGAGCAGATGCTGCCGCATCACCGCGTCGAAGTAGGCGCACACCTCGGCGCCGCTCGCCAGTTCGTAGTAGCCCGCGTTCAGGCCGTCCTCGTCGATGGCGTCGCTGCCCAGGTTTCGCGAGTTCACGCCGTAATACGCCGACGGCTGATGCAGCCGCACGAACGGATACGCGGTCGTCCAGTGGCCGCCGGGCTGGTCGTTGCGATCCACCACCACGACGGTGGCGTCGGACTCGCTGACCAGCGTGTCGGTGAACGCGAGCCCCATCGCGCCCGCGCCGACCACGAGGTAGTCGGCCTCGATCGTGCTCACCTAGCGCACGGTAGCGAAGAAGGCGCGCACGTCGTCGACGAACAGTTCGGGCTGCTCGAACGCCGCGAAGTGGCCGCCGCGCGGCATCTTCGTGAAGTGGGTGATGTTGTAGGCGGCCTCGCACCAGTTGCGCGGCGCCTGGAGGATCTCCTTCGGGAAGGAGGCGACACCGGTGGGCACCTCGACGCGATTTGGCTTGCCCCCGCCGAAGATCCGGAAGCTCTCCCAGTACAACCGCGCCGACGAGGCCGCTGAGGCGGTGACCCAGTAGAGCATCACGTTGTCGAGAAGCTCGTCGCGGGTGAGCACGTTCTCCGGATGACCGTCGCAGTCCATCCACGACCAGAACTTCTCCACGATCCACGCCAGCTGCCCGACGGGTGAGTCGGTCAGCCCGTAGCCGATGGTCTGCGGCCGAGTCGACTGCTCCTTGGCGTAGCCGTTGTCCCACTGGCGGTAGTAGACGGCGCGCTCGAGTGCCCGCTTTTCATCGTCGGTCGGGTTCTCCAGGGTGCCGGTTGGCCGGGCAAGCGGCATGTTCACGTGGATCGCCGCGCACCGGCCCCCGTTGCGCCCGATCTGCGTCGTGACGGCGCCGCCCCAGTCGCCGCCCTGCGCGCCGTAGCGCTCGTAGCCCAGGCGACCCAGCAAGGTGTCCCACGCCTCGGCGATCTTCTCGATACCCCAGCCGGTGCCCGTCGGCTTACCGGAGAAGCCGTATCCCGGCAGCGACGGGCACACCACATGAAACCCGGATGCGACGAGCGGCTCGATCACCTTGTGGAACTCGACGACGGAGCCCGGCCAGCCGTGCGTGATCAGCAGCGGAAACGCGTCGTCGTCAGAAGACCGCTGGTGGATGAAATGGATGTCGAGACCGTCGATCTCGGTGGTGAACTGGTCGAACCTGTTCAGCGCGGCCTCGCGTGCGCGCCAGTCGTATTCGTTGGCCCAGTAATCCGCCAGCTCACGGGTGTAGCTCAGCGGGATGCCCTGAGACCAGTCATCGACGCATTCGGCCTCCGGCCATCGGGTGCGGGTCAGCCTGTCCTTGAGGTCGGCGAGGTCGGTGTCGGGAACCGCGATGCGAAACGGATTGATTTGGGCCACGCGTCCTGAGCCTAGGCAAGGGGCCGCCGGTACCGCCATTGCGCCTGCTGCTCCGATTTCTCCTGCATGGCCTCGTCCTCCTGGGCGCTGGTGAAAGCTTCCTCGGCCAGGCGCAGCCAATCCTGGTCATCGGGTGTCGTGGTCATGGCACTGATGGTGTTCGACGGCCGCGCGGCATTCACGCGTAGCGCACTACTCGAATTGCCCTACGGCAGCAGCCGGGCCCGGCGCGCCTTGGCCACCGCCTCATGGCGGGTATGTGCGCCGAGCTTGGCGGTGGCGCTGCGCAGGTAGCTCTTCACGGTCTCCGGCTTCAGCGAAAGCCGTTTCGCCGCTTCGGCATTCGTGCAGCCGAGTGCGACCTGGGCGAGC
>Ga0310903_10000246_pt1 | contig 10485 bp, 6 predicted proteins | sample C24D4metaG_FD_203914 | JGI IMG/M metagenome (GOLD analysis project Ga0310903, IMG submission 203914) | Lab incubated soil microbial communities from West Virginia University Organic Research Farm, Morgantown, WV, United States - C0D3 | ecosystem: Environmental > Terrestrial > Soil > Agricultural...
ATTTGTGAACGGTGCAAAACGGGAATGTTAAGCTCCTCTGCGGCCTTCCTTTCCACGTTATCCTTCGAAAGCGCTGTGGAATAAACGACCAGATCCGCTCCCTTTACATGCTCCGGCTGATGACCGATATAAATGCTGGCACCATTTGCTGCAAGCTTCTCTGTTAATTCTTGACGAGCGACATCGGACCCAGTCACCTTATAGCCCATTTCCAGCATAACGCGGGCAATGGCACTCATTCCGTAACCGCCGATTCCGATGAAATGAACGTGTTCTGCCGTATTCAAAGACGGTTCACCAACCTTTTTCAGAATCCGAGTTGTACAATATGCGGGAGCGAACGTCAGCTATTAAATAAAGCGTGCCTGTCACGACCCCAAGGTCTGTTTCCCCGGTTAACTGTTGTAATTTTTGTAAAGCTGTTTGCCAATTCTGTTCAACGATCAGCTCGAAACGATACTTATCCGGCTGCTGCTGCTGCATTTCCCGTACCAAATCTGCCAAAGCACGGGCTTCTTTTTTCATCCGAAAATCAGGCTCGGTCACAATAAGCGTATCCACTATTGGTAGTATATGCTTAAGAACATCCTGATGATTCTTATTCTCCAGCATACCCATCATAAGATGTAAACGATCATACTTATAGGTGTTTACTAACGCGTCGGCGAGCGATTCCGCACCTTCCGGATTGTGGGCGCCATCGATCAAAATCCGAGGCTGCTGCGAAACCATCTCAAGACGTCCCGGCCAAGCGGCTGCTCGAAGCCCTTCCGCCAGTACATCATCCTCGACAACAAGCGCATTATATTGACGCAGCACCTCTAGGGTCATAACGGCAACTGCCGCATTCGCACGTTGATGCGCGCCGTTAAGCGTGATCGTTAGCGGCTCGATGCTGCGGAACAAATTGTCAAAGCGGAAGGTTTGCTCATCCTCGCGAACCGACAGCACCGTTTCATGAAACTGCTCGCCAAGCAAATAGAGCGTGCTTTGCTTCTCGGCTGCAACCCGTTTAATAACCTCAACCGCTTCAGGCTGGGATACCGCGCTTACGACCGGAATTCCTGCTTTAATAATGCCTGCCTTCTCGCTCGCAACGGCAGCGATCGTATCGCCAAGCCGGTCCATATGATCATGACCGATATTCGTAATGACCGAAACGACCGGATGTACGATATTCGTCACGTCGAGACGGCCGCCTAGTCCTGTCTCCCATACGACATAATCAGGATATGTAACCTTGGCATAGAAAAGCACGGCAAGCGCTGTAGACACCTCGAACATCGTCGGCGAACCGAGCTCTGTCTCCGCAAGTGCTTCTACATGGGGCTTCAGCTCGTTTGCCAGCATTAGAAGCGTCTCTTCTTCGATATCGACTCCGTTATATTGAAACCGGTTCGTAAACTTCGTTATATACGGCGAAGTAAACGTCCCTACATCATATCCGCTGCGAAGCAGCACGCTAGTCAAGTAAGCGCAAGTTGAACCTTTGCCATTCGTTCCTGCAATATGAATAAACTTCAGTCTGCGATGCGGATTTTCCAGCAGCTCCATCAGCTTCTCGATCCGCTCAAGACCTGGACGAATGCCAAATGGAATGAGACCTGTAATCCAATCAACCGCTTCTTGGTAAGATTGCAGCGGCTCTGCCGGCCGCTGCTCTTTTGTTTGATCCGTCATTCTATTCGAACCTTCTTCCGTTTTGCAGCGTTATCCGCGCAATTCCGCAATTCTAGCTAGCACTTTATCGCGTTTGTCTGCATAATCATTCATTTTGGCGCGCTCTTCATCGATGACCTTAGCCGGCGCTTTCGCTACAAAGCCCTCGTTGCCAAGCTTCTTCTCAACCCGCTCTACTTCAGCGTTCAAATGCTGATGTTCCTTCTCCAGACGGGAGATTTCCTGCGTGATATCGATCAAACCGGCAAGCGGCAAGTAAAGCTCAGCTCCTGTTAGAATAGCAGTCATCGCTTTGTCTGGCGCAGCAATATGCAAGCCCGTTTCCAGCTTAGACGTACCGCAGAAACGTTTGATAAATTCTTCGTTGCGGGACAAAATCGCTGCTTCCGCTTCACCTGAAGGCTTGATCAGCATTTCAATCTTCTTGCTCATCGGTACGTTTACTTCCGCACGTATATTGCGCACCGCACGGATCATCTCCATTAGCAGTTCCATTTCTTTCACCGCATCCGGTGCCTCCAGCGCTGTATCATACACCGGCCATTCTGCCATTGTAATCGTCTCGCCAACATGCGGCAAATGCTGCCAAATCTCTTCGCTGATATAAGGCATGAACGGATGAATGAGACGCTGAGTAAGGTCGAGCACGTAAGCGAGTACGGATTGCGTCGCCTTCTTCGCTGCTTCATCCGTGTTGTACAGGCTAAGCTTAGCGAATTCGATATACCAGTCACACAAGTCATCCCAGATGAAGTTGTACAATAAACGTCCGGTTTCACCGAACTCGTAGCTGTCTATTAAACGGGTGACATCGCGAACCGTTTCATTCAAGCGATGCAGAATCCAGCGATCCGCAGTACCCAAGCTAACGGTAATATCGATATCCTTCGCTTCAACGCCTTCCAGATTCATCAGCGTGAAGCGCGATGCGTTCCAGATTTTGTTCGCGAAGTTGCGCGCCTGCTCAACCTTCTCCCAGCGGAAGCGCAAATCCTGTCCCGGCGTGCTGCTTGTCGAGATCATATAACGCATAGCATCCGCACCGTATTTCTCGATAACCTCAAGCGGATCGACGCCATTGCCCTTCGACTTGGACATTTTCTGGCCCTCGGAGTCACGAACGAGGCCGTGGATCAACACGTCCTTGAATGGAGATTGCTCAGTAAACTCAAGTGCCGTAAAAATCATCCGCGCAACCCAGAAATAAATGATATCATAGCCGGTAACGAGCACATCCGTCGGATAGAAGCGTTTCAGGTCTTCCGTTTGATCGGGCCATCCGAGCGTTGAGAACGGCCATAGCGCGGAGCTGAACCAAGTATCGAGCACATCGTTGTCTTGGGTGAGGTGGTCTCCTTCCATATCCTCGCGGGATACGTGCATCTCACCGGTCGTTTCGTCATACCAAGCCGGAATCCGGTGACCCCACCACAGCTGCCTGGAAATACACCAGTCGCGTACGTTTTCGATCCAGTGCAAATAAATTTTCTCGAACCTCTCCGGTACGAAGTTGACACCTTTACCAGCCTTCTGAGCTGCAATCGCCGCTTCAGCCAGCGGCTTCATCGCAACGAACCATTGTGTGGACAGGTACGGCTCTACCACGGCGCCGCTGCGCTCGCTGTGTCCAACCTGATGCACATGATCCTCTATTTGAATGCAAACGCCTTGTTCCTGCAAATCTTTTACTAGCTGTTTGCGGCAATCAGCGCGGTCCATGCCTTGGTACGGACCTGCTTCAGCATTCATCGTTCCTGACTCATCCATAACGATAATTTGAGGCAGGCTGTGACGCTCTCCAACCTCGAAGTCGTTCGGGTCATGCGCCGGCGTTATCTTCACAGCACCCGAACCAAATTCCTTATCTACGTATTCATCAGCGATAATCGGAATTTCACGTCCGACAACCGGAAGCACGATCAGTTGGCCAATCAGATGCTTATAGCGTTCATCCTCAGGATGAACGGCTACAGCCGTATCGCCCAGCATTGTCTCCGGACGGGTCGTCGCTACTGTAATAAATCCGGAGCCGTCCTTCAATGGATATTGCAAGTGATACAGATGTCCGTTAATCTCCCTGTGCTCTACCTCAATATCGGAAAGCGCCGTGCGAGCAGCAGGATCCCAGTTAATGATTTTTTTGCCGCGGTAGATAAGCCCCTTCTCGTAGAGACGTACGAAAACCTCGCGTACTGCCTTGGAGAGGCCTTCGTCCAGCGTGAACCGCTCTCTTGAATAATCAAGGGAAAGCCCCATTTTTGCCCATTGCTCACGAATCGTATTCGCGTACTCTTCCTTCCATTCCCAGACCTTCTCGAGAAATGCTTCCCGGCCAAGGTCATAACGGGAGATCCCTTGCTCCCGCAGCTTCTGCTCCACTCTTGTCTGAGTTGCTATGCCCGCATGGTCTGTGCCTGGCAGCCAAAGCGCATCATAGCCCTGCATCCGCTTCGTTCTGATCAAAATATCCTGCAACGTAAAATCTAACGCATGCCCAATATGCAGCATTCCGGTAACGTTTGGAGGCGGGATTACAATCGTATACGTTTGCGCGTCCGGGCGTTTGCCTGCCTCGAAATATTGGCCCTTCATCCAGTAATCGTACCATTTCTGCTCTGCTGCCTTCGGATCATAGGTTGTCGGCATTGCAGTAGTCGTTTGATTTTCTGACATTCGTTCCATCCTCCATAAATCGATCTACAAAAACAAAAAAAACCTTCCGCCCTTATCATAAAGGACGAAAGGTTTAGCTTCCGTGGTACCACCTTTGTTCCATGCGAACGATATTCGCACAGCACTCAAACAGATAACGGCTGCGGCCGGCCTGACTTCGGTAGAGCACAGTCTGCTCCTACTTGATCCAGGCAACTCCGGGGCGACTCGTAGCAGTCACTTCCTGCAGAACCTCTCAGCGTAACGGTTCCACTCTCTGAAGGCTTTGCTGCGTACTATTCCCCTTCAACGTCGTTATAACGCATATATACTCAATCATACCTTTGTTGAACGCCTGAGTCAACCAAACTCACATAACAAATGCCCTTATTACTCCTATTTATGAGTAATAAGGGCATTTTCATCATTCTTGCGCGCTATGGAATGTATAAAAGCTGTCCTTCCGACACGCCGGAATCGTCCAACCGGTTATAATTGATTATTTCTCTCGGATGCAAGCTGTAACGTGAGGCGATAACGTCAAGCGTCTCATCCCGCTGCACGATACACATCCGAATTTTGCGGAATTCCGTATCCTCCGAACGCTTGCCTAGAAATAAATTTTTCCATTCGATCTCATCACCCGATGCTTGCGCTTTCGCTTCCTCGACCGCCCGCTGCTGAGCGACGACCTTCTCTGCGGCCTGACGAGCCGCTTGCTCACGCCTGCTGGTCTGAAGCAGCGTGTGAAAACCGACATCAGCCGCCAATCCGCTGCCCTCTTGAGGCTGCTTGCCTGATACCGCGATGCGAAGCTCCTGCTTTTCCTGTCCGGGAACCGGCTCCTGAGGCGCAAAAGCTTCTACAATCGGAGAAAGCGGCGGCTCCTTCGCTTCGAACTCCGCTCGTTCCTGCTCAAACGCTTGCTGCGAGCCAGGGAATGATGCTTCATCCTGTGAAAAATCAGTAGAAAAATTCGAGAACGCTTGGGATGTCGCTAGCCAGCCTTCATCATTCGTTTGCTGTGAGGCTAGTGTAATTTCTTGCTCATCTTCCCGGGGTTCTTCTTCCACTTCTTCTACTACTTCTTCAGACTGCTGTGCTTGGGCGGCGAACAACTGGGAGGATGACCACCCTGGGTCAAACGATGCAGCCGATATCGTTACCGTAGCCTCTGTTTCATCCGACATCTCCGGCTCCTGCTGGAAAGAGTGATCCTCTTGCGCAGCAAAATAGATCTGCTCCGGTATGTACGGCTGTTCATGATCGGCGTTCTGACTGTTAAAAAAATGCGAAGCTTGTTCATCATAGGCTTCCCGTTGATGAACGACAGTAAACGGTTCTTCCCGCCAAATTTCCTCCTGCTCCTGAACAGGCTGAGCGGAGATGCCTCGCAAGGAAAGGACACCTGTAATGTTTAATGTGCGGGCAGACAATAAATCGACGTCGAAATTATCAATTTCGATCGAAATATCGTCCAGTCGTGATATACGGTTCATCGGCAGCGTTATCTCGACGGGTATCCAGTGCTCAAGCGTCTGCGAGTTTTCGGAATCATTTTGACTCCTATAAACCCCGCTCAAGAGCAGCTGTCCTCTAAGCACGGCATGATCCCCCTGATCGATTACTTGAATACGGGGAACAAGCTCAATTTCCTCCAGCTCGTCAATTGCCGCAACATCATCGGGCAAATGGACGCGCTCGTACACATCAAAGCGTAATCCGTTGGTTTGATCCGACACGCCTTAGTCCTCCCCTCTCGTACTGAATGCTTGGGCTAACGTTACATTCACTACTTATCTATATGGCAGGCGGGGCAGGAGCATGACTATCATTTTGAACGGGTATGTAAGTTTTCTGAAAGCCGCATCAGCCATTGCGGCCAAGGCGAAGAGGCTTCGATAAGAGAATCCGTCCATGGATGAGGAAAAATCAGCTTTTCCCCGTGCAGCGCCTGATGCCCGAGTAACCGCGAATCCCCTCCATACAAAGCGTCTCCGACCAGCGGATGGCCGATATGGCTCATATGAACTCTTATTTGATGGGTCCGTCCCGTTTCCAGCCTTACTCTAATTAAAGACAGCTGGGAGCTGGTCTTAATAACCTCGTAGTGCGTAATAGCCTGCTCGCCGTTTTCCGAGACGCGGCGTCTTGCACGGTGATGCCGGTCCTTCCCGATCGGCAGGTTTATCGTGCCGGATGGCCCGGGCATTCGCCCGTGCACCGCTGCGATATAGTGCCTGTCAATTGCCTTCGCCCGCATTGCCTCATCGAGCTTCCACTGCGCTAAATCATTTTTGGCATATAAAACGGGACCGGACGTATCATCATCGAGTCTATGAATATGCCTCACGTTCAGCGGATCGCCTTGGCTGAGCAGATGTCTTGCGGCCGCCTCGTCTAAAGTTCCGGTTTGCCCGGGAGCACCTTCGTGCACGGCCATCCCTGCAGGTTTGTCGAACACGATGCAAAAATCATCCTCATAAATTACAGCAGGCGCTTCCCTATTAGAGGGCACTGACGCTCTGCGATACAAACCGTCACTACGCGGGTCTACGGGCGGAAAGGCTAACAGCTGCAGCATATTGCCGTCCCACTGGATGCCTCCAATAGAAAACAACCGGTTGATCCACTTTGGCGGAAACAAGGAACGGGCCAGCAGCCACTGCCGCACAACATGCGGATGACTGCCAGCCCGCGGCTGCGCAAGCACCGGCGAATCTGCCGGCTCCTTTTCCGTATCGGGATCAATGGCTGCAGACACAGGCTCAGAACCAAGAGCTGACCAATCCAGCTCAAGCCACTGCCCCTTCCGCGTTGCTTGCCCATTGATCATGTCGCTTTCCTCCTACAGTCGACTAAACGCGGTATCATGGGCATCGATCGTTGCATCGATATCCTCATTCGTATGAACCGCAGAGACGAACATGCCTTCGAACTGAGAAGGAGCAATGCTAACTCCCAAATCGAGCATCGATGCAAAATACTTCTTAAACCGTTCGAGATCGGATGTTTTTGCCGTATCATAGTTAATGACAAACGTATCGGTGAAGAACGGGCATACCATCGAGCCTACACGATTGATCGTGCTCGCAACGCCATGCTTGCGTGCGTTGCCCTCAAAGCCGAGCTGAAGCCTTACGGCTTGACGCTCAAGCTGCTCGTAAACCTCCGGCGTAAGCAGCTTCAGCGTCGTGTAGCCTGCAGCCATTGCAAGCGGGTTACCCGACAGGGTTCCCGCTTGATAAATCGGGCCGCTTGGGGCGATCAGTTCCATTAGCTCGCGTTTTCCGCCGTAAGCGCCCACAGGCAAACCGCCGCCAATAACCTTACCGAAGCAGGTTAAATCCGGTTTGATATCATAAAGACCTTGCGCACAGCTGTAGCCGACGCGGAAACCCGTCATAACCTCGTCAAAAATAAGAACGGCGCCGTATTGAACCGTTACATCCCTCAGTCCTTGCAAAAATCCGGGCAATGGCGGCACAACGCCCATGTTGCCTGCAACCGGCTCAACAATGATGCAAGCGATTTCCTCGCCAAACTTCTCGAATGCGAGCTTCACCGATTCAATATCGTTATAAGGCACTGTAATCGTATTAGCAGCCACATGCTCTGGAACGCCGGGGCTATCAGGCAAGCCCAGCGTCGCAACGCCCGAGCCTGCCTTGATCAGCAAGCTGTCCGCATGACCGTGATACGAGCCTTCGAATTTCAAAATTTTGCTGCGCTTCGTGTAGCCTCTCGCAAGCCTTAGTGCACTCATCGTCGCTTCCGTGCCGGAGTTAACCATTCGAACGATGTCGACCGAAGGAACACGCTCGCAGACGAGCTCAGCCATCAACGTTTCCAGCTCGGTCGGAGCGCCAAAGCTCGTTCCTTTCTCAGCCGTTTTTTTAATCGCCTCAATTACCTCCGGATGGGCATGTCCCATAATTAACGGCCCCCATGAGGCAACGTAATCGATGTAGCTGTTACCGTCGATATCATATATGCGACTGCCTTGACCCCGCTCCATATATACAGGATTCAAGCCAACCGATTTAAACGCTCTAACGGGACTGTTCACTCCGCCTGGTATGACTTGCTTCGCTCTTGCGAATGCAGCCACCGAGCGCGCGTCATTTCTAAGGCCCGACTGATCACTCATCTGCTTACCCCTCTCCTCTCAACCAACGAGCCGCGTCCTTTGCATGGTACGTAATGATCAGATCAGCGCCGGCACGCTTCATACCCGTTAAAGTTTCAAGTACGACCGCACGTTCATCAATCCATCCATTGGCAGCAGCGGCCTTTACCATCGAATATTCTGCACTTACGTTATAAGTGGCAACAGGCAAATTATATTTATCCTTAAGCAGTCTTAGTATGTCCAAATAAGCTAACGCAGGCTTTACCATAATCATGTCAGCGCCCTCGGCAATATCTGATTCCGCTTCGCGCAGTGCTTCGCGCACGTTCGCAGGGTCCATCTGGTACGTCTTGCGATCGCCGAATTGCGGCGCCGAATGAGCGGCATCACGGAATGGACCATAATAAGCGGAAGCAAATTTTACAGAGTACGAAAGAATAGGAATATCGCTATAGCCTGCTTCATCCAGCCCTTCTCGAATGGCGAGCACAAAGCCGTCCATCATGTTCGAAGGCGCGATAATATCAGCCCCTGCCTCTGCTTGCGATACGGCAGTCTGTACGAGCAGATCCAGTGAAGAATCGTTATCGACTTCAGCTATCCCGGATTCCTCGTGGATATGAACGATACCGCAATGACCGTGATCGGTGAATTGGCATAAACAGGTGTCCGCAATGACGACAAGCTCCGGCGCCCACTCTTTGACAGCTCTAATCGCTTGCTGAACAATACCATTCGCATCATACGCGGAAGTGCCTATCGCATCCTTATGCTCTGGAATGCCGAATAGCAGAACGGATTGAATGCCGGCAGCTACGACATCTCGAATTTCTTCCTCCAGGCGATCCATGGAGAAATGATACACTCCCGGCATCGATGGAATTTCATCTTTAATGTTTTGACCGTAAGTAACGAAGATCGGATATATAAAATCATTTGCGCTCAGCACCGTTTCTCTTACCAGACTCCGGAGAGCGGACGTTTTGCGCAATCTGCGATTTCTGACTGTCGGGAAACCCATAGCTCATTATTCCTCCCTTACTGTAATGGCTTGCTGCTAAGCTGATAATCGACGATCGCTTGGAGCAGCCCGTCCAGCGTTGAATCATCCGGCTCAATCGCAACCTTCAAGCCTGCTTCAACAGCCGTCTGCGTTGTAATGGGTCCAATGCTCGCAACCGGAATATCCGCCAGCAATTCCGCGGGATTCGATATCCCCTTGCGTTTCAATACCTCCAGCAGGTTTGTCACCGTTGACGAGCTCGTGAACGTGATCATGTGAATCTCTTTCTCGCGTATCCAATCGAGTGCCAGCTCATCCTGTTGATCTGCAAGCACTGTTTCATACACGTCTATTTCCGTAGGAATTAGCCCTTTAGCCTTCAGCTCGCGCGGCAATACTTCACGCGCTAGATCGCCTCGCGGCAGCAGCACTCGTTCACCGGCCTTCAGCTGTGGACCAAGCTGCTCAAGCAGCCCTTCCGCGTGGAATTTCACAGGCAGCTCTTCGGCCATTAAGCCCCGCTGCGCAAGTGCTTCTGCCGTCTTCGGACCAACCGCTGCAATTTTGGCGCCAAAAAACCTTCTGATGTCGATTTGAAATTTACGAAGCCATCCGAAGAAAAACTCAACGCCGTTTACACTCGTAAACATGAGCCATTGATATTGCTCCGCTTGCTCCAGCTGCTCACGCAGTAATTCAATAACAGCCGGATCAGAAGGCTCGATCGTCTCAATGACGGGAAACTCGCAGGGCTCTCCGCCGAGCGTTTCAATCTGATCCGCTAGCTCGCTCGCCTGCGCTCTAGCGCGCGTAACCAGTATCCGCAAGCCGAAGAGCGGCTTTTTCTCATACCATTGCAGCTTCTCACGCTGCAAGACAACCTCGCCGACGACGATGACGGCAGGCGGCTGGAAGTTAGCCTCTTTAACGATCGCCTCAATCGTTTCAAGCGTGCCGACAATGGTACGCTGCTCGACTCTTGTTCCCCAGCGAATGAGCGCAACCGGCGTTTGTGGCG
>Ga0310903_10000247_pt1 | contig 10480 bp, 10 predicted proteins | sample C24D4metaG_FD_203914 | JGI IMG/M metagenome (GOLD analysis project Ga0310903, IMG submission 203914) | Lab incubated soil microbial communities from West Virginia University Organic Research Farm, Morgantown, WV, United States - C0D3 | ecosystem: Environmental > Terrestrial > Soil >...
TAACGGCAACGACGATTTTCTCGACAATCCACTCCAGTACGAGCAAGAGGACGAAAGAGATGAGAGAAACGACAAGAGCCTCCAACATTTCGCTCGATTTGCTAATCGATTGAGCCAAAATATACGCTTGGGCAAACAGCTTCAGCACGAAACGTGTAGTGACTGCCGTATTTCCGTTTTTAATTTCCTGCAAATCGTTGTACTTCGTGAAGCGCGAATCCAGAAACATGATGATGACTAATAAAATAGCTCCTGCACCTGTCCATACCGGAATTCGAATAAGATCAATCCAAGACATCGTGAGTTCCTCCAAAGTTTCCAATTTATAAAAAAGACCGCCTTTAGTTAAAACCGGAAGTCCGATTCATAACGCTAGCGGTCATACTATACAATATTTGCTAGTTAAATGGAACAATTATTGTTTCTCGTATTGTTTCATAAGGGCGGCAAGCTCATCTTCAACCGCTTTGTCCTTGCCGAGCTTCTCAAATTCATCATCGAGCGATTTACCTTTAGAGCTCATCTCGTTGCTCGCTTCAGCTTGAGCCTCCATTTGCAGCATTTTCTCTTCCATGCGCTTCATGCCTGCTGCAGCCGAATCCGTGCCGAACCCCGACATTGCTTTATTGATTTCCGTTTGCGCTTCGGCAGCGTTGTATCTAGCTACAAGCGTTTCGCGCTTATTTTTTAGGTCGGTAAGCTGCTTGCGCATTTCATCAAGCTTGCCGCGAAGGTTATCGGCCAGCAATTTGTTTTGGTCAAAGCTGGCCTTGTACTCAGTAACCTTCTGTTCAGCCGATTTCTTCTCTTCCAGGGCGCGGCGCGCCAGTTCGATGTTCTGAGCCTGTGCCGCAAGATGGGCTTGCTCGCTGCGCTTCTTCACGAGCTCCGCCTGTTCTTCATAAAGCTGCTTAAACTTTTTCTCGATAGCAATTTGTGCCGCAACAGCCTTCTCCGCATCTGCTAGATCTTCTTGCATGTCACGTATATATTGATCGGTTAACTTAACAGGATCTTCCGCTTTCTCAATAAGAGAGTAAACATTCGATAAAGTAAGGTCACGCAGCCGTTTAAAAATAGACAATTAAATCCCTCCCAGGAATGTTGATCGCATAAATAATGATACGTGAGGCTAATGGAAAAAGTTGCAAGCAATAAGAGGGGAATTTCGATGGCAGCTTTTGGACCGGATTGCTGCTGTTCAAAAAGCCGCTCATCCCATAAACAAAAGAAGGAGAGCGGCTAACCGTCTTTATATGATGCGTAATCGCTCAAGGAACCTAAAGTATATATACACGCAGCTGAAAGCAAGTAAGTAGGATAGGGAGGTATAGCCGATATTCCAGCCGTTCCCGTACGATACTTTGCCGACCAGAGTTCCAATATACTCAAGTATCGTCGTACAAAGAACGAATAAGAATATAATGAGCGCTGTTTTTTTTCGATGCAAAAGAATCGTCCAAATCATGTAGCTTCCAAGTACAGGGTAAAGGCCGATATTAAGCGGCAATGCCGATACGTTTTGATCATCCGGTATAAGCGGCGTAAAGTCCCAAAACTTTAATTGAAAGCCGAATGCGTTTATGACAAACGATAGGACAGCGCCGATAGGAGAGATCAGCAGCAATATTTTAGGACTTTTCCGGGCAAGGTACAGCGCGATGATCCAAGGAATTATGAAACCGAAAATGACATTAATTAGCATTTCAGACATCTCAGATCCCTTTCTTATTCATTTTTTTATTAGGGTTCCCGTTGTTGTAAGCAGCATACGCTTTTTCAAAATAAAACCAGGACATTGTGCGCATACACCGTCCTGGTTCTTTTTTATGAAAAAAAAAGAACGGCAACAGGCCGTCCATTTTTTGGGATATAAGAAAGTGAAAAACTGAACCGTTGCACTGGAGTATAGAAATTTAAAACTTGTTTGCTTGCTGCTCCGACCAATCGCCGATAATAGGAAGTTTGGTCAGCTTGCCTTGCAGTGTAAGCAGCATAAGCCCAATCCACAAAATGAAGCTGACTGGAGCAAGCAGCAAACCGAGCAGCCAGCCGATGAGGGGAATAAAACCAAACAAAATATTAAGTACGATGAGCGTTACACATACGACGATCGATTGAACGGCGTGCAGCTTAACGAAGCGGCTTTTTTTCTCCAGAATAAGGAATATAATGCCAGTTACAAAGCCTCCCAAGTAACAAAGCAAGCCAGCTACTTTAGGGTCTAGGCCGGTCGATGAGCCGTCCGGCTGCAAGGATGGAGGTTGTATCACAAGTTTCACCCTTTCTAATTAACATATGCTTGGAATGATTGTATTCGTCATCTGTAGGAGGTAGACCTTTTTCATTTATAAAATAATATCAAAAATTGGTATGAATACATTGTAAAAGATTTGTAACCTGTTTCGACAAATTATCGTCTAGAATATAGGTGTCATTATATAAGAATCGAAAGATAGGAGAAGTTATTATATTATGAATAAACGTAAATGGTTATATGCGGCATCGGCCTTAGCGGTTGTTCTTATCGTTACCGTTGTTTTTAACCGCGGGGCTTTGGCTATGTTAGGATTTGATTGGTTCCTCGAAGGTCATATAGAGAAGCAACTGGAGCAAACTTATAAGCCTATCGATGGACGGGAGCCCGTTCCGATTAGTACAATAGATAAGAAGCAGGATCCGTTCTCCGTGCTGCTTCTTGGCGTTGACCAGAGAGGTAAAGAAATTGGACGCTCGGATACGATGATTTATACGGTCGTTCGTCCAAAAGACGGCGATCTTCTGATGGTCTCGATTCCGCGTGATACGTACGTTGAGATCGTCGGGAAGGACAAAGAGGATAAGATTACGCATGCTTACGCATTCGGCGGAGCGGGTATGGCCATGGATACCGTCGAGAAGTTATTGGACGCGCCTATTCATTATTACGCTTCTATTAACTTTGAAGGCTTCCGCAAGGTTATTGATACGCTCGGCGGGATCTCGCTGCCTATTGAAGAGGATATGGTTAATGACGACCCCGATCACGAGAAGTTCGTCATCAAGGCCGGTCAGGACAATTATAACGGTCAGGATACTCTTAACTATGTTCGTTACCGAGAGGATGCAGGCGGAGACATGAACCGCACGGAGCGTCATCAAATTTTCTTGAATCTGCTGATGGAGAAAGCAAAGCAAATGAATCAATGGTCCAAGGTACCAGAGCTTATGGATATTATGGGCGATAATTTTAGCACGGATATGCGTCCGCAGCAGCTTGTCGACTTAGCTCAAAGCATGCTGCAGGCAAAGGAGAGGAATATTTACAGCCACTCGCTGCTAGGCAATGGACACCGCTTGAAGAGCGGCGGCGCCTGGTACTATTTTGCCGATGAAGAGGATTTGGCTAAGGTGCAGACGATGATAAAAAGCTGGTTGAATGCGGACACGCCTGCATCCAGCCTTATATTGCCGGATAAGTACACAGTAAACAAGGCGAAAGAAGTAGGGACGCTTTCGAGCAGCGAGAGTGTGTCGAAGCAGCCGTAAAGCTGCGCGCTCCGGTCCGTCTGCTGCCTTCGGCCAATAGGGAATGGAAAGAGCAAATGGAACGGAGTTGTTGGGGAAAAATGAATATCGCGTTTTTTTTATTGCCGAAGCAGGATGTCATCTGTTTAACCCAGGATGCAACATTAAGACAGACGCTTGAACGAATGGAATATCATCGTTATACGGCAGTACCTATCATAAATGATGATGGCGGATATGCAGGCACCGTTACGGAAGGCGATTTGTTATGGTACATCAAAAATCATACCGACCTTACGCTTGAGCAGACCAATAAAGTGAAGCTCGCTGATGTGCCGCTTCGAATGAATAATAAGACGGTGCAAATCGATGCCAATATGGATGATCTGATCTCCCTGGCGAAGGTGCAAAATTTCGTGCCCGTTGTCGACGATATGAACCGGTTTATCGGGATCGTGCGCAGAAGCGAAATTATCGATTACTGCCAGAAAATCATAACAGAGCAATATAATGTGCTGCAGGATAAATAACGAACGGCGGCGATACCGGCCGGGTTGTGGTATTATTTTCAAAGTGAGTGGGGCAACATAATTAGAAACGAAGGCGGAATGAGCTTGCTGTTCCGTCTTTTTGTTTTTTGTATAAGCGGTGAAGCGGGCGCTGCATCCTTATAGGAAGCCAATGGGAATGTGCGTGATATATGCAGCTTTTATGCTATAATGAGTTGTAAAAGTTTCGTAAGAAACGAGATTAAATAATCAAGAGGTGAACGGTTTGAAAACCGGCTTGAAACCAGTGCTGTGGAGCTGTACGGCACTTCTTTTATTATTGTCCCTTCTAGTGCCGCTCTTAAACGTCATGACCATGCTGCTGATTATGGTGCCGTATGTCGTACTGTATGCGACCTTGCCGCCAAAATCGTTTGTGCTGCATCTGCTTCCTGTATGGGTGCTGGCGTTCATTATCGGCGGGCCGGCCACGCTCATTATTGGGTTGTTTTTCCTGATACCTTCTATAGTGATGGGCCACTTGTACATGAAGCAAGCAACCGCCTCGAGGGTTATTCGGACGGTCGGCGTTGTGGTTCTCGCTCAATTGATGCTTGAGCTGCTTATATTCGAGGTATTCTTGGATATTTCGCTCATTAGAGAATTGAGTACGTTTGTACGGTCAACGGTCGAGGAATTGATGGCACAGAGCTATCTTCCTGCGGAATGGGACTCGGGGTTAACGGATATCGTCATTCACACCATGGTTAACTCAATCCCCGTTACCTTTATTTTGATTGCGTTTGGGCTTACGGTTATTACGCAATTCGTAGCCCGTAGAGCCGTTAAGTGGAGCGGGGGGCCGGATGTGCCTAGGTTTACCCGTGCAAGGGAATGGCGTCTGCCTCGTTTGCTCGTTATTTTGTACTTGATTTCTTATGTCATTGAGCTGTTTTCGTCGACAGCAACGAGCGATTCTTATTTTGCAGTGGCGTTAATGAACTTGGTTCCTCTGCTTAGTTTTGTTTTTGCGTTTCAGGCTGTCGGATTTTTCTACTTCCTTGCCCATCAGCGAGGGTGGAACAAAGCGGTGCCGGTTCTGATTGCGATTCCGGTGCTTTTGATTCCGCCGCTAAGCTTAATTGGCGTGCTGGATACCGCTTTCCCAATCCGCAAGTCGTTTACGAAACCATAGCACAGGAGCGGATCTGAAATGCCGAAGTTTTTGGTTACACGTTGGCACGGAATGCATCAGATATGGTCATTCGTATTGATGGTGCTCATGTCGGTGGCACTTGCATGGTTCGAGTGGCTGCTCGGGCTGCTCGGGCTGCTGCTGACCGGTGGCGTATTGTTTTACATGGTAATAGCTGAAAGAGCGTTCCGCAAAGACCTCAAAACGTATTTGGGCACGTTGTCCTATCGGGTCAAGAAGGTTGGCAACGATGTCATCAGCGAGCTTCCTTTTGGAATTATTCTATATAATGAAGATCGAATAGTGGAATGGCATAATCCTTATATTGCAGGCGTGGTGGAGCGGGAAACGGTCATCGGCGTGCCGCTTGCGGAGCTTTTTCCGTCTTTGCAGCAGGTGAAGGAACGGGAGGGAACCATCGAAGCGACGGTTGGTTCCCAAGTGTACCAGCTGATCTTCAAGCCGAAGGAACGGATTCTGTACGTCAAAAATATTACCGACCTCTGGCAGCTTGGCCGCAAATACGATGATGAGAAGCTTGTCCTAGGCGTCGTCATGATCGATAACCTTGAGGAAGTGACGCAAGGCTTGGACGATCACCAGCGCAGCTCGATGCTGGCGAAGGTCACGACGGAAATTACCGAATGGGCGCAAAAATTTCATCTTTATTTGAAGAGACTCACGTCTGACCGCTTTCTGCTGGTGACCGACCAGCGAACGCTGAAGCAGCTTGAGCAGTCCCGCTTTGTTGTGCTCGACGAGGTAAGGGAGATTACCGGGGATCACAAAATTCCGGTCACGCTCAGCATCGGCTTCGCAGCAGGGGCCGAGAACATTATCGAGCTTGGCCAATGGGCGCATACGAGCCTTGATATTGCGCTCGGACGGGGCGGTGATCAGGCATCCGTTAAGGTTGGCAGCCGGCAATCGTTCTACGGAGGCAAGTCGAATGCGGTGGAGAAGCGGACCCGCGTCCGTGCACGTGTGGTCGCTCATGCGCTGAGAGATCTGATACGCGAGAGCCACAATGTTGTAATTATGGGACACAAAATGCCCGACATGGATGCAATCGGGGCAGCTATCGGCGTGATGAAGGCAGCGCAGCTGTTTGGCAAAGAGGCCTATATCGTGCTCGAGGGCGTCAACCCGGCGATCCAGAAAATGATGGAGCTCATCAGGGAAGACGAGAGGCTGTCTAAACGTTTTGTCTCGCCGGAGCAAGCTTTTGCGCTAATAACGCCTCAGACGCTTGCCGTGGTCGTCGATACACATAAAGTATCCATGGTGAAGGAGCCTAAGCTGCTTTCACTAACGGATCGTATCGTCGTTGTCGATCATCATCGCCGCAGCGAGGAATTTATCGCGAATGCAATATTGGTTTATATGGAGCCTTACGCCTCATCGACATGCGAACTGGTAACCGAGCTGCTTCAATACATTCATGACCGCGTCGTTCTTGATGTAAGGGAATCAACAGCATTGCTTGCCGGCATCACAGTCGATACGAAGAGCTTCTCGCTTCGTACTGGAGCGCGGACGTTTGAGGCCGCTTCATTCCTCCGCCGCAACGGCGCAGATTCGATGATGATTCAGCGGATGCTGAAGGAGGATCTTGAGGAGTACGTGCGCAAGGCAGAAATTATTAAGCATGCCGAGGTGCTCCATGAGCATGTGGCTATTGCAGTAACCGAAAGCGGTCGTAAATATTCGCAGCTGCTCATCGCGCAGTCGGCGGATACGCTGCTGAATATGACGGATATACTCGCTTCCTTCGTTATCGGGGAGCGGCCTGACGGACTTATCGGCATTAGCGCTCGTTCGCTGGGCCATATGAATGTGCAGGTAGTAATGGAACGAATGGGCGGAGGCGGGCATTTGACGAATGCTGCCGCTCAGCTTGAAGGATCAGTAGTAGAAGTAGCCGAACGTCTGAAGCGGGTTTTAGACGAAATTGAAACGGAAGAGGGGTTATTTGAATGAAAGTAATCTTTTTGAAGGATGTTAAAGGACAAGGAAAGAAAGGTCAAGTGAAGGATCTTTCTGAAGGATACGTACGTAATTTTCTATTGCCGCAAGGGCTGGCGAAGCTGGCATCGGACGGCAACCTGAAGACGCTTGAGGTTCAGAATGCGTCCGAGCAGAAGCGCAAGGAGCAGGAAAAGGTAGATGCGCAGGAGCTTGGCAAGAAGCTGGAAGAATTGACTGTCGTTATCAAGACAAAAGCGGGCGAAGGCGGAAGGCTGTTCGGCGCGATTACGAGCAAGCAAATCGGCGAGGCGCTGGCAGCGCAAGGCATTAAGATCGACAAACGCAAAATCGAGCTTGAAGATCCCATTCGCACGCTAGGTGTTACGCAGGTTGTCGTGAAGCTTCACCCTGAAGTAAAAGCGAAGCTGAGCGTACAAGCGGCTGAAGAATAGAAGATAGTTTTTATGCTTACGAAGCAGGTTTTCGAAAACCATTAAGGAGGGACCCATGAGTACAGAGCTGATGTTTGACCGTGTTCCACCGCAAAACTTAGAAGCTGAACAGGCTGTCATCGGAGCGATATTGCTGCAAGCGGAAGCGCTTATTACAGCGATGGAGCGGGTGCGCAGCGAAGACTTCTATAGCGGCCCTCACAGACTAATTTACGAGGCGATGGTCGAGATCGCCGAGAACAACCAGCCGGTTGACCTCGTAACCTTGACAGCTCATTTGCAGGATCAGCAATTGCTTGAAGAAATAGGCGGCGTCAGTTATTTGGCGAAGCTGGCCAATTCGGTGCCGACAGCGGCAAACGTTGATTATTACGCGCAAATCGTTGAAGAGAAATCGATGCTGCGGCGCCTTATCCGAACAGCAACCAACATTGTATCCGATGGCTATGCGAACTCGGAGGATGTAGGCGTCCTGCTCGGCGATGCGGAGAAAAAAATTCTCGAAATATCGAATCGCCGCTCAGGCAGCGGATTTATATCCATTCGGGACGTATTGATGGAGGTATTCGAGAAGGTCGAGCAGCTGTATGCGGACAAGGGAGGCACGACGGGTATTCCATCCGGCTTTACGGATCTGGACCGGATGACAGCCGGCTTCCAGCGGAGTGACCTTATCATTGTCGCGGCCCGTCCATCGGTAGGTAAAACGGCGTTCGCGCTCAATATCGCACAAAATGTCGGCGTTCGCGCCCGCGAGACCGTCGCCATCTTCAGTCTGGAGATGTCAGCGGCGCAGCTGGTACAGCGTATGATCTGCGCTGAAGCGAACGTAGATGCGCAGCGCATGCGGACAGGCCATCTGGAGGGCGACGACTGGGAGAAGCTGACGATGGCGATTGGTTCGTTGTCGGAAGCGCAAATTTTCATAGATGATACGCCGGGTATTACGGTGGCCGAGATTCGTGCCAAATGTCGTCGATTGAAAAAGGAAAAAGGCCTCGGCATGATTCTGATTGACTATTTGCAGCTGATTTCCGGCCGCGGCAAAGCAGGCGAGAACCGGCAGCAAGAGGTATCCGAAATTTCGCGGACTTTGAAACAAATTGCGCGTGAGCTTGAGGTTCCGGTAATCGCGCTCTCGCAGCTCAGCCGGGGTGTTGAGCAGCGGCAGGACAAGCGGCCGATGATGTCTGACCTTAGGGAATCAGGCTCGATCGAGCAAGATGCCGATATCGTCTCGTTCTTGTACCGGGACGATTACTATGATAAAGAATCAGAGAAGAAAGACATTATCGAGATCATAATCGCCAAGCAGCGGAACGGACCGGTAGGTACGGTAGAGCTGGTCTTTCTGAAAAAATATAATAAATTCGTAAGTATCGACCGCACTCATCAGGATCCGATGCAGGCGTCATGAATTCCCGAACAATTGCATGGGGAGCTATGCAATTGTTCGTTTTTAGTTTGACTTCTCGGGGATGGACTGATACACTATTAATGCTGTCTTTTGACTTGCATCACGAGGCCTCTAAATGAAGGTAATGTCGTGCCGCAGCATTCAGACGGTAATTTTCGGTGCTTATAAACACCGGACGGGGGTATAATTATGTCTACGGTTGTTGTTGTTGGTACACAGTGGGGAGACGAAGGTAAAGGCAAAATCACTGATTACTTGGCAGAGGGAGCCGACGTCGTCGCTCGTTACCAAGGGGGAAACAATGCCGGACACACGATCCTTATTGATAACAAAAAATACAAATTAACGATGATTCCATCGGGTATTTTCAATCATAATAAAACATGCGTCATCGGCAACGGAATGGTTATTAATCCGGAAGCGCTGATCGAGGAAATTAACTATATTCATGATAACGGCTTCTCGACTGCTAATTTGAAAATTAGCGATCGCGCGCACGTTATTATGCCGTACCACCTTGTGCTTGACGCTCTTGAGGAAGATCGTAAAGGCGATAACAAAATCGGTACAACACGCAAAGGGATCGGCCCTTGCTACATGGACAAAGCGGCACGCAACGGTATCCGCATCGCCGATCTGATGGATGCAGAGGGATTTGAAGCAAGAGTCCGCAGCATTATCGTCGAGAAAAACCAACTGATCGAGCAAGTATACGGCGGAGAGCAGCTTGATGCTGACAAAATCGTCCGTGATTATCTTGGCTATGCAGAAACACTTCGTCCGTACGTAACCGATACGTCGGTTGTACTGAACGATGCAATTGATGCTGGTCAGAAGGTATTGTTCGAAGGCGCTCAAGGCGTTATGCTGGATATCGACCAAGGAACTTACCCGTATGTTACGTCCTCCAACCCGTCGGCTGGCGGCGTATGTATCGGTTCGGGCGTTGGCCCTTCAAAAATCAAACAGGTTATCGGTGTTGCTAAAGCGTACACGACCCGTGTAGGCGATGGTCCGTTCCCAACAGAGCAAGATAACGAAATCGGCCAATTGATTCGTGATAAAGGTCATGAATACGGTACGGTAACAGGCCGTCCGCGCCGCGTCGGCTGGTTCGATACGGTTGTTGTCCGTCATGCGCGCCGCGTAAGCGGTATTACAGGTCTATCCCTTAACTCGCTCGACGTACTGACAGGCCTTGAAACGGTGAAGATTTGCACGGGCTACAAATTGCGCGGCGAGATTATCGAAACTTACCCGGCAAGCTTGAAATTGGTATCCGAGTGCGAAGCGGTATACGAGGAGCTTCCAGGCTGGTCGGAGGATATCTCCGGCGCAAAAACGCTTGAGGATCTTCCAGTAAACACGCTTAACTACTTGAACCGCGTATCCGAGCTTACAGGCATTCCAATTGCGATTTTCTCGGTAGGCCGAAACCGCGAGCAAACGAATC
>Ga0310903_10000249_pt1 | contig 10452 bp, 5 predicted proteins | sample C24D4metaG_FD_203914 | JGI IMG/M metagenome (GOLD analysis project Ga0310903, IMG submission 203914) | Lab incubated soil microbial communities from West Virginia University Organic Research Farm, Morgantown, WV, United States - C0D3 | ecosystem: Environmental > Terrestrial > Soil > Agricultural...
GAGGACGGTGTGATATGTCGCTCTGGTCGCGTCTCGTCAACGTCATTCGCGGCGATCGCCTGATCGCCGAGATCGATGAGGAATTGGAATCGCACATCGCAGAGGCGATTGCGCATGGCCGCGACGCGGAAGAAGCGCGGCGGGCGTTTGGCGGATCGCTTCGGCAGCGTGAAGCGAGCCGCGACATCAAGCGCATGGCGTGGCTCGCCGATTTCCTGACGGACCTGCGACGAGCCGTCCGTGCCGTGTGGCGCCACCGGGCCCTCACAAGCGCGGTCGTTGGGTCCCTCGCGCTCGGCATGGGCGCAAATACCGCGATTTTTTCGCTCAGCAACAGTCTGATCCTGAAGTCGCTGCCCGTCGAGCACAGCGACCGGCTGGTCCGAGTGACACCGGGAGGAAACTTCGAAGCCTGGACCTATCCACTCTGGGAACAACTTCAGGCGCACCAAGCCGTTCTCGAAGGCGTCTTTGCCTGGTCGAGTCAGAACGCGAGTTTTGATCTCTCGACGGGCGGCAAGGCAGACCTCTCGAATGGTCTCTGGGTGAGTGCGAGCTTCTTCGACGTGCTTGGCGTTCGGCCGACCCTCGGCCGTACATTCGTGGCGGCCGACGATCGCCGCGGAGGCGGTCCGGACGGGCCCGTCGCCGTCGTCAGCCATAGCTTCTGGCAACGCCACTTCCATGGCGCCGCGGACGTGGTTGGAGCGACGCTCTTGATCGAGCGCGTCCCCTTCACCGTAGTCGGGGTCACGCCCCCGGACTTCTTCGGGCCACAGGTCGGGTCGAGGTTCGATGTCGCGATTCCAATCGGGACGCAACCGCTCGTGCTGCGACGGGATCGTCTCGATCAGCGGAGCTGGTGGTGGCTGCAAGTGATGGGCCGGCTCAAGTCAGGTCAGGCGGTGGAGAGTGCGGCGGCTGGTCTGGCGCCGCTTCAACCGATCCTCCGCGACCTGACGAGACCTTCGGGCCTGAGCGCCGCGGACGCGGCGAACTACCTCGGGTCGCCCATGACCGTTACGCCGGCACCAGGCGGTGTCTCTGAGCTTCGGCGCCGCTATCAGCGTCCGCTGACGGTCCTCATGGCGGTGGCTGGACTCGTGCTGCTCATCGCTTGCGTGAACGTCGCCAATCTGATGCTCGCCCATGGGGAACGCCGCCGCCCGGACGTGAGCCTTCAGGTGGCTCTCGGCGCGTCGCGAGGTCGGCTCATTCGTCAGTTGCTGGCGGAGAGCCTCGTGCTGTCGGTGTTGGGCGCCGTGGCCGGCCTACTGATGTCGATCTGGGCCGGCCGGTGGCTGGTGGCACAGCTTCCCGCAGTCAACGGAGCGCCCTATGTTGATCTGTCGATCGACTGGCGTGTCCTCGGGTTCACGGGAGGCGTTGCCATCGCCGTTGCCCTGCTCTTCGGGACGGTACCGGCCTTTCGCGCGACGAGGGTTGATCCACTCCAGGCGCTGAAACACGGTCGAGGATCTGCCGCTCATGGCCCCGGCGCGCTGGGCAACGCGCTGGTGGCGTTCCAACTTTCGTTGTGTCTCGTGCTCGTGGTGGCCGCCGGTCTCTTCGTGCGCACGTTCACCGCGCTGACCGGGCAGGACACAGGTGTCGATCGCGAACGCATCATCGTTGTGGCCGTCGACGCACGGCACAGCCCAAATGCGTCAGCCAATCGGAAGGCCCTCTACGACCGCGACCGCATCCTGGTTGCGATCCGTGCACTGCCGGGCGTAGCGGACGCGGCGTACTCGTCCAACGCGCCGATGAGCAACAATGCATGGAATACGGTCCTTGAGCCGGTAGGTCCCGCGGCGAGTCCAATTCAGGATCGAGGCGTCCTCAAGAACGAAGTCAGTCCGCAGTGGTTTTCGACATATGGCATTCCCGTCATCGCTGGCCGCGACTTCTCGGTGTTCGATCAGCGGAGCCCGCAAGCGGTGGTCATCGTGAACGAGACGTTGGCCAGACGCTACTTCGATGGGGATCCCGTTGGCCGATCCATTCGAGAGGTTGGAGGTCCCAATGATCCACAGCCGGACCTGACCATTGTCGGAGTCGCGCGGGACGCCGTCTACACATCCCTCCATGAAGACCCGCCTGCGACGATGTACCTGCCGTCGGCACATGCATTCGGTCCGATCAGTGTCAGAGCCCAGAGTGAGTCGCCGGCGTATCTGATTCAGGCGGTCATAGCTGCGATCACTGATATTGATCGGGATCTGGAACTCAGAGCCCACCTCCTGGCGGACGATTTCTCCGCGGCGGTGGCGCGCGAGCGAATGCTCGCCGTGCTCGCCGCGTTGTTCGGGGGCCTCGCACTGCTATTGGCGGGCGTCGGACTCTACGGTGTCGTGTCATACGGCGTCGGAGCACGGCGAACAGAAATCGGCATCCGCATCTCCTTAGGTGCAAGCCGGGCCGGCGTGGTCGGCCTTATCGTGCGGCGAGTCGCTGCCCTGATGTGCGTCGGCGTCGCTGTCGGAGTCCCGATCAGTCTCTTGGGCGCACAGTACGTCTCGGGCCTGCTGTTCGGCGTATCAGCTCACGACCCGGCGACGCTCGCAGTGGCGACTCTCGCGCTCGCGTCTGTGGGCCTGGCTGCAGCCTGGATTCCAGCGCAACGGGCCGCGAGCATCAATCCGACCACGGCGCTCCGGGCTCACTGATCCGACTTAGCCGTCGGCGTCGAGCAGGTGGTCGATCCTGTGTAACGCCGCAGTGTTCAGCAACCGGCTCGCCCGCACCCGAGACCGGCCGCAGCCAGATGGAAGTGCTTCGCACGCGCCTACCCCGCTTGACTATGCGGCTCGTCGGAGCCCTTGGAGTCGGCGTAGCCAGCTCACCATCTGGTTCCAACTGGTGAAAATCTGGGTCAACTCCTCTCCCTCGCGCTCGAGTCGTTGATCCGGGTTTGACCCGCAACGTTTGGCTTCAGCGCTGCCTTGTGCGCCGGCCGTGGTCAACTCCGCGAGGGCGGACCCGACTTTGGACGGTCCGATCCATTGGGGACACGATACCGGTACCCGGTTCCGCGGACCGTCTCCACGCACGCGGCATCGGCGCCAAGCTTCCTGCGCAGCGAACGAACAACGACATCAACGACGTTGCTCGCCGTCGGGCTTCTGGATCCCCAAACTGCTTCCATGAGGTCGTAGCGGCCCACGGCTTTTCCAGGACGTTCCTGCAGGTACCGCATGACGCCGAATTCGAGCGACGTCAACGCGACGCGGCCCGAGCTCAACACGAGCTCATGGGCCTCGACGTCGAGCCGTTTCGACGACTCGATGTCCTCCGCCGTGATTTCAGCTCCCATCAATTCCGTCAACCAGGCGTCGACCGATCCGGGCCCCATGTCGAGCACGACCGAGTACAGGATCTGTCCGCCGACCTCCGTCGCCGGATCGGCGAGCGGTCGGAATCCCAGTCTGACTCCAAAGTCCCCGAACGGCTCGGGATTGGCGATCGCGGCGTAGACCCAGCGCAGCGTTCCGCGCATTTCCATGTACGACCGCTTCAGATCCATGAAGAAGGCCGAGACCGAAGCGCACGGAGCTTCGCCCACATCCCGATCGAGCCAGCGCCGGCACAAGAGCGCAGCCGACGGGTCCCGAAGCCCCACGTCGCGACGCCAGGCGGCCGCAACCGGATCGGAGGCATCGACGGCTGCATGCAAGTCCGACGCACGGATCCTCACGCAGAATCCGCGCGTGCCGCCGTCGCGATCGCGCACGATCCGGAAGCCGTCGGAGTGATAGCGCCACCAGGCAAGGAGCGCCTCGCGTTCCGGAGCGGCCCTCGCACCAACGATCTGCTGCACCGCCGGTTCGTCGTCCGGTGTGGCAGGCTCGATGGCGAGCGGTTGCGGGCCGCTCGGGAAGAACGCTTCCCGAATCACGGGGTTCTGGATCAGAAACAGGAGGTCAGCGGTGTAACGCCACGGTTCGACCTTCCCATGCCCGAGCCGCAGCCTGTTCTGAAGGAACGCCCACGCCGCCCGGCGATAGCTGCGATGGGCATCCGGATCGCGCGTCGCAAGCGCGCCGGCAATGGCGGTTCGCACGGCATCATGAATGAACAAGCCGTCACGACCAGGCTCGACGAATGGCAGCGCGGCGAGCCGTTCGACGGCGTCACGCGGGGGCATGTCCGGCAGGAGCGCGTGGAGGAGCGGCTCGGTCACGCAACGGACGACGGAACCGGCTTCCAGTGCGCGCCGCGTGATGGGATCGGGAACCGCCTCGAAATACGAGCGGGACAGCGCCTCGATCACCTGGTGGCCGGCCTCTTCGACCGTCCGTCTGGCGTCCGACAGGACGATCGACGCGGCCATGTTGAGCGCCAGCGGATGCCCACGAGCGATCAGATTGATTTGCCGTGCCGCATCGGCTGCGACGCCCGACATCATCAAGTACCCGAGCGCCTCGGCCTCCGACAGCGGCTCGAGCAGGAGACTCCGGAAGAGTCCCTGCCACCCAGGGGTCGTCCGCCACGCCGGCGAGGGCGGGTTGCGGCTTGCGATGGCCACGCGCGCATTCACGGGAAGCGACGGGACGAAGACCTGCCGGATCCACGTGTCCATCAGACGAAAGGCTTCGAACGTGTCAAGCGTGATCGCGATCCGCTCGTCGAACGATGACAGGCGCTCGACCACCTCCTCGACGGTGGACGGCGGCGCGCCGAGCGCCCCAGACAGCTCGGTCAGAAACCCGTGAACAGTCGGCTCGACGGTCCGGCAGTCGATCCTCACGACGCGACCGCCCGCCTTACGCACGCGCGTGGCGAACACGTCGAGCAGGCTGGACTTCCCGATGCCTGGCATGCCGTGGACGTAGAGCGCGAGTGGGCCGCCCTGCTCGAACAGGTGGAGGAGGGCTTCCAATTCCACCGCTCGTCCAGCAAAAGTGGCCACGGCGCGTTCAGACACGATGTCGCCCAGCTTCTGCATCACGACCTCCGGCGGCAGTGTAGCTCAGTCGCGCGGATCAAAGCTGTACGGTCCGCCCGCGCAAAGTCAGCCCCGCCCAGGGGCGCGACGTTCGCGCTCCCGCGGAATTGCGTGAATTTCCCGTCCGACGGACACGAGGATCGCTCGTGCAACGAGAGTGTACAGCGACCCAACTAGGTCGCCGCACGCGTTCAGCTCAGCGACAAACCAGCGGCGCGTGGATCACGATATCTCTGCCGAATCCAGCGGCCGCCATACCGACGGGTTGTGACAGCACGCCGCTGCTGATCAGGGCGAACACTGCGCCAATGCTTCGGGGTGCCTGATACGTTCCCTGGTTGAAGTTCTGACCGGGCGTGACGACCCAGAGGTCCCACGTGCCGTTGTACCCCGGGTCGCTCGGTCCATGACTGGCGATGTGGTCGTGATCGAATTGGGGGTAACCGGACACCCGGTGCATCGTTCCGGGCAGAATGGCGTAGAGATCCGGACGGGACGTGTCGAATGGAACGTCCAGAATCGCGTGTCCGAGATTCCAGATCGCCAGCGTCTCCGACGTCTGGGAAGGTGTCCCTGGAAACACGAGATGGCAAATGGCGCCGTTGTACGCGACCTCTTCAGTGATCGTCCCTTGAGACGACGCTGTCACTTGGGTGCCGACAGGTCCGGGCCCGGCCGCCGCCAGACTGGAAGAGGCGGGACTCGCGCTGGGGCTGACGGGATTCACCGATCCGCCGGCGCACCCGGCCGCGGCGAGCGCGGCACAGACACATCCAATTGCAAGGTGCTGCATCGTAAGGCTCATGATTCTTCTCCTTCATCGCCCGCGGTTTCAAACCGGGCAGCGTGGAATGTGTCATGAGCGACGAGCGCTTGAATGACGCGAAGATGAGGATTTGATGAGAAGAGTTGAATTGGAAACCCGATAATCCGATCCGAACGTGGGCTCCGACCGACGATGCGCCGGTCATGCCACCCGTTGAAGACCCTCAACCTCCCGCAACCACCTGTCGAGCCGGTTCCAACTGGCGAAGATTAGGCTCACCACTTTCCCCTAACAATTTCGCGAGTTCTTCGGGGCGTTGCGCCGCGCGACGTTCAGGGTGTCTAATCCTGCCGGAGGCGGCTGCATGGGCTTGTTGAGCGATATTCGCATCTCGATTCGGACCCTCACCAAGAATCGTGCATTCACGATCGCCGCCGTCCTGACCGTGGCCATCGGGATCGGAGCCACGACTGCGATAGCCACCATCGTCGAGTCGATCCTTCTACGCCCGCTGCCCTATCCCGATTCAGAGCGGATCGTCCAGGTGATCAGCTACCGCCGCGAAGGTGCCGCCACCGTCCGAGCGCCGAGCATGGCCCGTCCGTTCATTCTTGGCCTGAGCGAACGAAGCCGCTCGTTCTCCAGTGTCGGCACCGTCGACTCCTTCTCGAACGTCACTCGTCGCCGTCTGACCATGACGGTCGCCGGTCAGTTCGGCGCAGCCGAACTGTACGGGACGCGGATATCGCCGGTGCTGTTCTCGATGCTCGGCGCGCAACCACAGCTCGGACGTTTGTTCGCTCCAGGGGATGAACGACCGGAGCGAAACCAGCGCATCGTCCTCAGCGATCGCTCATGGCGCGCTCAGTATCTGGGGGATTCAGAGGTGCTCGGATCGTCGATGACGATCGACGGCCGACTGTACACAGTGGTCGGGATCATGTCGCCGGGATTCGCGTTTCCGGATGCACAAACCGACTTCTGGATTCCGCTCACATCTGCACCAGTCCCGCCGCCATCTGAACCTAGATCCGACTCACCAAACAGTGCCTACGCCGATGGCGTCTTCGCGAGATTGACCGATGGCGTCTCGATCGAGGCGGCAAGGAGAGAGACCGACGCCGTCCTCCGGACCCTCAGTCTCGAGCGAGCGGCGGAAACCGGTCGCACTCCAGAGCAGACCGGCTTCCCTCCGACTCTCGAGCGGCGTGCTGACGTCCTGTCGATAAAGGACGAACTGGTGGCTCCGGTTCGACCGATGCTGCAGATGCTCTCATTTGCGGCCCTCGTGCTGCTGCTCATCGGCAGCGCCAACCTCATCACCCTTTTCCTCGAGCGCGTTGACTCGACTCGCGTCGACGTTGCCGTTCGGACCGCGCTGGGCGCCACCCGTCAGCAGATATTGCGGCAGTTTGTGATCGATGGCGTAGTACTGGCGGCGGCCGGCGGAGTACTCGGTATTGCCCTCGCGCATGGAATGGTTCGCCTGGCGGTCTTTGTCGTGCCGCCGGATACTCCACGCGTCGACGAGATCGCGGTCCGCGTACCCATCCTGATGATCGCGATCGTCGCATCGACGATCTTCGGAGCCGTCCTTGCTCTCGGCTCCGCGTGGCGTTCGACGCGCACCGATGGGTTGGGGGTGAACATCGTATCGCACGTCCGTACGAGCGCCAGGTCCGGGTTCAACAGGATGAGTTCGCGCACGATCGTTGTCGCCGCCGAGGTTGCGGTGGCGGTCGTGCTCTGTGTCGGTGCAGGCTTGCTCGCCCGCAGTTTCGTCGCCCTGGTGAACGTCAATCCGGGCTACGACGCTGGAGACGTCATGGCGTTTCAAATCGTTTGGCCGTCGGGGCAGGTCACCGATCCGACACGTCTCTATGAGGACGTGCTGTCCAGACTTGACGCCGATCCGTCGATCCAGGCTGTCGCCGCAACCGACGTGCTGCCGACCGGAGGGGCCAGCGCGTTTCACATGTCGTTGGGCGGTCTGCCCGTCGCCGCAGGATCTGAACCGATGTTCATGCGTCTGGTGACCGGCCAGTATTTCGAAGCCATGGGGATGCGGCTTGTCGGAGGCCGCTCGTTCTCTGAGGCCGGTCGCGCCGCTTATCCGGAACTCGTCGTGAATCAGGAGTTCGTCCGGCGCTATTTCGCCGGTACGAACCCGCTTGGCCAACTGGTGGGTGACCAGCCGCGTTACCAAGTTGTCGGCGTCGTGAACGACGTCAGACACGGCGCCCTCACGGCAGGTGTACGAGCCGAGTACTACGTCGACCTCACGCGCTTCGGTCTCACGGATGCGGTGCGGCCGCATTTTGTCGTCCGAAGTACGGCGGCTCGGGGCGTCCTTGCGTCGCTGATTCGCTCGGTCGTTCGCGACCTGAACCCGCAGCTGGGTGTGGACCTCAACCAGCGGACGATGTCCGAACTGGTGTCAGCGTCGGTGGCCCGGCCCCGATTCAATACGTTCGTTCTCGGGGCCTTTGCCGTCGTGGCGCTCGTGCTCGCGATTGTCGGCGTCTACGGAGTCATGTCGCATGCCGTGACTCAGCGGACCCGAGAGATCGGCATCCGGATGGCGGTTGGCGCGGCGCCCTCACATGTGCTCGCCGCTGTTCTTCGACAAAGCCTGATGGTGACCGGCATCGGTGCAGCGATGGGGATGCTCGTCGCCGCCGGTCTCACCAGCTACCTGGAGAGCATGCTCTTCGAGCTCACCCCGCTCGATCCGCCGACGTTCGTCGCGGTGGCCGTGCTGTTTCTGGTAGTCGGACTGATCGCAGCGTGCCTGCCGGCGCTCCGCGCCAGCCGCGTCGATCCGCTCATCGCACTTCGGCACGACTAGCAGAAAGCGAATGCGGCAAATGACGCCTGACCATATCAAGGAGCTCTCAACCGCGGCTCCGAGGACGTCACAGCCGAGCGTGTTCATTCAGTTCGAGACGGACGACTCTTCGGCCCTCACGCCGCCCGCCGTAGACTCTCCACGGCACTGAGCCAACCCTTGAGCTGGTTCCAACTCGCGCAAATTTGGCTCACCACCTCTTCACGATTTCATTCGGAAGATTACGTTGTCGCAGTGCGGCGTCGACGGCTCCGCACGCCAGAAGCGGCCGACTGATCCCATTCTGAGCCTGCAGGTCGTGTCGACCGACCAGTCCAATGAATGAGCATCTGTCGGGCCGCAGGTCGACGTCTCGAGGCCTGCCGTAAAATAGCAGATGGCTCGCCGTGAGCATCGCGTTGCGGTTCTAATTGCGGACCTAGAGGTTGACGTGAAGACTGCATCCCTACTTCTCATCCTGTTGGTGGCTGCCCCTCGCGTGGGATCGCAGCAGGCCCTCCCATCTGGGGGCAATTCCAACATGCGCGTTGTCTTGCTTGGAACCCAAGGGGGGCCGACGTTCGATGCCCAACGACTGGGCATCAGCACGCTCATCGAGGCCGGTTCGGAGAGGCTACTCTTCGACGCGGGCCGGAGCCTCACGACTGGCATGGCCAGAATGGCGATTAACCCGGCCGATGTCACGAAGGTCTTTCTCACGCACCTCCATTCAGACCACATCGTGTCATTACCTGAACTGTACCTATTTCCTTGGGCATCAGGACGACAGACGCCCCTTCAGGTGTGGGGACCAACTGGCACCCGCGCCATGTTCACGCATCTACAGGAAGCGTTCGCCTTCGATATTCACATCCGGCGAGACGTCGACGAAAAGTTTCCAGCGGATGGTATCAAGGTCGTTGCAACCGACATCCGTGAAGGCGTCGTTTATGAGTCCAACGGCGTGAAAGTGACGGCGTTTCTTGTCGACCACAGCCCCGTAACGCCTGCGTTTGGCTACCGCGTGGACTATCGAGGGCATTCTGTTGGTCTCTCAGGCGACACAAAGCCCTCGGACAATCTCGTGAAGTTCACATCGGGCGTCGATCTGCTGATTCACGAGGTCGGACGCTCGAAGCAAGACCCTGTGCTAGTCGGTCCGCCGGATGAACTGCTTCCGAACTCGCGTCAGACTCGGGGAGCTGCAAGGATCATCGCGGAGCACCATACGGATGGCACGGAAGCTGGAACTGTGTTCCAGCGTGTGAAGCCACGACTCGCTGTGTTTTCCCACGCCACACCGAATCCTGCGACGCTTGCGCTCGTGCGACAGAACTACGCTGGGCCCGTTGAGTTCGGTGAAGATCTAATGACAATTGAGGTTGGCGACACCGTGAATGTGCGCCGGTTTGCCGCCTCGAATCGGTAAGGCTCTGTGCGTCCGACAGGACCGGTTCGACGGTGCGGCTGAAGACTGGCTGATTCGCGGTAGTACGGTGTCGTGGGCATGCGCTAGTGATCGCCGCTGATTCAGTCACTGGTCATGGCTTCCAGGCCGATTTCCGCTCCGGAGTGCGGTCACGGTTCCCGTCGATGGTGCCTGCGAGGGAATGGCAAGCCAAGCATCGAGCCGTGCCGCCGCTTCGCGCTGAGCTGCACTGCTCGCCAAGAGCTATTTGACAAATAGTGTCATGGCAATATACTATGTATTACAATGTATGTGACGAGGCATGAGCTTTGGCCAAAGCACTAGTGGAGCGCAGCGATCGCTGGGAGGCTCAGATTCGAAAGGGATGTCTCGAGCTCGCGATTCTCGCCAGCCTCTGGAGGAACAGGCTCTACGGTCTCGAGATTTTGCGCGTCCTGGAAGGCGGCTCCAGCTTGGGCCTCGCTGAGGGGACTCTCTACCCG
>Ga0310903_10000252_pt1 | contig 10431 bp, 9 predicted proteins | sample C24D4metaG_FD_203914 | JGI IMG/M metagenome (GOLD analysis project Ga0310903, IMG submission 203914) | Lab incubated soil microbial communities from West Virginia University Organic Research Farm, Morgantown, WV, United States - C0D3 | ecosystem: Environmental > Terrestrial > Soil > Agricultural...
CGGACTAAGACTCAAAAATAAGTCTTAGACTGCCGCTGTTTTATTAAGCTAACGTCCCCCATCCCTCGTTTAAATGTCCAAATCAGATAGTCTTAAAGACCTTTACTTGCTAATTTTTCAAAGCCAGCTTCATCTGGGGGTTGACCTATGCCATAAAAACTAACAATGTAATGTTCAAAGTAATTCTCAGGGTACTTATTATTTCTCATTAAGTTGCGTTATCCTGCCCATTAACGTAATGGAGGCTGCCAATCATTCGCGGCAGCCTCGTGGTGTAATTATTGCGCTCTTGTTCCCCGATAGCTCAATGCACAGCATCATGCGCTTGGCTTCGAGACCAAGCTCGCTGCCACGGTGACTAGTTCAACCCGCTCGTCTTGTTGCCATGCCCGCCTGAGAAGCCGACCGCCTGTCCCTTACTCGGCTCCGGCACTCGCATGAGAACGACGATACCTACGATGAACAGGATGACGAGGCTGAAAACGCCCATACTCGTGTGGCCGGTGAGCTGCGCGGTTACGCCGACGAGAAGGGGGCCCAGAATCGAAGCGAACTTGTCGAAAATATTATAAAACCCGAAAAACCGGTTAGCGTTCTCCTTCGGCACCATCCGCGCGAAGTAAGCCCGGCTCAGCGCCTGGATACCGCCTTGCGAGGTGGCGACCAGCATCGCAAGCACCCAGAAATCGAACGCCGACTTCATGAAATACGCGTAGATACATACGATGATATAAACGCAGATGCCGACGTACAGCATGATTTTGCCCGAGAACCGATCCGCCAGACGCCCGTACAACATCGCGAACGGAGCAGCGACGACTTGCGTGACGAACAATATGATGAGCAGGTCCGTCGATTCGATGCCCAGATCGGTTCCATAGGCTGTGGACATCGTAATGATCGTCCCCACGCCGTCGATGTAGAAAAAATAAGCGAGCAAGAACAGGAAAATCGCGCGATGATGCTTGATTTGCTTTAAGGTCTCGTAGAGGCGCTTGAAGCTGTTCGCGACGATGCGAGGCTCGCGGTTCAAGTAATGCTTCTGGCGTACGTTGCGGAGCATGGGCAGGGTGAAGACGCCCCACCAGAGGGCCGTGATGAAGAACGCGATTTGGCTCGCCGCCGTGACGGAGATGGGCAGAACCTCTTGCCCAGCAAGAAGAATGATCGCAATGCTGATGATAAAAGGAATCGTGCTCCCTATATACCCGATCGCAAATCCGCGGGCAGACACCTTGTTCATCCGTTCGTCGTCGGTAACGTCCACGAGGAAGGCGTCGTAGAACACATTGGAGCCCGCCGAGCCTATCGCGATGAACATATAACAGACGAGCAGCAGCTCCCAACTATCGTTCGGAATAAACGTGAGCAGCGCGGTTGCAACGATACCGAGCAAGCTGAAGCCGGCGAAAAACGTTTTTTTGAACCCTTGGTAATCGGCAATCGTGCCCATGATCGGGCCTAGCAGGGCGAGGATAAACGTCGAAATCGCAATCGCATAACCCAGGTAAGCCGTAGAATTCGCGGCGCTAACGCCAGCATCCTCAGCCGCCGCTTTGTAGAAGAGCGGGAAGACGGCTGTCGAAATGATGATGGAGTAGGCGGAATGGCCCCAGTCGTACCACATCCAGCTTTTTTCTTCCTTTGAAAATGACCTCATAAGCTTGGCCTCCTGAATGAATGAATCGAATGCTCTTATTGTATAGGAAATGTGGACTTCTGGGCGCAAAGAACAAAAAATTTATAAAACGACGGGTTCACCAAGCGGGAATATTGCCATTTTCGCTCGACGAATTTTTTGACTCGTAGAAGAGGGTCATAATGGAGACGGGATATTCAAGAATGATTTCATGACAATATTTTTATGTCCTGTCCGGATATGCAAACAACCCGGCCTTGTTGTGAGACCGGGTTGCCACTTGCCAAAGACTTAGTCTTTTTTAGCTCTCGGCGCGCTTTCGAAGCCGATCGACTTGTGCGTGCCGTCGCAGAACGGTTTGTTGCTTGATCCTCCACACCGGCACAGCGAGAACGATTCTTTGTGCTCGAACGGGTTACCTTCTGCGTCCACTAACTCGACCGGCCCCGTCACCCGAAGCGAACCGTTGTCGTTCACTTTAATCGTCACTTTGTTTTCGTCTACCATAAGTTTCCTCCTATGTGCGATAGTCAGGCGAATTTCTCCCATTGTCATTTCTTTCTTCTCGAGGAAAATCAAGATGATTTATGTTTCCCGTATGGGTGCAACTAACTTGTGAAAGTAGTGAGAATCGAATCTAATGGTTCACGTCCACAAGCAACCGCATTAACTTTGTCAGAAAATTCCTTTTTAATTAAATATTTTAGCGGTTGTTCAACATGGTTGAAATACTTAAACGCCTCCCCAGCCTTCTCGTCCCATTCCTCATAATAGTTTAAATAATCATCTGCTTTGACTCTTGTTCGAGACGCACCTTCTTCAGCCACACATTCAAAATCTTCATCATCACCCAGTATTCCATAATCACATGTTAATTGTTCACCAGGGTTAATGTCTCTTGCAGCTAATTGAAATTCATATGCTGTATCAATACAAGTGGGTTGGAAACTGTGATTCATGTACCTTGAGTGATCCCAATGAAGAATATAATCGCCGTTATTTTCTTGATAAGTGTATTTAATCACCATCTCTCTCCGAATTTCATCGAGGGAGTCTACATAATCCTCCTCAAGTATCATATCTAAATCATCTGAAATCCAAACAATCGTTCCCTTTGGGATGAATTTCGTAGCAAATACACCGACACCTACCTCTTCACTTACAAATCGAAGTTCTGTATCTGGATGAATCATGTTCTTTGTTCACCCTTCCTCTTATCAGTTTCATAATACTTTATGAGCCCGTTTTTCAGTTTGTCACTTTGCACAAGGGAATCATTATGATGAGGCTGAAGGTTGGCTAAATGAACGACAACCGACCGCCAATTTGGCGGATGTGATTGACGTCGGCCCAAAGGATAAAATAATTGTAAAACGTTTCCCCGATTTGCACAGGGCGGGGGTATCTCACGATGAGTGCGGCCTGTTTGTTCATCTCCGCGGGTTGGTCGGCCGACGGAAAAATGAAGCAAGCCTCCCGGTTTTTTATTGTCTTCATGACAATCCGGGGAGAAGAGCCGTAAGGCATCAATGGATGAAAAGCTTCGGAGCGGCATACATCGGCCATCCGGTCGCCCGCTGAAATCGCGGAAACCTGAAAAAACCCATCGGGGGCTTCGTACCTCTCTTCGCTGACACGGCGCCAGTTTGCGGGATATGGAAAGGATACCCGGTACACGAAGCTTGTGTAGATATTTTCCGGAACCCTTCTGACGCGAGGAGACCACTGCAGGGCGGTAATCCTGCCGCCGCTGAGGACGTTCACCGGCATCGGCTCCCTGGTATCGACAATCCAGAGCTGACTTGCGCTATCTACGCCTGCGCATCCCGATAAATACGCGATTTTGCCGCCGTCCGGCGACCAGCCGACGGGAGTGGCGAAACAGTCAGAAGCCGCCAACGTGCTTTGATTCTGACCGGTACGGCTGTCGATTTGGATGAGAGAATAATAATTCGGATCGTTATAGGCGGTTGCGCTGTAGGCGATGTTCCGGGAGTCCGGGGACCATGCCGGAAAATAGTTTTTGGCGAGTGGTCCGCCATCCAGCGTATAGATGGTGCCGGTGGTCAGATCCACCGTTGAAATGATGGAGATGCTGACACCCGGGAACGTATAAAGCGCGAAGGTTCCGTCCGGGGAAAGACGAACGTCATGGAGTGGTCCGTCCGTTTTTTGCGTGATTTGTCTTCGGTCTGTTCCATCGGTCCGGATGCGGAAAAGCTGGGTGATGCCGGTGGAATCCGGAGACGCGAACAGAAGCTCCGTACCCGAAGGGAACCACTGGACATCGCTGGCGCCCGGTTCCGGGAGGGCATAGCTGCTATGTGAGATAGTATCATAGATGACAATTCGCCCGTTTTTGACATATGCGAGAAACCGGCTGTCCGGGGACCAGTCCAGCAGTGTGTAGGGTTCGATTTGGTCGATCCGGGCGGCGGCGAGCGTGACGGTATCCAGCAGGTGGACCACGTTGCCAATGCCGATGAAAGCGATTCTCCTGCTGTCCGGAGACCAATAGGGAATGGAAAATTCCGCACCAAGCCCCTGTGTAAGTTGAAAATTTAGACCGTCCTGCGGTTGGTACAGCCAAATGTCGAACGTTCCGTCGCGGTCCGACTTGTAGGCGATCCATCCTTGAACGAGATCATGAGGAACAGCTTGCACGGCCAACATCCTTTCTTGAATCATCTTATACTTCAGATGTATTCAGTGAGGAGCGGTTAGGCGACAGTCCCGGATGGCAGGTTTATGCCGTAGCACAGCGAGGCTGTCGGTCCATGCCAGCAGCCTTGTCCTGAGAAGTATTGAGCTATAATGTCCCGTTAACTTTTTTCTAGGTTTATCACTTGTCTCTTCCCAACTTAAAACCGTCTAATCGTACTTTTTTAACAATTGCATTCCCTTCCATTGCCTTATCTTAAGTTAATGGTGTATTATTTGACCTTAGTATAATAAACATACAGATTTATGGAGGTAAGATAACATGCACGTTAAAATTAAACTTGAACCAGGTCAAAAACTTATTACGAACAAAGATTTTGAAGTAGCGATTGCTGTAAAAGCTAAAATTAAAGCCATGCAAAACGGAATGCAGATCAGACCAGCATCTACGATTGTAGGGTATAATGACGATTCAATTCGTATGTCAGACGGAAGCATCATCCATAGAGCTGCTAATTCATTTTTCGTTTAAAGATTTATCACCTAGACCGATTACATAATCGGTCTATTTTTTTGAAATTTCACATGAAAGACAAGTTTTAAGCACAGACCCCCATCAATGGATGGGAAAAAGTAAAGATCCAAAATAAAAAGGAGCAGCTGCCGCGGCAAACTGCTCCTTTTTTGTTAATCCAAAGTTTGCGTTAGTTGAGTCATACAGAGCATTTCTGCCCGCAGTTGGGTTGCATTAGGCCTTCGGAATCCTCGCTACGACCTCTGTTCCAACATTTCGTTCACTGAGCACTTTTAATTTTCCCTTGAATGATTTGATAATCTGGAAGCACACCATCATACCTAATCCAGTGCCACTTTCCTTCAAGGAATAATAGGGAGAACCGAGTCTTTCTACTTCCTCTTTCGACATCCCTATTCCCTCATCTTTCACGCGTATTTCCACCTGCAAATCATCCACGGCTATACATGAGGCCCAGATCGTCCCATTAACAGGCAAGGATTCAATTGCATTTTTCATAATATTAATCAGGAACTGGTTCATTCTTTGGGCATTCCCGTGAACTAAACAGTCACTCTCTATGTTGGTTTGGATAGAGACATTTTTGCTTTTAGCATAGTTTTGCATCAGAGTCACAGCTCGTTTTAGTTGAACGCCAACGTCCACGTACTCATTACAATCTGAGGGTGGCTTCCCCAAGGTCAAAAAATTGTGAATGATATTGTTCGCTTGATCCAATTCTTCAATAGATAGCTTAATATACTGCTTCTTCTTATCAGACAGATCGGGCGTATCGAGCAGCTGAAGAAAGCCCCGGGCTACCTGCATCGGATTACGGATTTCATGGGCAAATACACCTGTTAAGTTTCCTATCAGTCGCAGCCTTTCAGCATTTTGAAGTTCAATACGCATCTTATGGATCTCTGCCATGTTCTCATTTAAAGCGGTCATCAACCAGGCCAAACCAGCTGTACATCCGAAGTGGAAAAAATAAATGGTTAAGCTCTCTGTTGTAATTCCCCTCAGCACCGAGACTAAAGAAGCGCCCACGAAGCAATAATACGACGATAGCATGACTGCAATTATAATTCGCTTGTCTTTTGATACGTTTACGAATGTCTTCTGGAAATAAAGGATAACGGAAAATCCAAAGATGATAACCAGCAGTGTGCTGTAAAAGCCTGTATCCACGCCTAAATATAAACGATATAGAATTATTAATATCGATAAGAATACACCAGTTCTTTGACCACAATACAATGTACCGATTAGCAAGGGAACGATTCTGAAGTCAAGATGCATTCCATTTCCGTAACTTATTGGAAATGACATACATAGTAAAATTGAACTCCCCCAAAGTATGGACAGAAAGAAGTTAATATTTTTTTTGATTCGAATATGGCCTAACAAATAAGCTTGATAAATGCCAACAGGCACAATGACTAATGATAACTGCAGCAAGAAGTCTTTGATTATGCTCAAACGCCGCCACCTTACTGTCCATTTGTATAACGTGGACATATAACTTTTATCTAACACGACGCCCAATAATTAGATAAACAAATTGTACAATGAACATAAAGATCTTAACAAGATACCGAATGAAATTTGCATTGGCGTACTATTTAATATTTTCCAATTAACGTAACCTGCACTCGTTAAGAACGTATCCATAATGTGAATGTAGTCATAACAAAGTGAGGTGTAAGTGCATTGCCAATAGAGAAATTTAAAATGGAAACCACGAAAGGGAAGATACAATATAATATTAGCGGAAACGGCAAACCAAATATAGTTTTGATTAACGGCGGTTCGGGACCAATAGAGGGTTGGATGAAAATACTACATGAAATTTCGGAATCGTCAACTGTATTTTCATATAATCGTTTTGGCGTTACAGGCAGTGATAAGCCGAAAGAACCTCAAGATGGAATAACGATTATCGAAACTTTACGGGAGGCATTAAAAATAGCAGGATTTGAACCTCCACTATTGCTAGTTGGACATTCATTAGGGGGACTATACGTAAATTTATATGCCCGGCTTTACCCAGATGAAGTAGCAGGAATTGTCTTTTTAGAATCCAGCCATCCAAAAGATATAAACCTTGATGAATATCAAGGCAAGGTAGTCAAAGCAATTAACAAGATGTTCTTAAAGTTTGATTCCTTGTCTTCACACAAACAATTCAATGAAATTAATTTTGTAAAAAGAACGGTGAATCAAATCTATCAAATAGACTCTTTTCCCAATATTCCCGTATATGTGATTACAGGTGGAAAAGAAAATCGTATGATGCCAGAGGAAGCACGTAAAATACGATTGGAGAATCAATTGGACTTACTTTCCTTATCAAGATGCAGCAAACATATTATTGCAGAAAAAAGCGGACATTTCCCTCAATTATCAGAGCCAAGAGTCGTCATTGATACAATCAAAGATTGTGTGGAACAAATAAAACAAACAAAGCAGTAGTGAAAGCCCAATTATACCCTGTACCTAACAATCAGACGAGTAGCCAAGTACCGCATTACATTGCATACTTTTACTTTCTTATTTCCACGCAAACCTGCCAGTTGGCCCAACGAGGCTGCCGCTCTATGTCAGCAGCCTCGTCCTCGTGATTGTTAAGCCATAGTGTCCCGTCCCTCGTTATTAAGGGTTTAGCATAATCACTTCTATTCAATCCCCTGCTTATTTTTTAGACCTTTCCGTAAAAAGAGTATTAGTGTGAAGAGTCAAAATATGGAAACAACTTTTAATAAGTAGTGGGACCACACAAACTGATAATGAACGACCACAAAGGTATTTCCTGATTTGTGGTACTCATCCGTTCCACTTAGTTTGCGAATTTATAGGGATCATAAGCATCTGAAGTTGTGAGTATAATTATTAAACGATTTTTTGTAAGGGTGTGACAGGATGAAAGTATGGGTCGCTCATGAAAAAGATACTCTCAGAACCATCGCGGATAAAAATCATCTGCAATTAGAGGAGCTTATCACTCTCAATCCATGCATTGAAAGCCCCGATCAAAACATCGCTGGCAAACCTGTCTATCTTCCTTCCTTAAGTGATTTTACCATGAGTGACGTTGACGAAATCCCGACTTGTACCGTGTCGACTGATTACATAAATAATTGGATTCCTCTCACTTCTCTGGAAGACATGGCTAAAACCGACTATGATGTCCTTATCGTCGGCACCGGTGCCGGTGGAGGAGCTGTCCTTTGGAGATTGTGTGAACAGTGGCAGAATCAGGGGAAGCGAATTGGTATCATTGAAAGGGGAGATCTGGTTCTTCAATCGCATGCCCGTAACATTTCGACAATGAACGGGGAGCGTCTTACAAAATATTTTAATTACGTTACACGGCCATTACCAGGTTCCGCTACAGAGTATCCGGGAGCAAGGCAGCTTTTTGCGTTGGGGGGAAGAACATTATTTTGGTATACGTTTACTATGCGTATGCATTTGTCGGATTTATTGAAATGGCCCATACCCATCGATGAGCTGAAAACCTACTACAAAATTGCTGAGCAAACCATGAATGTATCAGGGGAATTTACTACAGACTCCTCGTATACGGAAATGTTATTGAACCGATTGTGGGCAAAGGGTTATTCAACAGCTGAAAAAATAATTATGGCAGCTGATCTGTCGCCGCAAAGTTATGGACGCATTCATACCGACGTTTTCTATAGTTCCATTTCCTTTTTTGCCAAAGCTTTGAATACTACCCCGTTCGACCTGGCAGTAAATGCCCGTGCCGTTCAAATCCTGCATGATCAAGGAAGAGTAACCGGCGTTAAAGTCATGTCTCGGGATAAAAATTCGTATATCCTTAAAGCAAAAACGGTTGTGTTGTCTGCCAGTACATTTGAAACTCCGCGCTTGTTGCTTCACTCTGGAATTAAAAGCAGGGCGCTCGGGCATTACCTGACAAACCAATCTTTTATGATCGGTACAGGAACGATGAGCCGAACCGAGTTTCCGGCAGCTTTGGGGACGCTTGGAATTATGATAGCTCAGACACCGGAGAAGCCTTATCAGGTTCTTATGGCCGGACCAGGTGATTTTTACTGGTATCAAACTTACGAAGTAAAACCGTTAACAGCGGAAGTAGGAGCTACTTTTTTTTGCTACGGCAAGACTGAATCGCGATATGAGAACAGGATTACCCTAAATTCCAATAGATTAGATGAATATGGAGTACCGGAAATACAGGTTCATTTTTCCTTTAACGAAGAGGATCAAGCTGTTATCCGCAAGATGGAAGAAGGCATAAAGCAGATAGCCTCGTCTGCTGGGATAAAATTGATTTCCAGAGACGGAAGGCCTGCGATTTGCCTGATGCCGCGCGGAGACTTACATCATGATTCGGGAACATGCCGTATTGGGGATGACCCTTTAACCTCAGCGGCAGATCAACACGGCCAGATTCGCGGAGTTTCCGGGCTATATGTAGCCGACAACAGTGCTTTACCTTCCATTGGATGTGAGAACCCCACTCTGACAACCGTTGCTCTTTCCATTCGAACGGCAGATCATATCGTCGCCAATAGTAATTCGAATACTACACTGAACCTTGACCCAGGCAGAAACTGATCATTTATAAATTTGGGTGCGTGTCCCAAAGAATCCGGATATTTATGGAGCTCTCGTTCTTCTTAAAACTAAAAGACTTCCTAAGCCCTATTAACGGGCATTTGGAAGTCTTTGTTCTTTCAATTAAACTTGCGGAACATGGCGCCAGCCGCCGTATGCCGTTATATCCTCTGCATCCACAGCCGCATACGCTTCACATACGAAGCCGGATACCTCCGAACCATCCAGCAGCTCGACCTTGCCGATACCAAGCGGAGCCGGAATCAAGGAAGTGAATGTCCCGAAGGATGCAGGAGACATTTCCCAAAGCTCGAGCTCGATAGAAGCTCCACCATGCCGCTGCTTAATCATACCCGGCTTCGCTGGCGTCGTTGGCAGCTTAACCAGCTTGTAGTGCGGTGCCGAGCTTGCTTCGCGAACGAACCGCGCCTGTAAACCAATCATTTGCTTCTCAAGCGGATAACCTCGCATATGCAAGCCGCAAACGGCAACTACGATCATCTTCTCAGCAGGAGCTGAAGCTGAAGCCATTCCAGCTGCCTGCAACTCTATTGCAGGTGCCTCGCCTGCACTCGCTTGAGTAAGGCCCCCAGCAACCGAAACCTGTGCATTCGCCTGCGAATGTGCGCTGCCTGCAGCTGTATGAGATGACTCGGCTCCGCCAGCCTCAACAGCCCTCTCACCGCCACCGACAAATGAACGTGAAGCTTCGATAAGGAGATGCTCGTTCTCCGCAAGCGCGAACAGCGTAATGCCGAACGGCAGCCGCTCGTCCGCTGCGCTTGAAGGGACGGCGACCGCACACAAATCCAGCAAATTACAGTGGTTCGTATAACGCCCCATATCGCTATTCGTGCTGTACGGTTCCTGCCTCACCTGCTCGCGCGTCCACGTTCCGCCGCAGGTCGGCATCACGAGCACCGCATCCTGCAGCAGCTTTCTTGCCTCCAGTTTGTATGCCTGCAGCTTATGCATGGCGGTAAACACCGAAGCCGCATCATACTCCGCC
>Ga0310903_10000255_pt1 | contig 10394 bp, 9 predicted proteins | sample C24D4metaG_FD_203914 | JGI IMG/M metagenome (GOLD analysis project Ga0310903, IMG submission 203914) | Lab incubated soil microbial communities from West Virginia University Organic Research Farm, Morgantown, WV, United States - C0D3 | ecosystem: Environmental > Terrestrial > Soil > Agricultural...
TCAGTCTGGTTGCGTCGGGCTGCTCCGACTCCAATGGCGTCATAACCCCAGTCGCGCCCACGGCGCCCACACCGCCGGCACCCACACCCACATCGACACCAACACCAACACCAACACCGACACCGACACCAACGCCGACACCAACACCGACACCGACGCCGCCTCCGACAACGTCAAACGTGACGATCGACATCGTCCGTGACAATGGCGCGCAGTCCTTCTCGCCGAACCCGGCCACGCTGCCGGCCGGCCAGATGGTCGTATGGCGCAATGTTGACAGCGTCACGCACCGTGTCGTCTTGAACAATGGATCGCTCGACACCGGCGATCTCGCGCCCGGCGCGTCGAGCCGGCCGATGCCCGTCAACACCGGCAGCGGGCCATATCACTGTTCGATTCACCCATCGATGGTTGGCACGATCGTCCAAGGCAGCTGATGGCGTGGTTGGAGCTCTTGTGAAATCAATACTTGTCGGCATTGCACTCGCCGCGGCAGCAGTCGTGAGCCCGAGCAACTGGCGTGTGGGGCAGGGCGACGTACGTGTGATCTGCCCGATGACCATCGGCGGCAGCTTCGAAGCGAAGACGGCGGCGCTGACGGGATCGGTGATCGTCGGCGCGAACGGTTCGCGGAGGTTGGAGGGCAGCCTCGCGGTGGATCTCCGCACGCTCGATACCGGGATCGGTTTGCGCAACGAACATCTTCGCGAGAAGTACCTCGAGGTGAACAAGGGGACGGGGTTCGACACGGCGACGCTGTCGGCGATCGATCTGACGGGGCTCAGTCCAGTCGCACCGGAAGGCAAAGGATCCTTCACCGGTTCACTGACAGTGCATGGCGTGACGAAGCCGGTGACCGGCTTTGTCGACGTTCGCCCGGCGGGCGGCGGCCGTCGTGTGAAGGCATCATTTCGGCTCGACCTGACGGATTACGGCATCGCCAAGCCGCGCTACCTCGGGATTGGCGTGACCAACACTGTTCAAGTCGAAGTCGCCTTCGACGTGTCACGCTGAGCACAATGGCGCGAACCCTATTCTTTCTCGTCGCCACTACGCTTGTCGCTTCAACGGGATGGGCCGAGCCGACCTTTCTCGCAAAGCAGTACACGCGTTGCACGGCGTGTCATTACTCTCCCACAGGAGGCGGGCTGCTGACGCCCTATGGCCGGCTCCTCTCGCATCGAGAGCTGTCGACGTGGGGTCCCGCCGCGGCCGCTGATGCGGCCGCCGAGGACGACCGGCACGGCGAGCAGGCTTTTCTGTACGGCGCACTCGGAAACGCTCTTGGCCCGGTACACCTCGGGCTCGAAATGCGTCCGTCGCATTTGCGCGTCGGTTTTCCAGGTGGCCATCAGGACATGAATCTGCTGATGAATCTCGACCTCGTCGGCGCCGTGCAGAAGAACGGATGGACCGCCTACGGCTCGGCAGGCCGCGAGCCGCCGAATGCCGCCGTGCGGAACGGCCGCACGCTGTCCGAGCCCGCGTTCATCTCCTACGAGCACTGGATTTCGTACCAGATCGACGATGGCTTCCGGATTCGCGCCGGACGATTTCTGCCCGCCTACGGTGTGCGCTTCGCCGATCACACGACGTACTCGCGCGCGGACCTCGACCTCGATCGCAACGACCAGGTCTACGGCCTCGAAGTGAGCGACACGATCGGCCCCTCGTTGGTCCAGGTGATGATCAGTCCAGGCAAAGCCGAGAGCATCCTGCACGACCGCGATCATCGCGGGTTGTCCACTGCCGCCCGCTGGCAATTTGATCTGGCACCGCGTGCGACGATCGTCGGCTCGGCCTTCTATCGTGATTCGACCGGCGTGGATCCGCATTCAGGCGCGGTGGGTGCCGCCTTCGGGATCGCGCCGACGTCTCGCGTGTCGATCTGGACGGAAGTGAACGCCAACCTGCAGGTGAAGGATTTGGGCGGGCGCTCGTGGCTGGTCGTCAATGAGACGTCGGTCGAGGTGTACCGCGGGATCTGGTTGAAGTTCTCGCCGCAACTCCGCACGTCCGGCGGGGTGTCAGGCGATGCAAGCGTACGCCTCGGGTTCGCCGCGGATCTGCTGCCGCGCACGCACTGGAACGTGAACGTGGGTTACTACTACGAGCAGGCCTTCGACGCCGGTAGCACGTCGACGCTGCTGGCACAGCTGCACCTGTTCATGTGAGACGGCGTGCGACGAACGGTTTACTCATTGAGCGTCTCGAGCACTTGCTGCAGTCCCAACTCGAGGGTCGGGTACCGGTGGCGAAAACCAGTCCCGCGCAGCCTGATACTCGAAAACACCGCGTCGGCCCGCACGTGATCGGCCAGCACCGGACCGGTCACGAGCCGGATTGCTGCCGCGGGCACTCGACACACGCGCAGCGGACGCTTGGCGAGACGGGCGAAGGTCACCGCGAACTCGCGCATTCTGATCGGCTCGCTGTTGACGAGGAAATACCTGCCGCCGGCGTGGCCGTGCTCGGCAAGGTGCACCAGGGCGCGGGCGCAATCGTGGACGTGAATGGGCGACACCCAGGGGCTGGCCTTCCCAAACTGCAGGACACACCGGCCCGCCATCACCGGCTCGATCACCCTTTGACGAAACCATGCCGCATTGCCATAGACCCACCCGGGGAACGCCGTGACGACAGGCAGCCCGGCGACGATGTATCCATCGAGGCGATCGAGCGCGGGCGCGAAGCAGCGTCCCCATGCGGACGGCCGAAGCGGTTCGTCTTCGGTGATTGGACGCGGACCGGTGGCGCCGTAGCAGCTGGCGTCCGCGACGTAGATCACCCGCCGCGTTGCGCCCGACGCTGCCGCGTCCAGCAGATTTCGGTCCATCACCACCCGCGCGTGTGCGATCGATGCCGCGAGCCTTCGCGTCACCCGCCCTCCAGACAGCGGGTGCGGTGGCAGGTGGAAGACCCATTCAGCCGCCGTCTCGTCCTGCCATTGACCCGGCTCGAGCAGGTCGCCAATCACGGCTTGACCACCGGCACGACGCACACGCTGCGCCGCCTCCGGCGATGGCGCGAGCCCGAACACGCGGTGGCCATCCGCCACGAGGACCTTCAGCAACTCGGTCCCGAAGAATCCATCGGCGCCCGTCACGAACGTCGTCGCCTTCTTCTCCCTCGCCATAGTGGGCAGTGTGGGGCCCTGGCAAGTCGATGACCACCCACAGGACCAGCACAGCACTCGTACGGCGCCCGTACAGGCGCCGCAGTCAGGATCGAGGTTATGAAAGGCGCAGCGGGATCATTTGGCACGCAACTCAAGAGGCTCCGGGAAACGGCGGGCTTCACGCAAGAAGAGCTCGCAACGATTTCGGGCCTGTCGGTCCATGCCGTGAGCGCGCTCGAGCGCGGGGAAAGACGGCGCCCTCATGTCGAGACCGTGCGAGCACTGTCCACAGCGCTCGACTTGACCGAATCGGCGCGTGACGCACTATTGAAGAGCGCGCGGGCCACCGGTGAAGCCACGGCGGTCGATCAACTGATCCGGGTGTTTCTGCCCCTGCCCCTGACGGTGCTTCTCGGTCGCGATGCCGACATGCAGACGCTGCGGCTGTGGCTCGCTGAGCCCCACTCCCGCCTCATCACGATCGTCGGCACCGGAGGGGTCGGGAAGACGCGGCTGGCGTTGGAGCTCGCACGCGCGATCGCAGACGATGGCGCGACCCGTGTGGCGTTCGCGCCATTGGCCGCCATTCGGGATCACGGGCTTGCGGCGTGCGCGATTGCCGAAGCGCTGGGCCTGGCCGATATCTCCGCGGCCGACTTGCCCAGGCGCATGCGTGTCGCGTGCGACGGTTATCCGACACTGCTGGTGCTCGACAATCTCGAGCAGATTCCGGACGCGGCGCCGCTCGTCACGGATCTGCTGACCTCAGCCAGTACGCTTCGGCTGCTGGTCACCAGCCGATCGCCGCTCCGGGTCCGAGGCGAGCGGGAGTACGCCCTCGGACCTCTCGCACTGGACGCGGCCTCGGAGTCGACGCCGCCCACCGATCTGGCGCGCATCCCCGCCGTGCGACTCTTCGTGGAACGGGTTCAAGACGTCCAGCCGGATTTTCAACTCACGGCTGCCAACGGCCGCACCGTGATCGCGATTTGCCGGCGGCTGGATGCGCTCCCGCTCGCGCTCGAACTGGCCGCACCATGGATGAAGGTCCTCACCGCCGAGGATCTGCTTCACCGGCTCGAGCAGGATGTGCTGCTGTCGACAGTCGCGCCGCGCGATCTCCCGGAACGTCAACAAACCATGAACGCGGCGGTGGCGTGGAGCTATCAGCTCCTGAGCCCGAACGAGCAGCGCGCGCTCCGCCGCTTCAGCGCGCTGCCGGGTCGGGTTTCGATTGATGCGGCCAGCGCGGTCCTTGCCGGTCATGACAGTGCTTCGACCGGACGCGACCAGGTACTCGGCGCGCTGGCCGGCCTGATTGACAAGAGCCTCCTGCTCAGGACTGAGACTTCAGTGGCAACTCGTCCGCTCTACCAGGTGCTCGAGACCGTGCGGGCGTACGCGGCTCGCGAGCTAACGGCATCGGGTGAGCGCGACGACGCGTTCGAGGGGCTGGCGCGCTATTGCACGAGCCAAGCCTCCCTCGCCACGGAGGCGCTGGTCGGACCGGCGCAGGGCCAATGGCTGGGTCGCGTCCACGAGGATCTTGAGAACTACCGCGGCGCGATGACGTGGCTGATCGAGCGCGGGCGCTCCACCGAAGCGTCCGACATCGCCTGGGGACTGTTGTCGTTCTGGTTCGTCCGCGGGCATGCCGCCGAAGGTCTGTGGTGGTACGAGGAGGTTCTGAATCTGCCGTCGCTCACGCCGGTTGCCGAGTCGAGAGCGCTCGTCGGAGCGGCCATGATGTCGTACCTCCGAAGGGAGTTGGAACGCGCACGCACCGCAGCCGAGCGCGGCATCGTGCTCGCAGGCAGCGCGGGCGACGTGGCGCTGATCGCGATGGCTGAGATTTTGTTGGGGCATGTCGCATATGCGGTTGGCGACATGATCGGGGCGCGCGACCGGTTCACCGAAGGCCTCGGAAAATTCCGAACGTTGGCGATCCCTTGGGGTGTTGCGAGTGCGCTGACCGGCCTCGGAGTGGTCGCACTCGCGCTCGACGATCATCGAGAGGCGGAACGCCTGCTCGACGAAGCCACCGCGCTGCTTCCCCGAGCCGGTCCTTGGTATTGGTCACTGGTGCTATCGGTTCGCGCCATCCTCGCGGTGCGGCGCGGCCATGCCGAAACTGCGATTGCGCTGGTGCGCGAAACCCTCACCCACATTCGCGAGCTGCATGACAAGTTTGCGTTCGTGCACGCGCTGGTCCCGCTCGCCGCCGCGGCGGCGCTCAAGGGCGACGACGCGTGGGCGGCGCGGATCCTCGGTGTTCGGGACGAAGTCGCCGACCGCACAGGCGCCGCGGTGGTCGACAGTTCCGTGCGCGATCTCCAGGGTCGTGTCGAACAAGAGGTCCGCGCCCGCCTCGGCAACGAACGCTGGGCCGCGGCGTACGCGGCAGGGCGTCGGACCTCCATGGATTCGCTGCTGAAGGAGATCGATAGCGCTCTCCCGAGCCCCACGCACACCGTGTTGGAATAGAGGCGCGGCCGGTCAGGTTATCAGCGGCAAGGAGTCGAGAGGGTCACCAGTATGCGATTTGCCAAGCTCGTGTTCATCGGCGCCGGCGTCTGGGGCATCGTCGTGCTGACACCACTCTACTGGCTCGTCGACGTGACGGGACGGGAGTACCCTCCGCCGGCCAACCATCCGCAGTTCTTTTACGGCTTCCTGTCGGTCGCCATGGCGTGGCAGATCGCTTTTCTCGTGATCGGATCCAATCCGGCGCGCTTCTGGCCGTTGATGTTCCCGAGCGTGATTGAGAAGCTCGGCCACGTCACTACGGTAGCCGTCTTGTACAGCCAGGCGCGCATTCCCGCGGTGGATGCACAGGCCGCCTTGCCGGATCTGCTGCTCGGCGTCCTCTTTGTCATCGCGGTTGCCAGGATTTGGGCGACGAAGAAAGGCGCCGGGTAGCGTCACACTCACTCCATTGCTCAACGCCGGGTTCGCCCGCGCGCTCGGATTGCCGGGCGATCTCCGCGCGCATGCACCGCGCCTCGGATGCGGAGAACTGCCATTCGAGACCGATGGAACGCCGCAACTCGAAGTCGGTCCAGACCGCGCGCATCAGTCCGTGCAACGAATGCTGATTGGTTCCGATCAGCAAGTGGCCGATTTCGTGGGCGATCACGCGCCCCAGCACACCGCTGGCATTCGCGCCGGCGCGGTCCGACGTGATCGCCACGCGATCGGCAAACACCGTTGCGACCAAACCCTTGTGGGCCTGGATGTCGATCTGCGCTTCACCGAGCGCTAAACGATAGCTCTCGCCGAGGCGTGATGATCGGCGCAGGCGCACGATGATTCCGTCGGACCCGGCGCCGGATGTGCAACGATCACTCGGGTCTTGCCGCTTGCCTTTGACGAGACCACAGTGCAACCAGACCGGCGCGATCCCTGCCGCCCGAAAGATGGCATCGGCCTCGGCGCGCGCGGCGCCGAGGTCGTCAGCCCCGACGCCAAAACCGTCGTCGATCAACACAGTCAACGGAACTCTGGCCGTGCTCTCGTTCAGTGGCGGCCACCCGGGAGTGCCCGCCAGCAGCATTGCCATCAGCGCAATTGCCATCATCTTTTCCTCGTTGAGTCAGAGCGCTGGTGACCGTCACCGCAGCGTTCGCGACGCCTTCAGACCTGACAGACCGTGAGACAGCCGCGAATATTCCAGCCAGAGGAACAGTGCCGTCGGGAATAAGGAAGCGCGTCCGGAGGTTCGATCGATGTGTGGCCAGCAGGGCGCCACAAGGAGGGTCCATATGAGCGCACCAGCCGCCAGCGGGTTGGACGGCGTTGTCGTTGCTCACACGACGCTGAGCGAGGTCGATGGCGAACACGGGCAACTCGTCATTCGCGGCTACCCCATCGAAAGTCTTGTTGAACGCGCCACGTTCGAAGATGTGTGTGCGCTGCTGTGGAACGGCGTGTGGCCTTCTACCGCGGAGAGCGCCGTTGTGCGCATGGCGCTGGCCAAGGCGAGAGCCGATGCGTTCGCGATGCTGCCGTCGCTCGGCGGGGCACTTGGAATGCCGGACGGCATGGAGAGCCTGCGGGCGGCGGTGGGTCATCTCGTGTCTATTGATCCGTCGAGCGATCGCCTGCGGCTGACCGGCGCGATCCCCGTGTTTGCCGCGGCGTGGGCGCGGCAACAACTCCATCAGCCGCCGGTGTCTCCGCGGCCGCTCCTGTCACACGCCGCCGATTGCTTGCAGATGCTGTCGGGCTACGTGCCGGAACCGGCGTTGGTGCGCGCGCTCGATGCGTACTGGTGCTGCGTGGCCGAGCACGGGATGAACGCCTCAACGTTCACTGCACGGGTAGTGGCCTCCACCGGTTCGGACACCGTGAGCGCGATCGTTGCCGCGATCGGCGCCCTCAAAGGGCCGCTGCACGGCGGCGCTCCTGGTCCGGTTCTCGACATGCTCGACGCGATCGGCAACGTCAGTTCCATCAGAGCCTGGCTGGAGGCCGAGCTTGCCGCCGGTCGCCGCATCATGGGCCTGGGCCATCGCATCTATCACGTGCGCGATCCGCGCGCGGCCGCGCTGGAACGCGCGGCGTCCGTGCTCGAAGCCAGCGGTCTGGCAGCGGAGCGGCTCCCGCTGGCGCGCGCGGTGGAACACCAGGCCGAACGCCTTCTGGCCGAGCGCTATCCAGATCGGCGGTTACGCGCCAACGTCGAGTTCTACACGGCGGTGTTGCTCGACAGCGTCGGTATCCCGCGGACCTTGTTCAGCCCCATGTTCGCGGCATCGCGGGTAGTGGGGTGGTGCGCGCACGTCGATGAACAGCGCACGGTCGGCCGGCTGATCAGGCCGGCCTCCATCTATGTCGGCCCGTCGACTGGAGTCACTCGGTGAATTCGGCCATGGGCGCATCGACTGGAATATTCGGGGACGTTTGAGGATTATGTGAGTGAGTGGAGGAAGAGTCACCCATGTCACCGATTGCTGAAGCCATCGCCCTGGCCGCGCCCACGTTTTCCGGCCAGCTGCTAATGCCAACCGATCCTGCCTACGACCAACGGCGAAGGGTGCACAACGGGCTCATCGACAAGCATCCCGCTGCCATCGCCAGCTGCCGTGGCGTTGCCGACATTGTCGATGCGGTTCGATTGGCCCGCACGCTCGGGCTCGAGGTGTCGGTACGCGGCGGCGGGCACAACGTCGCGGGGCGGGCGACGATCGATGGCGGCCTGATGATCGATCTGTCGCCGATGAAGGGCGTTCACGTGGACGTCCGCGCGCGCACGGTGCGCGCTCAGGGTGGCGTGTTGTGGAATGAGCTCAACCGCGAAACACAGCTGCATGGACTGGCGACTACCGGTGGTGTCGTCGGGACCACCGGGATCGCCGGCCTGACACTTGGCGGCGGACTTGGCTGGCTGATGCCGAAATACGGTCTTGCGCTCGACAACCTGCGGTCCGCCGAGTTGGTGCTGGCCGACGGCACCGTGCTTCGCGTCAGCGCCGATGAGAACCCCGACCTGTTCTGGGCCATTCGCGGTGGCGGCGGCAATTTTGGCATCGCGGCGTCCCTCGAGTACCAGTTGCACGCGGTCGGGCCGATGATCACAGGCGGTGTCGCGGTCCATCCGTTGCCGCGAGCGCTCGACGCGCTGCGCTTCTTCCGGGACACATGCGCCTCGCTGCCAGACGAGGCGATGCTGGCGGCCGCACTTCAAACCGCCCCTGATGGTTCGAACGCCAAGATCGCAGCCATCGTCGGCGGCCACTGCGGCACGCTCGAGCAAGGTGAGGCGGCGTTTCGACCGCTCAAGACGTTCGGGCCACCCGTGATGGACATGATCGGGCCGATGCCGTACGCCACGCTCAACGGGATGCTCGACGCCGCCTTCCCGAAGGGGGCGCTCAATTACTGGAAGGCGCAGTTCCTCACCGACCTCAGTGACGCTGCGATCCGGGCGCTGATCGCGGGCTTTGAAGAGTGCCCGTCACCGACGAGCCACGTCATCATCGAGCACTTCCACGGCGCGGCGGCCCGGGTTCCCCTCGCTGCGACCGCTTGCACCACGCGCGTCACCGGTTTCAATGTCGTCATCGTTTCGCAGTGGACGGACGTGCGTGAGAGCGAACGCAACATCAGATGGGCTCGCGAGACCTTTGCGTCACTCACGCCGTTTCTCGCGGCCACGCGCTACCTCAACTACCTCGAAGACGATGCGCCCAACGCCGCCGCGGTCGCCTATGGCCCGAACCTCGAACGGCTGAGAGCGATCAAGACGCAGTACGACCCCGGTAATTTCTTCAGACACAACGTCAACATTCTTCCGCAGTAGCACTGCGTTCCCATTTCGAAAGGCATTCCAGTCATGATCCGTCGTGTGGCCCTTATTCCGTTCGTTGCTTTTCTCGTAGCGTGTAACAGCAATGGCGTCTCGCCCGCAAGCTTCGCAGCCAATCCTGTAGGGCCGTCGCCCGCGATTGCCTCGAGCAGCGGCGCTGCCACGGTCGTGTCCGGTCCGATGCGCGAGGACCACGATGTTGTCGTGAACATGCTGGACGCCTGCGACGGCGATTCGTTCAATGCGATCTTTGGCGCCGGCACCTGCAATCGGGCCGGCGGCGTCACGTTCGATCAGTTCATCGCCGAGTTGACCCACCTCGGTTCGATCGGGCCATGGCGTTTTGCGGGGTTGACCGCCAACGTGCAGGTAGGTCAGGATTTCGTCGCCACCAACAAGGGCGGGGAAGTCCACACCTTCACGGAGGTCGCGGAGTTCGGTGGCGGCCTGGTCCCGTTGCTCAACCAACTGTCCCACGTTCCAGACGTGGCCCCGGAGTGCACGCCCGCGGCGCTCGATCCTGACGATTTCGTTCCGCCGGGAGGAACCTATCGCGAACGCGTCAGCCACAGCGGCAATGTGAAGTTCCAGTGCTGCATTCACCCGTGGATGCGGCTGGAAGCTTCGAGCCGCTGACGCGATCGGCTCGATATCCCTGGACCGGCGGCTTCACGCTCGCCGCCGGTCGCGTTCCCTTGAGATCCATCCGATCTTCTCAGAACGATACTTTCACGCCGACGCGGAATACGCGCGGTTGCAGGATCGCGGTCGGACGCAGGAAGCGCGCGTAGCTGACGCGCTCGCCCGTCGGCAAGGTCGCGGTGCGCGTGCCGATCAGCTCATCACGGCCGGTCGCGTTGTTCGAATTGAACGTGTTGAACGCGGCCACGAAGAGATCGACATAGCGACGGCCAAACGGGAAGCGGCGCTCGGCGGAGATGTCAAAAATCGGCACGTCGTCCGATCGAT
>Ga0310903_10000258_pt1 | contig 10373 bp, 4 predicted proteins | sample C24D4metaG_FD_203914 | JGI IMG/M metagenome (GOLD analysis project Ga0310903, IMG submission 203914) | Lab incubated soil microbial communities from West Virginia University Organic Research Farm, Morgantown, WV, United States - C0D3 | ecosystem: Environmental > Terrestrial > Soil > Agricultural...
GTAATTATGATTAAGGAAATAATCATATTTCATAAGCCCCAGCACCACGTCGGAATCGAGGCGTGAACCGGCGATCGCGAGCACTTCGTCAAATGAAGCGGCAGGCTTCCCAGTCTCCTCCTGCGGTGATGGTAATGAACCGATTGCTTTCTTGCCTGAAAGCGGCAGCGATTCAAGAAACGCCCACAGCCGCGAATACAGATCCTCGAGTTGATGCCCGATCTTTTGCCAGCCGCTGCGCTCCCAGAAATCGCCGAACGCTTGGAAGAAATCGAATGGAGACGGAAATACGCGATCGACCAAATAAAGCAGCGTATGATCCATCCGGTGAGCGTTCCAATATTTCTCAAGTACATCCTCAACCCGCTTAATGCGCACGATATCGCTAAATGGCATCAGATCATTGCCGAGCATTTCATACGGCGATCTATCCATATAAATATAGCCCCATTTGTCCGCTTCGCGGCGGAGACCCGTGCCCCGCAGCATCTTCAGGAAGCCAAGCTGCAGCTCCTCGGGGCGCAGCTCGAATACATCGTTAAACGTTCCGCGGAATGTATCGTAGTTTTCAAGCGGCAGCCCGGCTATCAAATCGAGATGCTGATCGATTTTTTGCGAATTTTTCACCTTCATGACGGTACGTACGAGCTTCATCCAATTTTGACGGCGCTGAACGGCTTCGTTCGTCGGATCATTCGTCGACTGTACGCCGATTTCGAAGCGGAATATACCTGGAGGCGCGTTCTCCGCCAAATAGTCTAACACCTCAGGGCGCATAATATCGGCCGTAATTTCGAATTGGAAGACGCAGCCTTGATGATTTTGGATCAAAAATTCGAATATTTCGAGGGCGTAATCCCGTTTGATATTAAAGGTCCGGTCGACAAATTTAATGAGCTTCGCACCTTTATCGATCAAATACAAAATATCCGACTTCGTCCTCTCCATATCATAGTACCGAACGCCGACCTCAATGCTGGATAAGCAAAATTGGCAGCTGAACGGACAGCCGCGGCTTGTCTCAAAATAAACGACACGGCTCCCCAGATGAGGAATATCCTCTTCAAAGCGATGCGGGGACGGCAGCTCGTTCAGATTCAGCTTCGGACGGGGCGGATTAATTAGCACCTCGACACGATCCTCGCGCTGCTTCCGGTAAGCAACCCCGAATACCATATGATATTTGCCGTCGCCTTCGATCTCGGTCAGCAAATGATGGAACGTCTCCTCGCCTTCCCCAATGACGATAAAGTCAACCTCTTGCACCCGTTCCATCCAATAGTCCATATCATAGCTGACTTCCGGGCCGCCGAGTATGATCTTAATTTCGGGCATAATTTTGCGAAGCATATTAATGACCGTAATCGTTTCCTCGATGTTCCAAATGTAGCAGGAGAACCCTACCACGTCAGGCTTGCGCGAAAAAATATCCGATACGATGTTCATTACCGGATCTTTAATTGTATACTCTGCAATATCGATATCGAATCGTTCGCCGCTGAACGCCTTCAAGCATCGCAGCGCCAGTGAAGTGTGTATAAACTTAGCATTTAATGTGGACAGAACCACTTTCATAGCATAACCTCTCTAACGTAAGCTTTTGCTTATGAAGCGCCTTTCCAAAAGCATTCAGCGCCTATAGCAAGATGCCTTCTATTGTACCGAAAAAATATAAAAAAAAGAAGAGGCATCCCCTGCCATACTTCGCTGCAGCAAATGCCTCTTCTCATTAATCTCTTACTTTAATATAAAGCTCATCTTTAAGCTGCATATCGATGACCGGATATCGAACGCGCCATTTGTCGCCGCCAAGCGGCGTAACCTCGTCTGCAGCAAAGCCGCGCGGCTCGAAGCCGTAATCGCGCTGGAACGAAATAACGAGCTGGATCTTATCGTCCGGCAGCATCGAATGGAACTCATAGCCTATGTTGATCGCCCACATCCGAAGCTCCTGCGCTGTCTCGGGCCCGTAATACATATAGAACAGCGGATCAATATCAGCTGTCAGGACGAGCCAGCCTGAAGAATCGCGCTTCGCCTCCCAATTGGTAAACCCAGCCTCGCCCTCCGTTGTTACCAAGGAGGAATATTGCTCCTTGAGCAGCTTCTCAATATCAGTCAGAGGTGCGCCCACGAGCGTTTCCGGCAGGCTGGAAGGCAAAAACTTCGCGCCCGCAATTTGCTCGCCCGTCGCTTCGCTTCTAAGGTTAGCCGCATGGATAACCGATACGGCGAAGTTTAGATGAGCGTTCGTGCCCGAGTAGCCGAGCGTAGTAATGCCGATAAGTTCACCGTACTCGTTAAACAGGGCACCGCCGGAGCTACCATGATCGATCGGCGCGCTTGTCTGTATGTAGCGAATTCCATTCTCGTAAGTGATGTTGCTGATCAGTCCGTCTGAGACCGTATTTTGCACCCCTAGCGGACTGCCAATCGCAACGACCTTGCCGCCTTTAAACGAATTTAAACCATAGCCGATCTCGACCGACGAGATGTTGATCGGCTTTTCTGTTTTGATGATGGCTAGATCCGCATTCTCGTCATAGTTGACTACGCCCGCTATTTTCAACTCGTCGCCGTTAATCGTAAGCGCCGTTGCGGAGGCTGCGTCAACGATAACGTGATGATTCGTTAGAATCAAGTTGCTGCCAATGACAACGCCGCTGCCCTGTGCGCGATTCGTCATAATCATAACGACGCTTTCGTCAAATTTATCTACAAGCTCTTCACTCGTGAACTTAGGTAAATTTTTCTGCTGCTCAAGCCATTTCTCGTACTCGGCTTGCTCGGCGGCCTCTTGCGATGTAATGCGAACCGCGTTAACGGCGCTGTCCCACTTCACCGTGGCGCGAAGAGATTCAGATATGAAGCGGACAGGAACGAACGTCACGCCTTTGCGGACGACAGCCGGAGCATCGAGCTTGACGGTTTTGCTATTAATAACCGCTTCTTTCTTGCCTACTTTAAGAGAAATAGATAAATTGCCTTTACGTCCGATAATCGTCTGTGTCTTGCTCTCCCAGGTTACGGAAGCGCCGAGCGCCGTAAAAATATCGCGCATCGGAACGAACGTCACGCCCTTCTCTGCATAGGCGGCAGCTGAGAGCGAAAGCTTCTTCCCGTCTACGATAACTTGCAATTGCTTAGCCGGAGAAGCGACCGCTTTGCTCGTAAAGCTGGCAGCCTCTACGGAACTGCCGCTAAGTCCCGGCAGCGGAGCAAGCAGTAAGCCCGCTATAAGCAAGGGACTGAGCAAAGTCTTAATAAGTTTTGTTTTCACGCAGTAATTTCCTCCAACCTTTTCCATTTTCACCATTTGGTCTATCTAGCATTTATCCTACCATTCCTTCTGACGCTTTGTCTATGAAATCGGTTTTCAAAGATAGCAGCAGAAAACCAAATAGAAGATTAGAACTGTTGCCTGCTCTCGTGTTATAGTAGGAGCATTGAATCTAGGAGGTTTTTAAGCATGCACAGGGGGAAAAAGCGCGGAGCTCCTCAATCAAAAGCAGATAAGAGCAAGTCCTATCCGGTTACCGAACCGATGGAGCTGCTTCCATTTCTCATAAAAAACATTTCCGGGGCCGGACGCAACGTCGTGAAATCGATATTGGCGCATGGACAAGTGTCCGTCAGCGGAAAATCGACGACCGCTTACAACTATCCGCTGCAGCCCGGCCAGACCGTGACGGTTGGCAAAGATCGGCCGCAGGAGAAGATTCCGCTGGAAGGGCTCGCGATCATGTTCGAGGATGAGCATATTATCGTCATTAAGAAGGAAGCCGGGCTCCTGTCCATATCGTCGGATGCTGCACCGGAACATGAAATTACCGCATACCGCCAGCTGATGGCGCATGTGCGGCTAGAAAATACGAAAAACCGGATTTTCGTCGTGCATCGGCTGGATCGCGACACGTCGGGTGTCATGATGTTCGCGAAGAGCGAGGCGGTTCAGCAGCAGCTGCAAAACAGCTGGCAGGATACCGTTCAAGAGCGCATCTATGTCGCCCTCGTTGAAGGAGCCGTTAAGAAGGAGACGGGAACCATCACCTCTTGGCTGAAGGAAAGCAAGACTCTCAAAATGTACTCCAGCTCCTACCCGAATGACGGGCAGCACGCCGTCACGCATTACAAGGTGCTTCGATCGAACAAAAACTTCTCTCTGCTTGAGGTGAATCTTGAGACGGGACGCAAAAATCAGATTCGCGTTCATATGGAGGACATCGGCCATCCTGTGGTCGGCGACAAAAAATACGGCGCCCGCACGCGGATAATCGGCCGACTCGGGCTGCATGCCCGCGTACTTGCCTTCACGCATCCGGTTACGGGCAAGCTTGTCCGCTTTGAAACCGATATTCCGAAGCTGTTTCTAAAACCGTTCCATGTAACGGAGTAGCCCAAGCAGGAAAAGCATCGGCCGTCTATCATAAAGCGGCCGATGCTTCTATTTACAGACAATAATTCCAACAAACCGGGAGGAACTCTATTATGCCACATCTACTATTTCGCGGAGTGCCTGCAGAGCAGCTGCAGGCTGTTACACCTGCGCTTGCGGATAAGCTTGCCGCCATATGCGAATGCGGCACCGATAATTTCACAATGGCTTGCCTGCATACGACCAGCGTACTCGGCAGTCAATCGGAACAATCCGACTTCGCCTTCATTGAGGTAGGCTGGTTCGAGCGCGGACAGCAGATACGGAACAGCTTTGCGCAGGCTGTAACCGAATGCGTCCTCCAACTAGGCATATCCGAGATTGAGATCGTGTTTCATGCCTACCGCGAGGACAGCTACTACATCAACGGCGAGCCCGTTAAAGGATAAAGGCAAATTTACGGTTGTAACGCCCATACTTTATACATCATTACAGCCGCTTCCGCGCGGGTAGCGGCATCCCGCGGATTCAAATTTCCTTGATTACCCTGAATGATGCCTTTATTCACCATTAGCGATACGCTTTCGCCGGCATAGCTTGACACCTGTGCGGCATCTTTAAACCCGCTCAAATCCGCCGCCTCGGTTGTGCCAAGTTTACCGGCCGCTTTCAGCGCGCGCGCTGTCAGCACCATCATGTCTTGTCTTGTTATGATCGACTTCGGATGAAAAACATTGCCGCCGCTACCGGTTGCGATGCCGAGCGCCCTCGCTATGGCCAATTCCTCGTCATAATAGTCGCCCGGGTTGACGTCGTTAAAGCGGCCATCGTTAGCATCCGCTTTCAGTTCAAGCGTATTAACGAGCAGCATCATGAAATCACCACGGGTCACATAACCGCCGGGATTAAAGGCATTTTTAGACACACCGTTAATAATGCCTCTGGAAGCCAATACTTCAATTTGTTTTTTTGCCCATGGATAACGGCCGAGATCGGGGAACGATGCTTTAATAAAAGCAACGGCATAAATGCTGAAGTGGGTTATCGTAAACTCCACTTTTCCCGACTCCGCGTTATACCTTCCGTTCCTTACCGGCGCCGCTTTACCGTAAGCTTCGATATAAAGAACCGCAATATGCTCCGCGTCGTTCAGTTCGTTCGCGGCAGGCGTGTAATCCAAGCTTATCGTTACAGGCGCATCTTCGTTATGCCAGTTAATCGGCTTTCCGCCGATCGTTACGGAGAGGTCAATAGCCGGACGATCGCCGACAAGGCTGCGGATTTCATCGTTAACGCCGCTAAGACCTGCTTCACTTACTGTAAAAGTAACGGTATCCGTGCCCTTTACGTCCTCCGCCTGAAGCATGCTGCTTGCGAGTGTGACGGTGCCGAGCGGTGTACGGAGCTCAAACCTCGCGTTTATCACTTCAGAAGATACATACGCTGCCGGAAGCTGCGCAGCATAGCCTTCCGCTCCATCCAGCCTGGATAATTCAATAATAACCTTTTTGTTTCCGTCTTCGCCGGCCATCGCGACCTCTAATGCCTGCCGCATCTGCTCCGCGCCGATAACCGCTTGCGCTATGCCGTCATCGTTCCGCTTCGTTGATACGAGCAGCTTCACTTCACCGTTTTCCTTCGTAAAATGTACGTTGGAATGCTGCCCCGGGTTCGTTCCTCCATCTGCCCCGCCAACGACGGTAACATTAGCTGCCGCTTTATAGCCTCCATAGGTTGCAGTTATGACCGTTGTGCCGGCACTTATTCCAGTAACCGTTCCTTTTGAATTAACAGTAGCTACCGCAGCATTTGATGATTGATAAGCAGCCTGCTCTGATACATCCGTCATCGGCGCTCCGTACTCGTACACATTTTCCGATACGGAAACGGCATATACAGCGGTTTGATGGGTTTTGGCTGCATTTAGGCTGTAATCGCGGTCGTCCAGTCGGATTTTCGTAAACTGTTCATTTTTCCAGATGCTCTTTATGTTATAGATTTTCATCGACACAACCCGAACATCGCCGTCAGCGGCATAAAGCTCCAGCCCCGTACTTTCCGGATCCGGGAAAATAAGATCGGAGATTACCGCTCTCCCATCGTTTCCGAACACCTCTACCGACGAGGCATCCACAAACAGATGCATCTTGATCCGATTATTTTCGGGAAGCAGCGCGGCTTCGTGTTTAGCGGCGAAATTCGCATGGAAACCCGTATTCCCGGATTTCGTGCGGTCGACAAACAGCTCCTTCGCAGCCGTATCGTAACCGATTACAGTCTCTTCCGTTTCTGATTTGCGGACTTTAAACCCGAATTCGGAAGCGTTTCCAAGCTCGAATTCCGCGACAATTTCCATTTTAGTTCCAGAAATATTGCCCGTTATCCCACTGTCCGCATTTACCTCAGCGTCGTTCACCTCGACGACCGGTTCTCTCAATTGCGCTAGCTGTTCTACCGGCTTCTGGATTAAACGGATACCTTCAGGGAACGTTTTCAATTCCAATTCCCGAGGAAGGGACATGCCTCCGCGCCATCCGCCCGTTGGGGTATTGCCCGCATAGCTCCAGTTGCTCATCCAGCCAAGCCATAATCGGCGTCCTTCAGGCGATGGAGCATCGCTCCACGTTACAGCCGCATAGAAATCGGAGCCCATATCCACCCAATTCAGATCCGCTGCGGAAAGGACAGGCTGATCCGGCGTAAAGGTCTCTCCGTCGAAATTTCCGAGGAAATACATCATGCCCGACCCGCCGGCAGGTGGCAGCGGATCGTTCGGATTCGTGCCGTTGCTGTCGCCAACGCTTAACATTAACACCCATTTCTTCTTCGCCGGATCGCCATCCACCGAAATTTCAAACAAATCCGGACACTCATATATTCCCTTGTGCGAACCTACTGCGTCTTGTCCGAAGGAGCTTGCATACGTCCAATTTTTCAAATTCGGGGAAGTGTAAAACTCCACCCGGTCTTGAACGGCGAGCGACATGATCCACTTAGAGGTCGGTTCGTGCCAGAACACTTTCGGATCGCGGAAATCCGCATTCGCCGTCGGTAGCAGCACAGGATTTCCGCTGTATTCCGTCCACGTCCTGCCTTTGTCCTTGCTGTACGCTATACTTTGCACCTGATTTTTACCCGGTACGATTTTGTTGTCGGCATGGGTGAAGACGGCAACCAGCCCTGAGCCTTCCTCATCAAAAAAACCGCTCGTATTATTGCGGTCAACTACCGCGCTTCCAGAGAACACAACCCCATTGTCCCCGGGACGCAGAGCGATCGGCAGATGCTCCCAGTGGATCAAGTCCTTGCTTACCGCGTGCCCCCAAGTCATCGGCCCAAACGTCGGAGCATTTGGGTGATGCTGGTAAAATAAGTGGTATTCTCCTTCGTAGTACACCATGCCGTTCGGATCGTTCATCCATGCTTTTTCCGGCGACATATGATACTGCTGTCTATACTTTTCGCCGTAATACGAATCCGGGCTGCTGAGATTGAAATCGTCGACACTGATGTAACCGTACGGCCCCTCGGTTTTCTCGTCGATGATCTTTACATACACCAGCTCCCCGACATACGCGGCAGCGTCCCAGGTTACTTCCCGGTAAATATCCGAATCCGATCCGCTTGCACGGAACAGGATCTCGCCGTCGCCGGCACGGACTAAAGCAGCATACAGCTTGCCTTGATCCTGTCCTCCCGCGATGAGGAAAGTCACTTTGCCCGTACCCGCAAGCTCGAAGTTTCTGCTCTGAAGCGAACCCGTAGCACTGTCATCCCCTGCAGCTTTGCCATACAAGTGAAAAGCGCCTTCCTGCCCAAAACCGGGCGCACTGCTTACCGCTTGTTTGAAAGCATCGCCTTCCTGCGTCCAGCCGGTCAAGTCCCCGGTTTCGAAACCGTAATTCAGCATGTCAACGAATGGCGTGACCGTACGGAAATCATCCACATTCATGTGGCCGAAGCCGCTGCCCGATTTGTCCACGATTCGAAAAAATAATTCCTCTCCCGCGTAGGCCGTGGCATCCCAATCCGCCCGAATATATTTCTCGTCTTCATGGCCGGTTGCGGAAAAGAGCACATCGCCCGTGGAATCCTGTACGAGCTGTACCGCCAGCTCCTGCGGTTTATTGCCTCCGCCGATCAGGAAGGTAACCCTGCCGTCACCGGCTATATGTTTGTCTCCTTCCAAAATAAAGTGGGCAGACTCCAACGTCCCTTTCCTTCCGTCGCCGCCGCCCTGGTAGCCCCACAAATGATAGGTGCCTTCCTTTTGAAACGACTTCGTTCCGTGATACAGGGCCTCGTTCGTCACCACATTGTCAAAAGCGTTCCCTTCTATGACCTGCCAGCCGCGCAAATCCCCGGTTTCGAAGTTCGGATTCAGGATGGTCGCTGAAACATAGTAGTTGAAGTCGTCCACATACAACCGACCGGTCGTTGATTGATCGACCACCTTGAAATAGAGCTGCTCATCCATATAAGGAGACAGGTCCCATTCTACCGTTTCGAAAGCGTTCTTTCCTGAAGAAGCCACCCGCTTTAATTCGATGTTGTTACCAGCCCGATAAAGTGCCACATAAAGATCAGCTTCGTTATCGCCGGCTAGCTTGAAGTTCACTTGTCCCGATCCCGCAAGCCGGAATATGCTGGATGTTAGCGAGCCCACTCCTTCTATGCTGCTTTGTGCGTACACATGACGCTGATAACCGGGAATGACAGCCGTATTGCCTTCTGCAACCGTGAATGCATCACCATCCGCGACCCAGCTCTCCAAGCCGTTTCTTTCAAAATCTTCGTTCAACATCGTATAAGAGCCCTTATTCTTATTCTGTACATGAAAATCATCCGCATTGACATGTCCAGCCCCGCTGTCGACTATGCGGATAAACAGCTTCTTGCCGAGATAGGCTTCGGCATTCCATACGATCCGTTTGTACCGGTCTGAACCGCTGCCCGTCGCTTTGAAAACCGTTTCCCCCGAATCCTCCCGCACGAGTTCCACATATTGGCCATTAAGATCGTTACTGCCGCCGATCAAAAAGTCAATTTCGCCCGAACCGAAAAGTTTAAAGACCGACGAGGTTAAGGTCCCGCTTCGCTCATCATCCGCTCCGGCAGAAGCGTGGTAGTTTCCACTATGGCCATAAGCCTGTCCTTCGCTGCTCGCGGCTTCGTTTGAAACCGTAAAGGCCTCTCCTCCAGTAGTCCACCCGTTAAAATTACCTTCCTCGAAGCCTGCATTCACAATGTCGATCTGTTCCGTATTATAGACGTGAAAATCGTCCGCATTCACATGCTGCCAGCCGCCGGCTGCAGCCTTATCTGCGATCCGGATAAATACATGCTCGCCAAGGTAAGCGGATGCATCCCATACAACACGGTGATAGCCTTCGGTGTCGGCAAAGGCTGTATGCGTGCTTTTGATGAGCTCTACCCCATCTGATTCGCGAACCAAAGCAACATACTGCGTATCAGCCAAGTTCCCTCCGCCGATCAGGAAATTGATCTCCCCCGTACCCCCTAGTTGAAAATGGGTCGATTCGAGAACTCCTGCTTTAAAATCGTCTCCCCAGAAGTGATATTCGCCTGCTTTATTGACCGGATCCTTATGCCAGTAAACGACGTCCGAAGTGACACGCCCCGGAGCCTCCCCTTCTGCCACGGTCCAGCCGTCTAAATTTCCCGTCTCAAAACCGGGATTCACGATTTCATGAGTAATGGCGGAAGCTTCTTCCGCAAAGGCAAGATCATACGATGCTCCCGGAGCAATAACTCCGGTAAAGGTTAACAAGAAAGCCAAAAGGAGCGATACTGACTTATTTGCCTTTCGAAATTTACGAATATTCGTAATCATAGAAATGGTATCCCCTATCCTCATATTTTAGCTATTCATTATGAAACAGTTCAAGCAATCGTTTACGTAAACGATTATGTTATAGGCGTGACCCTGATAACGACTATTCGCTTATCAGGTTCATTTCTATACACTGAATCTACT
>Ga0310903_10000264_pt1 | contig 10313 bp, 8 predicted proteins | sample C24D4metaG_FD_203914 | JGI IMG/M metagenome (GOLD analysis project Ga0310903, IMG submission 203914) | Lab incubated soil microbial communities from West Virginia University Organic Research Farm, Morgantown, WV, United States - C0D3 | ecosystem: Environmental > Terrestrial > Soil > Agricultural...
TATTTGTCGTTTCGAGACTCGTACGCAAGCGGAACAGATAGACGCTCTGACGGCAGCCGTTCAATCATGAGACGAAAGCCTATTATACGAAAGCGGGTGCCGCATGCAAGCTCAGGCTGAACAGCATCCATCACATTCAGCAGGGATGAAACAAGTCTTCATTATCGGTTTAGGATTATTCGTAATCTTCCTGGACAGTACAGTCGTAAATATCGCGCTGCCCAGTATGGTCGATCAATTCATGATCCCCTTGAGCACGGCATCGTGGATCATTAATGCCTATACGATGACGGTAGCGATCCTTCTTGTGTTTATGGGGAAGGCAGCGGATCTGTTCGGGAAGAAAAGGATGTTCGAATTAGGGCTTCTGTTCTTTATGTTAAGCTCATTATTATGCGCGGTTTCGCCAAATGTGGAGCTGTTGATAGCAGCGAGGGTGCTTCAAGGCATTAGCGGCGCGATGGCGATTCCCGCAAGCATGACGCTCGTGCGCACAATGGTGCCGAAAGAGAAGGTCGGCATGGCAATGGGAATTTGGAGCGCGGTTGGCGCATTGGCGATTGCGATCGGTCCGAGCGTAGGTGGAATCCTAACCGAGACCTTCAGTTGGCGATACGTTTTCTATATCAACGTTCCAATCATTTTGCTGGCGATCTTTCTTACCCGGGTATCCCTGCGGGCGCATACGGATCAACGAGTGAAGGGGCGGCTGGATATTGCCGGCACCCTTCTGCTGAGCATCGGATTATTTATTCTGATTTATTCTTTTCTGCGGGCACAGGAAAGCGGTTGGTTGAATACGGCAACGATCGTTATGATCGCTTCCTCCTTGCTCATTTTATGCTTATTTACATGGTGGCAGAAAGCCGCAAAGGCTCCACTGATTGAGCTGAGTATTTTTCAGGACAGAAATTACCTCACGGGCGTTCTGTCCAACATGCTAGGCGGCATTCTACTAATGGGAACGATGATTATTTCTCCGCTCTATTTAACTCAGATCAAACACTTTACCACGCTGAAAGCTTCTCTCATCATGACACCTATGTCAGCAACCTTACTACTCGCAGCACCTCTAATAGGCAAAATAATCGATAGATATGGCAGCCGGCTGCCGATTCTCATTGGATATTTGCTTACCTTGGCCAGCTTTACATCTTTCGGCATGCTCGAAAGCGACACTCCTACCGCCTTGCTTATCCTTCTATTAACATGCGCGGGAATCGGGATCGGGATCATTGCGGTAGCTAGTCTAACGATGAGCACTTCGACTATTCCGCCAAATAAGCTGTCAACCGCATCCGGGATATTTGCGATGTTCAGAAATTTGGGAGGAGCGCTAGGGGTAGTGATCTTCATTTCAATTACAATGACCTCCATGAATATGAACGCGGCCGGGTTGCAGAGGGATGTTGCGCAAAAGATCCAGCAGGCCGATATCTCCGAAGCATCGAAAGCAGCCTTCCTCGAGCGGCTAAGCGAAACAGACAGCTTCGCAGCTGCAAACAAGAAAGTAAGCGAGCAAGCTGTGTTTATGCAGGGAGTTAGCGGCAATGAAACAGAGGTTATGCTGCAGCTCTATCAGACTGAATTAAGAAAGTATGAAGCGTACGGTATTCGCAATGCGTATCTCGGGGGAGCCGTTATGTCCTTATTATTTATGCTATCCCTCCTGCTGCTGCGTAAGAAGCCGTTGCCGGAACCTGCTATGAAATAGGGTTATTCCAAATTGGGAGGTCTACATGTCAACCTATTCAAATGTTTTGAAGCTCGGATCTGAGCTTGGAATCGATCCGGTAGGGAGCATAATCGCATCCGCTAAGTCGGTATTTCGCCTTGAAGCGGATGTGCAGAATGAAATCAAGCTGCAGCTAATCAAGGATAATTTCACCTTCCATTATGAGAACAATGCTTTATATAAGAAAGTTTGTATGGAGAAACAGGTTTCTCCGGAAGACATTCAAAGTACCTGCGATCTTGTGAAAATTCCGACGATTGCGATCGCAAAGTTTAAGGACGTAAACGCTCATCTGCTGCTGACCAAGCCGATTACCGAGCTTCAGCATGAGCTGCGGAGCACCGGAACAAGCGGCATTCCGAGTATTTCCCGGCGCGACGAACAGACTTTGACCCGGAGCGTGCACAGCATTTATGCCATGTTCCGGGAAATGTTCGGATTTTTTGGAGGCGGTGCGATCTTTCTGGCACCGTCTGCCGAGGATATGCCGGAGATGGGGCTTGTCAAGCTCGTCAATATGTTCTCCGGTCTCCTTGATTCGAGCAGGTTCTTTGTCCATGATTCTTCCTTCGATCCGCAGAGTGTGCTTGATCAGCTGGAGAAGTGGAAGCATGTTCATACGCGCCATATTATAGGTCCGCCGTTTCTAGTGGAGCGGCTGGTTCAATATGCGGCCGGGCAGCAAACACCGATTAAGCTGGACCGGCAGTCCAAAATTATTACGCTTGGCGGATGGAAGAGCTTCACGGGCCGTGAGATCGACCGGCTGGAGTTCAACAGGGAAACGGCTGCGGTTTTCGGAATTCAAGAAGATCAGGTCCGCGACATGTTCGGATTAGTAGAGACCAACTTTATGGCCATTGACTGCGAGGAGCATGCCAAGCATGTGCCGCCGTGGGTTCATTTCTCCGTCAGGGATATGGATCATCCCGAGCGGGAGGCAGCGCCTGGGGAACCGGGCCGGTTGGCTGTATATGATCCTTCTTCGCTTGCCTATCCCGGTTTTATTATGACGGAGGATCTGGTGTATGTGAGTGAGTGCGGCTGCGGCCGGCATGGCCAAACGGTCCATTATATGTATCGCATTAAAGGAGCCGAGATTGGCTGCTGCGCGATCAATTTGGAGAAATATATGTCGGACAAGGAAGCAAGAGTTACGCAGTGCCCGATTGGTTAGGTCGGTTAAATCAAGAGAAGAGTGGTGGGTAGCATGTACAACGCAATCATCTCCGAGCATTTTATGAGTCCCCGGAATATCGGAGAGCTTGAGATGCCGGATGAGCGGATCAAGATTGGCAACCCAATCTGTGGAGATACGATTCATGTGGGGATCGAATTAAAGGAAGATCTGATTTTTGATATTAAATATAAAGCATATGGCTGTGCGGCGTCTATCGCGACCGCCAGCATTTTTAGCGAATACGTGAAAGGGAAGACGCTGCAGCAGATCAGGGATACTCCGCTGGCTGACAAAGAAACGATGCTAGGCGAGCTTGAACCGAATCAGATGCATTGTTATGAGATCTTATTGGAGTTATTCCATTCTATGTGTCTTGTTAAAGCGGTGTAGAAGATGGACGGCACATATTTCGATTATAACGCGACAACGCCAATCGATCCTTCTGTGTCCCATGCCATGATTGAACATCTTTCTTTGTACGGAAATCCGTCCAGCAACCATCAGATCGGACGGTCAGCCAGAACTGCTGTACAAGAAGCCAGAGAGCAAGCGGCTGCCCTGCTTAACTGCAATGCCAGCGAGCTTCATTTCACTTCCGGGGGAAGCGAAAGCAATAATTGGGCGGTAAAAGGCTGGTTATCGCAGTGGAAGGGGACAAGGCCGCATGTGATCACCACATCGATCGAGCATTCCTCGGTGCTGGAGGTTTTTCAATATGCAGCCCGTGAGTGGGGGGCCCAGGTAACCTATCTGCCGGTGAATGCTGAGGGATATGTATGTCCTGAAGCTGTGGCTGAAGCCTTGCGGGAAGAGACGAGGATGATTAGTATCATGCTCGCCAATAACGAATTAGGCACCATTCAGCCGATTCGGGAAGTTGCCCGCATTGCACGCTCCAATCATATTTTCATGCATACCGATGCTGTGCAGGCAGTCGGGAAAATCAGCGTTGATGTACAGGAGCTGGGCGTACATGCGCTTTCCTTTTCCGCGCATAAATTTTATGGGCCTAAAGGGGTAGGCGGGATTTATTTGAGCAGCGGCTATCAGCTGGAGCCCCTCGTTCATGGCGGCGGTCAAGAATCAGGCTTGCGCAGCGGGACGGAGAATGTGCTATCGCTGATCGGACTCCGCGAAGCGTGCCGGCTTGCGCGTGCGGAGACGGCTGAAACGGCACAGCGATTGGCTGGATATAAGCTATTGCTGGAGAAGAGGCTGAAGAAGCTGTCGTCGCAAATCCGGATAAACGGATCGATGGACCCGGGCCGAACGCTGTCCAATACGATGAATATCCAAATACCGAATATTAGAGGAGAAGCGCTGGCGGCTTATCTCGATCATCGCTTCGGAATCGCGGTTTCAGTCGGCTCGGCATGCAGCTCCAACCAGGAGAAGAAGCTCTCCGGCGTGTTGATGGCGACGGGGCTTACGGAAGCGGAAATTCAGACTTCCATTAGAATCAGTATGGGAAAATTCACTAGAAGAGAGGATTTGGATTACTTCATTGAATCAATCGAACAGGCGCTGGAGCATTTCTATCGGTTAATGCCGGCCTGACTTACCTATCGAAAGGAGTTCAGCGATGAATATTAAGTTTCAAACGTTCTCTAAGGAAAATATTATCGAGCTTTTGAAGGTGAAGGTGTTAATCGGAAATTTGCAGCTGCAAGACATTAAGCCGGAGGATATCGCCGATGATGCGCCATTGTTCGGGGATGGGCTCGGGCTTGAATCCATCGACGCCTTCTACATTGCCGGCGGAATACAAGAAAGCTTCGGTGTCGTTATTGACCGGACAAAGCTGCATCAATTGAAAAATCATTTTCAGTCTGTAAACACGCTGGCAGCCTATGTATCCGAGCTTCTTGGAGAACGTTATGCCAAGCAAGGTGGAACCGAATGAGTGTTGAAACGCAGCAGCACACTTTTTTTAGCAACCTGGTGGATTTATTGCAATACCGCGCCGTTGTTCAACCGGATTTGAAGCTGTACACGTACTTAACGGATGGTGAAGAGCAAGCTGTCTCCATTACGGCGTCGGAGTTAAGCAAGCGGGCAATGGCTGTCGCAGCAGCCATGAATGGGGAGGGAAAGCGGCACGTGGCGGCCCTGCTGCTCTATCCGCCCGGAATTGACTTCGTTGTCGGGTTTATGGGCTGCCTGTATGCCGGCGTAATCGCTATACCCGCTTATCCCCCTCATTTTCGCAGACCTACCCCGAGGCTGGATAGCATCATCACAGACTCGGGTGCAACCATTGCTCTGACGACCGAGAGCATGATGATGGATATCCAAGCGCATTTGGATCCTTCTTCCCGTATCTCTCATCTTAACTTGCTGGCTACTGATCGTCTTAAAGGTATGAATCAATATGCATGCGCCCCCTGCTCAGGCAATAAGCTGGCCTTTCTGCAGTATACATCAGGATCTACGGGCAATCCGAAGGGCGTGATGGTGACACATGGCAATCTCATTCATAATATGTCGCTAATCGCTGCCTATTTTCGGTTATCTCCACAAACTAAAATTGTAAACTGGCTTCCCGCTTACCACGATATGGGCTTGATCGGACAATTATTAATGTCGTTAATGCTTGGCTGCGAACTTGTCTACATGTCGCCTGTAAACTTCATGCAGAAGCCGATACGCTGGCTCAAGGCGATAACCCGGTATGGCGCTACGTACAGCGGAGCCCCGAACTTTGCGTATGAGCTCTGCGTGAACAAATTTAATCCGGGTACGGACAGCGATATCGATCTGAGCAGCTGGGCGCTTGCTTTCAATGGCGCCGAGCCGGTTCGCGAGGATACGCTGCGCCGCTTTGTCGAGACATTCGCGCCATACGGCTTCCAAGCGAATAGCTTGGCACCTTCTTACGGTTTGGCGGAAGGCACTTTGTATGTAGCAGGCTGCAAGAGAGAGGAGCCGTACACCAGCTTATGGGTCCGTTCGGATCGTTTGGAACAAAACGAAGTGCTTGTGACCGAGGAGGGCGCTCCCGGATCGAGGCCGCTCGTCGCTTGCGGCATCATTGTACCGGAGCAGCGTACGCTGATCGTTAATCCGCAGTCCGGACAGCTGTGCGCTGAACAAGAAGTAGGTGAAATTTGGGTCAGCGGCCCGAGTGTCGCGCAGGGCTACTGGAACAATCCGGAAGCGACGGAGGAGGTATTTCAAGCGGCTCTGGCGGCATATCCGGGGGAGCGGTTTCTCCGTACGGGAGATTTGGGATTCATCCGGCAATCTGAGCTGTATATTACGGGGCGAATCAAGGATGTGATCATCATTGCCGGCCGGAATCATTACCCGCAGGATCTTGAGCTGACCGTGCAGAACTCCCATCCGGCTATTCGCAAGGAGTACATCGCCATGTTCCAAGCAGTCAAGGGGGATAAGGATATTGTTGTGGCAGTGGCGGAATTGAACAGGGAATACCGTCACCGTGCCAAGCATGATCCAGATACGGATTCGTTGAAGAAAGAAGTTCTGACGGCTGCTAGAGAGGCGTTAGCGGAAGCGCATGACCTGATGCTGGATGAGTTAATTCTGATTAAGACGGGGACGATTTCTAAAACTTCCAGCGGGAAAATTCAGCGGCGGTTGGCCAAAAGCCAGTATGATGAACAAAAACTTCAATGGTTGTAAGGGGAGCGGATGATGAATTCAATCAATGAATCAAACCGGATTCAAGAATGGCTGATCGAGGAAATAAAAGAGATGCTTAAGATGGAGAAGAGCGAGATCGACATTCATCAGTCATTCAGCAGCTTCGGACTCGACTCTGCAGCCATCATGATGCTCTCCGGTGAACTGGGCAGACTGCTGCAGCGGAAAATATCTCCGACTGTCTTCTGGGAGTTTACGTCTATTCATGCGCTAGCAGCTGCTCTCGAGGGGGAGAATGACCGCGATATGCCGGATACGGAGCGGGCAGCCCGTCAACCAAACGCTCATAACCGGGAGCCGATCGCCATCGTCGGCATGGGCTGCCGGTTTCCTGGAGCGAATGGGGTACGCGCGTTTTGGGAGCTGCTCATTCAGGGCAAGGATGCCATAGCAGCCTATCCGGCGGACCGGCTTAAATTGAATGAGCCCGTTGTCGGTCGCGAAGGCGGTTATATCGAGGGGATTGACGGCTTCGATTATTCGTTCTTTAACCTTTCCTACCGCGAAGCCATACGTATGGATCCGCAGCAGCGTATTTTGTTAGAGGTGGTATGGGAAGCTTTCGAGGATGCGGGAATCCCTCCTTCCGATTGGGCAAATACGATGAGCGGCACATTTATCGGCATCTCCAACAATGATTACGGCAGGAAGGATTTGCAGGCCGAAGAGCCGCATATCTTCTCCTTAACCGGGAATGCCTTGAGTATTGCTGCGAACCGTCTTTCGTATCTTTATAATTTAAACGGCCCCAGCTTAGCTATCGACACAGCCTGCTCCTCCTCGCTTGCAGCCGTTCATATGGCATGCCAAAGCATTTGGTCAGGAGACTCCAAGCAGGCGGTCGCCGGAGGCGTCAATATTATTTTGACGGATGGTATTACGACCAGTTTATCCAATGCGGGGATGCTTGCGGCAGATGACCGCTGCAAAACCTTCGATGCGAAAGCGGACGGTTATGTAAGAGGAGAAGGCTGCGGGGCCATTCTTCTAAAGCCTTTGTCCAAAGCGATAGAGGACGGAAATGACATCTATTCGGTCATTCGTGGAAGTTCACTCAATCAGGATGGTCGGAGCAACGGAATAACCGCACCGAATCAGCACGCGCAGGAGAAGCTGCTTCAGGCCGCTTATACGCAAGCAGGGATTAAGTTTGATGACATTGGTTATATCGAGAGTCATGGAACGGGTACTTATTTGGGTGACCCTATCGAAGTTAAAGCGCTTGGAAACGTGGTGTCCGCGGGCAGAACGACTGCTGACGCTTATTTTCTGGGATCAGTCAAAACGAATATAGGGCATCTTGAGGCAGCAGCCGGAATTGCGGGCTTGATAAAAACCGCTTTGGTCCTAAAACACGGGATCATTCCGCCAAACCTGCATTTCGAGAAATGGAATGATGAGATCCCGCATGCGAAGTATGCCGTCCGTGTACCGGTGAAGTGCGAGACGCTGACGCCCGGATCATGCGCAGGCGTCAGCTCATTCGGCTTCGGCGGCACGAATGTTCATGTAGCTATGGGTCCTTCCATGGCTGAACAGTCATACGCAGCGCAGGAATTTGATGAGCAGCCGGAGCTGTTCGTATTGTCTGCACGCCGCAAGGAAGGGCTTTCCCGGCTGGCGGAACAATATATTCATATGATCCGCAGCGGGTACGCAGAGCAAGAATGGCAGCTAAGCGAGCTCTGCAGCAGCCTGTGGCAAGGGCGGCAGCATCACAGCCACCGGCTGGCGCTGGTCGCATCTTCTTTCGACGGGCTAGCCGATGGCTTGGAGTCGTTTCATACTGAGGCAGAGCATCCGGGCTTGAAGTATGGGAACGCCGTTCTATCGGAACAAGAGATCGCCTTCCGCTTTTCCGATGCAGGGTCTGATCAAGAAGCTTATGTGCAGCCGATTCAAGATCAGTCCTTTCAACAATCTTTTTCTGTCGTGAATCATATCGTTCAGATGCAGGGCGGTTTTCATTTGGAAGAGGAAAAGCAGCGCTCAGCATTTTATGTGTTTGCATGGCAGTATGCATTCGGCCAGATGCTTCGCGATTGGGGAATTGTTCCGAAGCTCTCTGCTGGTTCCGGGGTAGGGGCAATCACAGCTGCGGTCCTGAATGGAACGATTACACTAGTGGAAGCCGTTCAATGTCTAAAGCAAGGGGATTATTCGGCCGGGGATAGCTATGAGCTTGTACGGAGCGCTTCCGAATGCCTCATTTATATAGGTCCGTTGTCTACGCTCTCCGCCGAAGATGCGAACCGGCAATCGCACGCTTCCGGGTCCCGTAAAATCATCCTTGGTAACGGGCAGTCCAGGCTGGCGATACTGGGGCTTGCGGGGGAATTATATACAGCGGGCTTCCGTCCGAAGCTATACGTGGATAAAGGCCGAACGCATATGCTTCCCGTCTATTCCTGGCATCACCAATCCTGCTGGAGAGCGACAGAAAAGCCGCAATCAAGCTCATTTGAATGCTTCTGTTAGCGAGGGGGGGATGAACTTGCTGACTAAGGATGTCATTGTGATTGGCGGAGGGCAAGCCGGTTTGGCTGCCGGTTACTATTTGCGGGAAGCGAACCGGGATTTTCTGATTTTAGATAAAGGAGAATACGTGGGCGAGAGTTGGAAAATTCGTTATGATTCGCTGCAATTATTCACGCCTCGCCGTTATAGCGGGCTTCCGGGCTTGCAGATGCAGGGAAACCCATGGGGCTATCCGCATAAAGACGAGATTGCCGATTACTTAGCGGAATATCAGAGTAAGTTCCGGCTTCCTGTTCAATTGCGAACGGAAGTGCGAAAGCTCGTTGTTCGGGATGGTCAGTTTTGCATCACGACTCCTGAAGGGGAGATGACGGCAAATCAGGTTGTCGTCACGACAGGACCTTTCCAAAGCCCTAATTATCCTCATTTCTGCAGCCAATTATCTTCGAAGATCATGCAGCTTCACACGGCCAATTACCAGAATCCCGGGCAGCTGCCGGGAAGCAGCGTGCTGGTTGTAGGAGCTGGCAATTCGGGCTCGCAAATCGCCTATGAGCTGTCCAAGACCAAGAAGGTATATTTGTCAGCGTCAGGCGCTATTCAATATTTACCTTACAGGGTACTGGGGAGAAGCTTGTTTTGGTGGTATGACAAAATCGGCCTGCTGCAGAAGGGACCGGAGACGCGGCTCGGTAAAAAGCTGATGGCCAAAAAAGACCCGTTATATGGCTTTGAGCTCAAAAAAGCGATTGCGCGGGGAGAGGTTTCTATCGTTCCGAGGGCGATAGGAGCAGAGGGAGAAAGCGTCATATTCGAAGACGGTTCCGACGTGCAGGTCAGCGCAGTCATCTGGGCGACAGGCTTCAAGCCGGATTACAGCTGGATAGACATACCCGAAGCTTTTGACGCGGATTCGGCCATCGCTCATGAGCGCGGGGTCAGTACGGTGCCGGGCTTATATTATATCGGGCTTCCATGGCAATCGGCCCGCGGGTCGGCGCTAATCGGATGGGTGCATCGCGACGCGGAATACATAGGGCAAGCGATAGAGCGTTACGGAGAACGGCAGCGGGAACAAGGGCTGTATTATGACAATTTTGCTTCAATGACGCAATAGGCAGCTTACCGGCTTCCTTTCTTATAAACCCGAAAGATAGACACTTTGAGAAAAGTGCCCGTCTTTCGGGTCTTTTTCGTTTATAGATGGAAGGGCGGATTTTGTTCCAAGATAAGTAAAAATGTGGTAATCTATTG
>Ga0310903_10000278_pt1 | contig 10206 bp, 8 predicted proteins | sample C24D4metaG_FD_203914 | JGI IMG/M metagenome (GOLD analysis project Ga0310903, IMG submission 203914) | Lab incubated soil microbial communities from West Virginia University Organic Research Farm, Morgantown, WV, United States - C0D3 | ecosystem: Environmental > Terrestrial > Soil > Agricultural...
GTATCGGGAGCACGACGCCGTTCGTCCGGTGACGTTGGAAGACGGACAAGAGGGCGCCGGAGTACGCGCCGACGTCACCTTCCAGGCCACATCCACCCACCAGCTGCAGGCGGGCCTCTACGCGCAGCGCGTCCACGGGCATGCCGGCGGCGTCGAGTCTCTCGGCGGTTTCGACGTGAGGCGGAGCGAGCCGTCGTGGTACGTCCAGGATCGGTGGACGCCGTCGGCGCGTGTGACGATCACCGCGGGCGCGCGCGTGGACAGCGCGGCCGGCGAAACCGTGGCCGCGCCGCGCGTGTTGGCCGCCGCCGCGGCGCGGGGTTGGACGCTTCGCGCCTCGGCCGGGAGGCAATATCAACTGCCGCCGCTCGCCGCCCTGCACGGGCTGCTGGGCAACCCTGCGCTGCGGATGCCGCATGCGTTCGAGATCGGCGGAGGCGTTGACCACGCGGTGGGGAGCGGGCAGACGCTGAGCGTCGACGTGTATCGCCGCCGCGACCGCGACGGCCTGTTCGCGCTGGCCGAGCCGCGTCTCGAAAACGGCCGCCCGACCGCACGCCTCAATCCTTTTGAGAACGCGCTCGACGGCACGTCACGCGGCGTCGAGGTGGCGATTCGCCGCGCCAGCGCCCGCCGTCTCAGCGGATGGGTGGCATACGCCTACGGGAACGCGCGCATGAATGACGAGGTCGACGGTCTCGCCTTTCCGAGCGATGACGACCAGCGGCACACGCTCAACGCGGTCGGGGCGTTTCGTCTCTCGGGAACGCTGGCACTTGGCGCGCAGTGGCGCCACGGCAGCGGCATGCCGCGCCACGGGTTCCTGACTCAGGACGGCGCCACGCTCGCGCTCGGGTCCGAGCGGAATCAGATCCGCCTGCCGCCGTACGACCGGCTCGATGTGCGCATCCGCAAGGGCTTCCTCTTCGGATGGGGTGTCTTCACGCTCTCGGGAGAAGTGCTCAACGTGCTCAACCGCAAGAACGAATACAACGTCGAGTCGACGCTCCTCACGGTCGCGCGGACCGGCCAATACAGCAGCGGTCTGCGGAAAGGGTTCCCCGTCGCGCCGTCCATCGGTCTGTCGGTTCAGTTCTGATTAATGAGGAGGCTGCACATGCACGTGACCCCACTCAGCGCCGCGACGATCCTCGCGTTCGCGATCGCGTCGCCGTTGCATGCGCAGGGCATCGAGGTCTTTGGCGGATATTCCGTCAATGCCGACTACGTCCAGAATCGTCCCGCGATCCTCGTCGCCGACCAGAAGGTGTCACCCTTCTTCAGCCATGGGAGCGGCCCGACCGGCTTCGAGGCGTCGTTCAAACACGATGTGCGGAACGGTCTCGGCATCAAAGTCGATGTATCTGGTTATTCCGATACATTCCCACCAGGGCCCGCGGCGTACTGCCAACCGGACAGCTCCACTGCCGGGATTGCCTGCGGCACCGGCCTGACGTTTCAGGCTACAGGCCGCGCGTTGTATGTGACCGCCGGTCCCGAGTGGAAGATCCGGCGCGGCAAGCGCTTCGCCCCCTTCGCTCAGACGCTTGTCGGAATCGTGTACACCCGATCGACGTTCATGATGAACGGGTCAGATGTGCAATACACAAATCCCTTCACAGGAGGAGTGCTGCTGTTTACCAGTGCAGGGTTCCCACCGGATCGAAGCATCGATTACGCCGACGCCCATGCCGATGCCGGACTGGCGCTGGCGATCGGCGGCGGCTTTGACATCCGACTGAGCAGACGGATCGGCCTTCGCGCCGCCATGGATTACGATCCGACGTTTCTGGTACGTCGGGTGTTTCCCGACCTCACGCCCGACGCCGAAGGGCGAGTCGTCCTTCGGCCCGCGCCGAACGAGCGACAGCGGCAGGATCATGTTCGCCTGAGCATCGGAATGGTGTGGCGCATTCGATGAGTTCAGGCGAGGACCCTTCTTGAAACCGCGATACCGTCGATTTTAGAACTGCACGAATAACGACCCGATTGATCGAACCACCGGGGTCAATGCGGTGCCGCACAGGATCGGAGACCTCGTTTCATGCAGACCACCCGCCTGAAGCCGGCCTCAACGCGCAAAGTAAGAGCCGCACCGACAGCGGCACCGCGGCGAGACTTCGACTTGCCAAGTCTCGGCGGCCGCATCCGAGCGGAACGCGAGCGCCGTGGTCTGTCGCTGGACGCCTTGAGCGCCAAAGCACGCGTCAGTCGCAGCATGCTCTCGGCGATTGAACGCGGCGCCAAAGCCCCGACGGTGCTCGTGCTCGATCGGGTGGCGACCGGTTTGAATACGAGTCTCGCGCGCCTGTTGGGCGAGGAACGGCGCGCGACGCTCATCGTGCTTCGACACCGCGATCAGAAAGTCGCGCGCGACCGGTCCGGATGGGAGCGTCGGATTCTGTCTCCAGTCCTTCCAGGCGTCGAGTTCGAGTTCATGCGTACGACACTGGGGCCGCGCGTCAATGCCGGTGTGTTTTTACCGCACGCGCACGGGTCGCGGGAGTACGTGGCGATTGAATGGAGATTCAGCGGGGACCGAACATCGTCGCGTCGCCGATCACGTCGATTAACCGGCCAGTCGCATCCAGACACAGGTGACCGCAGGGCGAACGCCCTGGAGCTCGCTAGTCAAACCATGCGGTGACCAATGACGAGTTCGCGCAGCGCATCGATATCGGGCGGCTTGACGACGTGGTGGTCGAATCCCGCCATGCGGGCCCGTTCCTTGTCGTGATTCTGACCCCATCCTGTGAGCGCGATAAGCAGCACGTGCGCACCATCGGCTCTCGAGCGGATGCGTCGCGCCACGTCATACCCATCCATTTCCGGCATGCCGATGTCGAGAATCACGACGTCCGGACGGAACGTATCGAGCGCTTCGAGAGCCGCACGTCCTGTGTAGACGACAGAAACGTTCGCGCCGAGCGTGTCCAGCAGCGCACCGAGCGTGTCCGCCGAATCACGATTGTCGTCGGCGACGAGAATACGTCTTGAAGGGAAGGCTTCGAGGTCCTTCGTGTGACCGGCTCGACGAGCGGGAGCCGCAACGGACGGGAGCTCGACGATGAATTCGCTTCCGGTCCCTGCACCACGGCTGTGCGCGCGAACTTGGCCGCCGTGCAGTCCGACCAGGCTGCGAACCAGCGTCAGGCCGATTCCGAGCCCGCCCTGCGCGAGCCGACTGGAACGATCGACCTGCGTGAACATCTCGAACACCGAGGCGAGCTGATCTGGCGCGATACCGATGCCATTGTCCCGTACGGATACGATGGCTGTCTTGGACTCCTTCCGCACACCTACCCAGATCTGGCCCCCGGCGTTCGTATACTTCGCCGCGTTGGTCAACAGGTTCGCGACGACCTGCGTCAGTCGGACCGCATCACCATAGACCGTGACCGGCTCGGCGGGGACGTCGACGTTCAACGTGTGACCGGCAGCATCGATCAACGGCCTGCTGGTGTCGACCGCGGAATGGATAACGTAGACGAGGTCGACGGGCTCGCGTTCCACCTGGATCAAGCCACGTGTGATTCGTGACACCTCGAGCAAGTCGTTGACGAGGCGCACCAGATGGCTGATCTGGCGTTCCATCACGATGCTCGTGCGCGCGATGGCCGGGTTATCGCCACCGGTGGCTTTCAGCAGGTGCAATGCGGTCAGCAGCGGCGCCAGCGGATTCCGCAGTTCGTGACCAAGGGTAGCGAGGAACTCGTCCTTGCGGCGATCGGCGAGCCGGAGCGCCTCCTCGCCTCGCATTCGCTCCAACAAGATGTCGCGAAGCTGGTACTGCCGGTCGCGCGCGCGGAGCGCCGTGCGAACCGATGTCACCAGCGTGGCCAGACGTAACGGACGCTCGAGCAGCGTCACATTGCCAAACGTACGGACGGCTTCACCCGATTCGGCAGAATCCGCGCCGGGACGCGTGAGGAGCAGAATCGGCAGGTCGGACCACGGTGGCTGAGCGGCGAGCGCCGAGCGCAGCGCCACGTTGTGTGACGAGGAGACGGCTTCCTCGGGGAGGAGGACAGCCCCGCAACCCGTGCTGATCTCCTCCAGCAGCTTCTCGAAAGTTCTGCAGATCGTCAGATGGATGCCGAGCGGCGACAGCATCGCCTCGGTCGTCGCGGCGTCCCGGGACGTCGCCGCCAGAAACAGTAGCCGGCGATCCGTGGCGCTCACACGCCCTCGGTGTCCTTCGCCACAAGTGGAGGGTGTGGGTCATCGTACGTGGGGACACCCGTCAAGACACCGCGGAACTCACGGAGCGTCCGACCGACCGAGATGCGGCCTTCATCGAGGCGGAACTCGCGTAACGTCCGCTCGTGCCAGCCGCCTCGCTTCTTCATGACCGAGATCGCCTGGTGGACGGCTCCCCTGTTCTCGAAGTAGCGCAACAGCACGACGGCGTCGGCGAGATAGGTCGCATCCACCGAGCTCGTCATCTGGGCGCCGACGAGACCCTGGTGGGCGCCAATCAGGATGGTCGCAACACCCTTCTGCCCGAGAAACATCAGGAGCTCGTGGAGCTGCACGATCAGGTGCCGTTCTTCCGGCATCGCGTTCAGGTACCCGTTCAAGCTGTCGATGACAATGATCTTCGCGCCGTCCTGTTCGACGGCGCTGCGAATCGCGTGCACGAACTCGCCGGGTGTGAGCTCCGCCGGATCCACCTGCTGCAGTGTGACGGTGCCCGACTGGACGTGAGCGGCCAGATCCACGCCGAGCCCGCGGCATCGCCCGAGGAGCGTGTCGGGGCTTTCGTCGAAGACGAACATCGCGGCGCGCTCACCACGGGCTGCGGCTGCCGCGACGAACTGCGCGGCCAGGGTCGACTTGCCCGCGCCCGCCGGCCCGACGATGAGCGTGCTCGTGCCTTCCTCGATACCGCCGCCCAGGAGCGCATCGAGCGCCGGGAGGTCACTTGCCAGCTTCCCGCGCGTCATCTCCTGGCGATGTTCCGCCGCAACCAGTCGCGGAAACACCGCGAGGCCGCCCTGTTCGATGACGTAGTCGTGATACCCGCCGCGGAACTTCACGCCGCGGTACTTGACGACGCGCAGCCGGCGCCGTTCGGCGCCGTAATCGGGGTTGAGCTGCTCGAGCAGCACGACTCCGTGCGCGATGCTCTGCATCTGCAGATCGTGATCGGACGCCGTCATGTCATCGAGGAGGATCACTGTGCAGTCGCGGGTCGCGAAAAACTGCTTCAGCGCCAGGATCTGCCGGCGATAGCGCAGCGCGGTTCCGGCAAGCAGCCGGAGCTCCGACAGTGAATCGAACACCACGCGCGTCGGCTTCAGTCGTTCGACGTCGTCCAGAATCAGCCTGGTCGTCGCGGCCAATTCGATCTCCGAGGGATGGAACATCGTGTTCTGCTGGTCGGGCTCCAACGCCGCTTCCGGAGGAGTAAGCTCGCGGATCTGAACACCGTCCAGCCGCCACCCGTGAGAGTCCGCAACTGATCGCAGCTCCTCCTCCGTTTCCGACAGCGTCACATACAGCACGGATTCGCCCTGCGTGACGCCCGCTACCAAGAACTGGATCGCGAGCGTTGTCTTGCCGGAGCCCGGCACGCCTTCGACCAGGTAGAGCCGCCGGCGCGTCAGTCCTCCCGCGAGGATGTCGTCGAGTCCTGGTACGCCCGTCGATGCCACGGAGCGTGTCCGAGCACTTGGACCTTGGGTCAAATTGTCATCCTCCTGGTATCCGGCGGCGCGCAAGCAGGGCGCGAGAAACTCTCACTCGGACAATGACAGATTGGCTGGGTCAGGGCCATTGGAATCGCAGCACGGCCATCCTGATGCCGCACGGCAGCGCCAACCCGACTGAGCCGTAACCGGTGGTCACCCGGGGCCAGAACGGCGCTCGTCGTGAACACCAGGGAGGGATGTCCGCGCCGCAGTTCAAGATGGGATTGGACGGGCGCATTGCGTTTCACGATCGCCGCACAAACGTCGCGGACGCAACGCCGTGTGTTATATACTGAACCACATGGTTCAGTATTCCCGAACCCGCTTCGATGCCTCGTTTGCCGCGCTCTCGGATGCCACCCGACGCGGTGTTCTGGAGCAGCTCGGGCGAGCAGATGCTTCGATCACGGACCTTGCCGACAAGTTCCACATGACGCTGACGGGCATGAAGAAGCATGTCGGCGTCTTGGAGCAGGCGGGGCTCGTCACCACAGAGAAAGTCGGGCGCGTGCGGACCTGCAAGCTCGGCCTGCGCCGACTGGATGAAGAGGCGGCGTGGATCGAGAGGCACCGCCAGCTCTGGGCCGCACGGTTCGACGAGCTGGACCAGGTTGTCGAGGAACTAAAACGGAAGGAGAAGGTTGATGGACGCAAGAAGAGGAAGTGAGCCTGCCCCTATGAAGAACCGCACGACGGTGGAGCGGAAGTCCGAGCGTGAGCTCGTCGTGACGCGAACCTTCAACGGTCCGGCGCGCATTGTGTTCGAGGCGTGGACCAAGCCCGAGCTGTTCAAGCGGTGGTGGGTGCCGAAGTCGATGGGCATGGTCCTGCGTTCCTGTGAGATGGATGTTCGTGTCGGGGGCACGTACCGTCTCGAGTTCGAACCCGATGCTATGGCGTTCTTCGGTACGTACCTCGAAGTGACACCGCACTCGCGCCTCGTCTGGACCAATGAGGAAGGTGGTGACGGAGGACCCGTCACCACGGTGACCTTCGAGGAAAAGGGTGGCAAGACGCTGCTGGTCATGCACGAGCTCTATCCCTCGAAGGAAGCTCTTGACGCTGCTGGCACCGGGGCGGCGGATGCGATGGTCGAGACGTTCGCGCAACTGGACGAGCTTCTCCTCACCCTGGGCGCGAGCGTGGGACAGTCATGAAGTCGTCGATCTCACTGTGGGAACAGGCCGGCGGATTCTCCGGCTCGGCCTGTCGCCCGAAGTTCAGGCCGCGAGGACGCCGCGGCGTTCCTGAGGTGGCCGAGCCGATCCCGGCCGACGGCCGGTCGGATGACGAACAAACCATCAGTCTTCCTGCCCCGTGACCACTCCGTGAAACGTCTCTGTGCCGTAGTGGCCAGTCGCTGGCGGGCCGATGACCATCTCGAAGTTGCTGTAGGAAATCGCGTTGCCGCCCTTAATGGTGACCTCCACATGAGACCCGGAAAAGCCGGCTTGCAGGTTTCCGTTGCCCGTGAAGGTCCCAGGGCCGCTGATAGTAAGCACCGAGTTCCCGTTAGCGTCTGGAGTGACGGCGACCTGACCGCCGATGATGGAGACAGAGTGCGTGTGAGCGACGCTCGTCGGGAAGACCGGAGGGTTGTCCCTCGGCACTCCGATAAAGATCGCCGAGAAATCCCCTCTGCTTCGGTCACCTGTGAGCCGCACGGACCATTCTCCTGCCGCGTGCCAGCGTTCGCCGTTCGTCACGAGATAGTCGTGAATCATTCCGCGAAGTGCCTTCGGGGCTGCCGGCTGGGCCAGCCCCTGGCCGCTCAACGCAACGACGACGGCCGCGAGCGCCGTCAGACGCCACAGCATCCTGTCCGTCATGAGTTTCTTCATTTGCAAATGCTCCTGTGTAAAGGTCAAGGCGGCACAACGCTACTAGTCGTGAACATCCCTGGCAACGAGCAAAGAGGAGCAAAGTCGTTCATTGCTGCTTACAGGCTGAAGTGATCGTTGACGGGCACGACGACAGTGGCACAATTGGCAGCGAGCGGCGCTGGAGGTCACATGCCTGCACAACCCGGGGCCGAGAAGGATCCGGACCGGGATTCGCGCGGAAAACGCCTCGAGTCCTGGAAAGAAATCGCCGGATATCTCAATCGTCACGTAACGACCATTCGGCGATGGGAAAAGCACGAGGGCCTGCCCGTACATCGGCAGCGGCATGCGAAGCTCGGCTCGATTTACGCCTACGCCCGAGAACTGGACGCCTGGTTCGAGGGCCAGAGGGAAGAAAGCGACCTTGGGGCAGCAACCGCAGGGGCCTGCGAAACCTCGGAGCGCCTTCCGTCTCCTCCCTCATTGGCCGCGGGTGCCCACGAAGGGATCCATCTCACCGGACGCGACGAGGAAATCAACCTCCTTCGGACGAGCTGGGAGCGAACGTCTCAAGGACAGCAGCAGATCGCCGTGGTCACCGGCGAGCCCGGGGTAGGAAAGACGCGACTTGTTCTGGACTTTGCGCGGTCGGTTGCCAGACAGGCCACAGTGCTCGTGGGACGTTGCGACCGCGAGGCGCTCGTCGCCTATGCGCCGTGGGTGGCCATTCTCCACTGGGTGATTCGGACAACACCGGCGAAGGCGTTGCGGCGACATCTGTCGAGCATCGAAGCCGGCAGCGAGCTGGCGCAAATCGTCCCAGAGATCAGCACGCGAGTTCACATCGGCGAGCCACCCGGGTCGGCTACGCCCGACGGACGCCGCTACCGCTTGTTCGACGCGGTGTCCCAGCTGCTTGCGGCCGCGGCCCAAAGCGCACCGATTCTCCTGGTTATCGACGATGTGCATTGGGCCGACCGCGGCACCTTGTTGCTCCTGCGACACATGATCCGGTCGACGCGCGAAGCGGCTATCTGCATTGTGATCACGCACCGCAATGATGTGCCGGAGTGGTCGTCAGAGTTTCGGGATCTGTTGGAGTCGCTGCGCAGAGAACACTCAGCCACGAGAATCGCCCTCCATCGGCTGTCGGACGATGATGTCCGCGACATCATCGAGGAATGGATCGGCCGTCACTCTCCGCCGTCGCTCACACGATTGGTGGCGAGACACACCGAAGGCAACCCGCTGTTCGTCGTCGAGATGTTGAAGCACCTTGACGAGACCGGAGCACTTGCCGTTCGCGAAGACTGGGCGCGGCCTCTCACGTTGGCGGACGTCGGTCTTCCCGAAGGGATCCGTCAACTGATCGGACGTCGTCTTGAACGCTTAGGCCTCACGACACGTCGAATTCTGACGCTCGCCGCCGTGATGGGCCGCGAATTCAGGCTGTCAGTTATCGAGGGGCTCGTCGACGTTGGTGAAGACGCCGTGCTGGACGCCATGGACGAAGCCCTCACCGCCAGCGTGGTGACCGAAGAGGCCGGTGTGCCGGGCAATTTCTCATTCACGCACACGCTGATCCGAGAGGCGCTCTACACGAGCATCACCGCCGCGCGGCGCGTCCGGCTTCATCATCGCATAGCCAGCGCACTCGAACAGCAGTCGTCGGCTTCCGAGCCTCGGGTTGCCGAACTCGCTTACCACTTTGGACAAGCAGCCGTATACAAGAGCGCGGAGAAGGCGGTGCAATACGCCACGCGAGCCGGGGATCACGCAGCCACGACGCTGGCGTTCGAGAACGCGGCGCAGTGGTACGACATGGCATTGCGGGCGATGGATTGCGTCGGCTCGACCACCGATACGACCGCACAACGATTCGACCTCCACGTCAAACGCGGCCGTAGCTTCTTCGCTGTCGGACAGTGGGCACCGGCGAAGAACGCGTTCGAGGCGGCAGCGAGTCTGCTCGATCCCGCGGAACAGGAGAAGAGATCCGAACTGCTCGTCCGGCTCGCGGAAACCGCGTTCTGGTTGATGGACGTTCCAGCCCTCCGGAAGTTCGCCGGTGAGGCGCAAGTGATCGCCGAATATCTCGGTCGCAATGATCTCTGGGCCGACGCGCAGGCCTGGATGGCCAGCGCCATGGTTTCGGATGGCGATGTCCTGGCAGCCGTGCAGATGGACCACGAGGCGATCGCACGTGCCGGCGGAATTCGCTCGTTCGGCCTGGCTCGCACACCATTGACGCTCTACTGGGCAGGTCGGACGCCTGAAGCGATTCAACGTGGTCTTCAGGCGGTAGAAAGTGCCAGGGCGGCAGAAGATCCGTCCTTCCTGCTGTACGCACTCCAGCACCTTGGGCTCAGCCTGTCAGGTGCGGGTCGGTTTGACGAAGCGTTGCGGGTGTTCGGCGAGGCGCGTGGTGTCGGGAGGACGTGCGGCGCGCTTCCGCTGCTGGCGCGAGCCACATCCATGTCCGTGGCGCCTCTGTTGGGCCTTGGGGATCTCAATGGGGCGATGGCGCGAGCCTTCGACGCGCGGGAGCTGGCGCATCGCGTAGCTTTCGAGCCGCCGCTGGTCAGTGCAGGAATCGATCTCCTGATGATCTTTGCCCGACAACAGGACCCCGGGCGCGCCGACACGTTGCTGGAGGAGACTGCGCAGGCCGTGCAGAAAGCCAGTGGCTG
>Ga0310903_10000289_pt1 | contig 10000 bp, 11 predicted proteins | sample C24D4metaG_FD_203914 | JGI IMG/M metagenome (GOLD analysis project Ga0310903, IMG submission 203914) | Lab incubated soil microbial communities from West Virginia University Organic Research Farm, Morgantown, WV, United States - C0D3 | ecosystem: Environmental > Terrestrial > Soil >...
AGCGAGTCGGCTAAGGAAGAGCTGCAAGGCCAGCTTACAGACATTAAGATCGCCGCGGCGAAGACGGATCAGGAGAAGGTCTCGTTCGAGGATCAATCGGCACGCGTGCGCGCTGATATTCAGCGGGCGAAGCAGGAGTTGACAGGACTGCGCTCCTTGTCTGTACAGCAGGAGGAAGAGCTGAAGCGGCATGCCGAAGAGACCGTGCAGCAAATTGAGCAGCTTAACCACCTTCGCTTGAAGAAGCAAGAGTGTGCGGAACAGACGGATTTGAAACGGTCTGCGCGCGCACAGCGTATTACTGAGCTCGATATGGGCGAAAGTGAGACGAAGGAGCAGCGCGCGCAGCTCAGACAAGTCGAGGAGCAAATGCGGCAGACGGAGATCGCTGCCAACCGGCTTGATGTGGAGCTGGACAATCTGCTTCGCAAGCTTAGCGAGGAATATGAGCTCAGCTATGAGCTCGCCAAAGAGCAGTACCCGGTGCCTGAGGATGTTGTTGGGACGCAGAATGAGGTTAGAGATATTAAACGACAAATATCTGCGCTTGGCGAAGTTAACCTGGGCGCAATCGAGGAATATGAGCGGGTTAGCGAACGGTTTGAATTTTTGTCAGAGCAGAAGAATGACTTAATCGATGCGAAAACGACGCTGTATCAGGTTATCCGTGAAATGGACGATGAAATGTCGAAACGGTTCAAAATGACTTTTGAAGCGATTCGCGGACATTTTGTCATTGTATTCGCGAAGTTATTCGGTGGAGGAAGAGCTGATCTTGTACTTGTAGAGCCGGATCGCGTGCTCGATACCGGCATAGATATCGTTGCGCAGCCGCCGGGCAAAAAGCTGCAAAACCTGCAGCTGCTGTCGGGCGGAGAGCGCGCATTGACGGCGATCGCCTTGCTGTTTGCCATTTTGCAGGTGAAGCCGGTTCCGTTCTGCGTGCTCGATGAGGTAGAAGCCGCGCTTGACGAGGCAAACGTATCTCGTTTCGCTCAATATTTGCGCGAGTTTTCGGAGCTGACACAATTCATCGTAGTAACCCACCGCAAGGGTACGATGGAGGAAGCAGATGTGTTATATGGCGTTACGATGGAGGAAGGCGGCGTATCGAAACTCGTGTCGGTACGCTTAGAAGATGATGAAGAGCCGGTATCCGCATAAACAAATAAAACCGGCAATGTGAGGATGGGGAGTTGAAACGATGAGTTTTTTTAAGAGGCTGAAGGAAAGCATAGCAACAAAGACGGAAGCAGTAACGAATATTTTCAAAGAAGGCTTGTCGAAGACGCGTACGGCGTTCGTAGAGAAAGTCGAGGAGCTTATTACGCGCCGCAAAAAAATCGACGAGCAATTTTACGAGGAGCTTGAAGAGATTTTAATTGGCGCGGATGTTGGCGTAAACACCGTTATGCAGCTGATTGACGATCTCCGCGTCGAGGTGAAGAAGCGCAAGATCGAGGATGCCACAGATTTGCAGCCGGTTCTTTCCGAGAAGCTGATCCAGCTTATGAAGGGTGACGATCAATCCGGTTTACGGATGGCTTCGAGCGGTATTACCGTTATTTTGTTCGTAGGGGTTAACGGAGTCGGTAAAACGACGACAATCGGAAAGCTTGCGCACAAGTTCAAGAGTGAGGGTAAAAGCGTGCTTATGGCAGCCGGCGATACATTTCGTGCAGGAGCAATCGAGCAGCTGGAAGTATGGGGTCAGCGCGTAGGCGTCGACGTTATTAAGCAGCAGTCAGGAGCGGATCCGGCGGCCGTTATGTACGATGCGGTGCAAGCTGCTAAACAGCGCGGCGTAGATGTGCTCTTGTGCGATACAGCTGGAAGGCTGCAAAATAAAACGAATTTGATGGAAGAACTCAATAAAATTTTCCGCGTCATTAGGCGCGAGCTGCCGGATGCCCCGCATGAGGTACTGCTTGTGCTGGATGCAACAACGGGTCAAAACGCGCTCAGTCAAGCGAAGCTGTTCGGCGAGAAGAGCGGCGTTACCGGTCTTGTGCTGACGAAGCTGGACGGTACAGCTAAGGGCGGGATCGTTATCGCGATCCGCAATGAACTTAGCTTGCCGGTTAAGCTGGTCGGACTAGGAGAGAAAATGGGCGACCTGCAGCAGTTTGATTCGGAGCAATTTATCCATGCGCTGTTTGCCGGTTTAATTCAGCGCGAGGATGAGCAGGATTCGGAGAAAACGACGGAATAACGCGCTTTTGAGCCGAGCACACTGCTGGTCTTTGCTGCTTGTAAAGGTGACAAGGGGAAATGCTTGACAGCTGCCTATGGCGTCATGTATGATATAAGACGTCGCCTGGTGTAAAGGTATTTACCTTGTCGGTGATACAAGCATAATAACAGGAGGGGCTGCGGGGATGAAAGCAAATGAACCAGATGCCTTATCCAAAACGACCCGAATAAACTTGTTGTTCGACTTTTACGAGCCGCTCTTAACAGAGAAGCAGCGGACGTTCCTCAAATATTATTTTCACGATGATTTCTCCCTTGGAGAGATCGCGGCAGAGTTCGGCATTAGCCGACAGGCGGTATATGAGCATATCAAGCGTGCTGAACAGGTGCTTGAGAGCTATGAGAGCAAGCTTGGCTTGCATGTAAGACATGAATCACTTTTACAATTAACGGTACAGCTCGTCAACAGCGTAAATGAGCTTTCGATTGCCGAGCAGGACAGGCAGGCGCTTATGAGTGTCATTGCACAATTTAATTTAGCTGAATAATACATGAAGAGTGGAGGTGACGGTACATGGCAGCATTTGAGAGCTTATCAAGCCGGCTTCAAAATGTGTTCAGCAAGCTGAGGGGCAAAGGTAAGGTATCCGAAGAAGATGTTAGCGAAGCGATGCGCGAGGTGCGATTGGCGCTTCTAGAGGCGGACGTAAACTTTAAGGTCGTGAAGGATTTTATCGCGAAAGTGAAGGAACGGGCAATTGGCCTCGATGTGTCAAAGAGCTTTACGCCCGGCATGGTCGTCATCGATATCGTAAATAAAGAGCTGACCGAGCTTATGGGCGGCACACAAAGCAAGCTGGTGAAGGCAAACAAGCCTCCTACAGTCATTATGATGGCTGGCTTGCAGGGTGCCGGTAAGACGACGACGACGGGCAAGTTGGCAAAGCTGCTCCAGAAGAGCAACAATAAGCCGCTTCTCATCGCGTGTGATATTTATCGTCCCGCTGCGATAAAGCAGCTTCAGGTTCTTGGCGATCAGATTAATGCGCCGGTCTTCTCTCTTGGTGATCAGACATCACCGGTAGAAATTGCGCGTGCCGGACTTCAGCATGCCAAAGAGAACGGCAATGATTATGTCATTATCGATACCGCAGGCCGCTTACATATCGACGAAGAGCTGATGGAAGAGCTGAAGCAAATTCATCAGATTACGAAGCCGGACGAAGTGCTTCTCGTCGTTGATGCGATGACTGGTCAAGATGCGGTTAATGTAGCGCAAAGCTTTCATGAGCAGCTCACTTTAACCGGTGTCGTGCTGACTAAGCTCGATGGCGATACACGCGGCGGCGCGGCGCTTTCGGTCAAAGCCGTTACGGGCTGTCCGATTAAATTCGCGGCAATGGGTGAGAAGATCGACTCCTTGGAGCCGTTCCATCCGGAGCGTATGGCATCCCGGATTCTCGGCATGGGCGATATGCTCTCCCTCATCGAGAAGGCGCAGTCGAGCATCGATGCAGATAAAGCGAAGGAAATGGAACGTAAGATGCGCACAGCAGAATTTACGTTCGACGATTTCCTCGATCAGATGGAGCAGGTTCGCAACCTGGGGCCGCTCGATCAAATTATGGATATGCTGCCCGGCATGAACAAGATGAAGGGCATGAAGGATATGAAGGTCGATGAGAAGCAAATCGGCCGCGTCGAGGCGATTGTCCGCTCCATGACGAAAGAGGAGAAGCAAAAGCCGGAACTGCTAAATCATAGCCGCCGCAAGCGTGTTGCTGCCGGCAGCGGCACAACAGTCGTTGAGGTTAACCGTCTCATTAAGCAGTTTGATGACATGAAGAAAATGATGAAGCAATTCTCATCGATGATGGGGCCGAAAGGGCCGAAGGGCGGCAAGAAAGGCCTGAAGGGCTTGCTCGGCAAAAATATGAAGTTCCCGTTTTAACAGCTGTTTACTCTTTGAAGGAGGTGAATTTTCATGGCAGTACGTATTCGTTTGAAAAGAATTGGTGCTCACAAAGCTCCTTTCTACCGCGTAGTAGTATCGGATTCCCGTTCACCGCGTGACGGACGTTTTATCGAAGAGATCGGCACTTATAACCCGGTTGCACAACCGGCTCAAGTTAAGATCGATGAAGAAAAAGCGTTGAAATGGCTGCAAACAGGTGCGCAAGCATCTGATACAGTTCGTGACTTGCTTTCCAAAGCTGGTGTTCTTAAAAAGTTCCATGAGCTTCGGCAACAGAAATAACTGTTGAATAGCGGAGGGCCTTGAGATGAAAGAATTGATTCTTGTCATAGCGAAGGCATTGGTTGATCATCCCGATCAGGTGCAAATCAATGTGAAGGATGATGACCGTGGCACGATATACGAGCTTTCGGTTCACCCCGAGGATGTCGGTAAAATCATCGGTAAACAGGGACGCATAGCGAAAGCGATGCGTACGGTAGTGACTTCTGCTTCCGTCAAATCGCAAAAGCGCGTCATCGTCGACATTATGTCATGATGAACGTACGGGAAGAAGGTTAGGATGAATGTCCTAGCCTTTTTTTAATGTGCTGGCCTTTTTAGGCAATAGGCTTAACCTAACGGCTTCGTTCTCCAGCGTGGAACGAAGCCGTTTTTGTATGTATAATAAGGGTATACACATATGAAGGGCTGGTTGTAATGAGCGAAAAATGGTTTACAGTCGGGAAAATTGTTAATACGCATGGTCTACGGGGAGAGTTGAAAATACTTTCGCAAACGGATTTTGCAGATGTCCGGTTCGCAGCCGGCAGTAAGCTGCTCATGCTGAATGAGGAAAACGGAGCATCGCTTGAAGTGAAGGTAATTAGCTCCCGGCCGAACAAAAACATATACATACTGAAGCTAGAAGGCTTCAACGACATTAATCAGGTGGAGAAATATAAGGGCTGGGTGCTTAAGGTATCCGAAGCTAATCTGGTTGACCTGGATGAAGGCGAATATTATTACCACGAGATAATTGGCTGCCGCGTCGTAACGGAAGAAGGTGAGGAGCTGGGCACGATTTCCGAAATTTTAAGCCCGGGTGCAAATGATGTATGGGTTGTTGACCGGCCGAAAGGCTCCGGCAAACAGCTGCTTTTACCCGTCATCGACGAAGTCTTAATAAGCGTCAACACAACAGAAAAAACCGTGACGGTCCGCTTGATGGAAGGATTGATTTAGCCGATGAAAATAGATGTGCTGACGCTGTTTCCGGAAATGTTCGACGGCGTATTTAATGCGAGTATTCTGGGAAAAGCGAAAGAAAAAGGGATCGTCTCCCCTCAGGCCATTAACTTTCGTGCTTATTCGGGCAATAAGCACAATACGGTCGACGACTATCCATACGGCGGCGGAGGCGGCATGGTGCTGAAGCCTGAGCCGGTATTTGCGGCAGTTGAGGATCTTAAGCTGGATGAACATGTAAAGCCTCGTGTCATCCTGCTGTGTCCGCAAGGGGAGCAGTTTACGCAGCAGAAGGCAGAAGAGCTTGCAAAGGAGCAGCATCTGGTTCTCATTTGCGGCCATTATGAAGGATATGATGAGCGTATTCGCGAGCATCTGGTTACGGACGAGCTATCGATCGGTGACTATGTCCTAACGGGCGGAGAAATTCCGGCGATGGTCCTCATTGACAGCATCGTTAGATTGCTTCCCGGGGTGCTTGGCAATGAAACCTCGGCAGTTACAGACTCTTATAGCACGGGCTTGCTTGAGCATCCTCATTATACGCGGCCTGCTGAATTTCGCGGCTGGGAAGTGCCGGATGTCCTCATTTCCGGCCATCATGCGAATATTGAGGTGTGGCGCCGCGAGCAATCGCTTCTTCGGACGCTGCAGCGCCGTCCTGACCTGCTGAAGAGCGCTGCGCTTTCGGATAAGGAACGGAAGTGGCTGGCTTCTCAGTCGAAGCAGGAGCCAAATAAAGCGGATAAATAGATTAACCTCAGCCAGAAACAAAGCCGCAACGGGTGCCGTTGCGGCTTTGTTCGATTATTAAATATAGGATGACTAAATTTTAAGCTTATGATGTGATGCTTTTAACCAGACGTTCAGGCTGGAATAGAAGAGAAGCTTATGGCGTATAAAAATTTTGGGTATAATAAACATGATAATCGCCTCCAACGGAAACACCGGTTCCAAGACGCTTAAGTGAGCTGTCGAGCAGCGTCTCGCGATGTCCTTTCTTGGAGTTGATCCAGCCATAGTGGGCAAAAATGCTATCCGGGTAACCGGCTGCGATGTTTTCTGCGGCAGAATGGTATTGAACGCCCGCAGTCTTCATGCGGTCAAAAGGGGACAATCCGTCGGGATTCGTATGATCAAAAAAATCGCGAGACCTCATATCACCGCTATGATTATGAGCAGATGCGGCAGCTAGCTTGTCCCATTGTAAAACAGGGATGCCGCGAGCGGCGCGTTCAGCATTTGCCAGATCGAACAGCTGCTGCTCAAATACAGCTTCGAGCTTATTCGTATAAGCGGCCTTTACTGGTTTGGAAACGGCTAAATTCATCAGAAGCATGCCGGTGATTTTGCTTCCGTCTTGTCTGTCTATGAAGAGGGTCGTCCGTTCGCTGCCGGTTGTATAAGTATAATAGTCATCATTTGTCTCGGCATTAGAAGCATGATTAATGAGCTTCTTGGCTTCCGCAATCGTTTGGCCAATTATAATTCCGTCCGAGCTTACCCAGCTGTCTCCAGCATTGGAGAAGAGCGCTGTTACGCGATCATTTTGCACGCCAATCATCATGTAGTTCGTGTAGTTTTTGTTATAGATATACCAGGAAAATCCATATTCGCTCGGATCGATACGGGACGGTTTTCCCAGCTGCTGCTGGAGCTTTTGCAGCGTATCGTTCAAGGCAATTCCGCTAAGAGTATGGTCTGTTTTGGAAATTTTTTCTTTTGATAGCACTGCCGAGTGAAGCTTGAGGTTGTAAAAGAAGGTGAGCGCTTCGGCGCGCGTAAGCTTACCGTCTGGAATAAAGCCGCTTACGGTGGCGGATGTTCGGCCGTTAGATATCTTTTCGTCAAGAAGCCACTGAATGGCATCCTGTTCATTAAATGCTTTGCCGTTAACGGCGGATGCGAGGAGCAAGGCTGCTTGTCCGCGGCGAAATTCCCCATTTTGCGGCGTGGAGCTTGTCGGCCACCCAAGACTATCCGCATAATCGTAATAAGGCTTAAACCAAGTGCTGTCGCTTGCTGACGATTCGGGTGCAATGCCGTAAGTTCTTAAAAGCATTGCAAGAAATTCTGCTTCATTAACGAGCTTATTGGGCTTGAACGAGCCGTCGCCATAACCCTGCGTTAATTTCTGTTCGATGGCCCAGGATATGTAGGAGCCGGCCCAGTGACCGTTCGTATCTTTGAAGGTCAAAGGCTCTGCGAACGCTTGCGCGGGCGCTGAAATGGTTAATAGTAACAGTACAGTAGCGATCCCTCCTTTTTTAATAGCCGAAACGGATTGCTTATAATAGTGCAAATTGGTCACCTCTTCTAGTCGGTGTTTGTCATTATTTAGTATACATGAAATAGGAATAAAAAAATCGTGTTGTATTATTGGGCTGGTTATGGTAAAATTTCTAATGTTGTTCGTTAAGTCGGACGGTCCGCTATCAGCGATGATCCGGTTCAGAGGAATTCGGTGAGCTTATAAGAACGTCTATGGTGGAAGGAGTGAATCAAATGAATCTTTTGCAAACAATTGCGCAAGAAAACCTGCGCCAAGGTCTACCGAACTTTCGTCCTGGTGACACGCTAAAAGTTCATGTAAAAGTTATCGAGGGAACTCGTGAGCGTATCCAATTGTTCGAAGGCGTTGTAATTAAACGTCGCGGCGGTGGAATTAGCGAAACTTTTACAGTACGTAAAATTTCCTACGGTGTTGGTGTGGAAAGAACTTTCCCGCTTAACTCGCCTAAAATCGAAAAAATCGAAGTGGCTCGCCGTGGTAAAGTACGTCGCGCGAAATTGTACTACCTACGTAGTCTTCGCGGAAAAGCTGCTCGTATTAAAGAAATTCGTTAAGAACAAACGACAAGAGGGGCTTGCGCAAACAAGCTCCTTTTCGTTTTTTCTCAAAGGTCATTTACATATTACAGCTTAGGGAAGAAGGCGGACAGAGTGGACTCACAGCAGCGAAATGACGGGCTGGACAACGGTAATACGAATGACTTGAAGGATACACAAAACCATGCGAATATTCAACAAAATTTACCAGACCGAGCAGTGACCCATGAATCCAGATCCGGCAAGCAAAGCGGTACTTATAAGGAAATTGTCGAATGGATTAAGGCGTTAGTTATCGCGGTCGTGCTCGTATTTCTCATTCGCCAATTTTTATTCTCGCCGTTTATCGTGGACGGACCATCGATGCAGCCGAATTTCGAGACGGGTGAACGCTTAATTGTAAATAAAATATTGTATACGATCCGCGAGCCGAAATTCGGAGAGGTAGTTGTATTCGATGTTCCGGAGCAGGGCCGGAAATTCATTAAACGGGTTATTGGCGTGCCTGGCGATAAAATAAGACTTGAAGGCGATGACCTTTATATTAACGACAAGAAAATCGATGAGCCTTATATAAAGGAAGCTATTGAAGCGGCCCATGCCAAGGGTGAGCTGTATAACACTGGCCCCAACTTTCCGAATTCAGATGTGACGGAAATGACGGTTCCAGAAGGTGCGATTTTTGCGCTTGGCGATAATCGCGGCGATAGCACGGACAGCCGGTTCATCGGTTTCGTAACGGATAAAGAAGTTGTTGGCCGCGCCGATATTATTTTTTGGCCGCTAAACAAGCTAGAGTTTATTAAGCACTGGACTAAATGAGGTGAGTAAATGACCATTCAATGGTTTCCGGGTCATATGACCCGGGCGAAACGGCAAATACAGGACAAGCTCAAATTAATCGATCTTGCCATCGAACTATTGGATGCCCGGGTTCCGCTTTCGAGCCGTAATCCGATGATTGAGGAAATTTTGAACGGAAAGCCAAGGCTGATTGTATTGAACAAATCTGATTTGGCCGATCCGAAGACGACCGAGCAATGGATGGCTTATTTCCGTAACGAAGGTCATGAATCGATCGCGATCGATTCATCAACGGGAACAAAGGTCAATGAAGTCCCGCTTAAAGCGAAGCAGATTTTGCATGAGAAAATAGCTCGTCAAATCGCCAAAGGAATAAATCCGCGCGCAATCCGCGGTCTTATCGTAGGCATACCGAATGTCGGGAAATCCACGCTTATAAATAAGCTGGCAGGCCGCGCCATTGCTTTGACAGGTGACCGGCCAGGCGTTACGAAAGGGCAGCAATGGATTAAGATTGGAACGGAAATGGAGCTGCTCGATACACCTGGTATTTTGTGGCCGAAGTTTGAGGATGAGCTTGTCGGCTACCGGCTTGCCATGACTGGCGCGATAAGAGAGCAGATTTTAAACGTTGACGATATTGCATTTTTTGCGATGCGTGAGCTGGTGGACCGTTACTGGCCTAACATAAAAGAGCGCTATGAGCTTGAAATGCCTCCGAAGGATACTTCCGATTCGGATGAAATCGTACGGGTAATGGAGGATATTGGGCGCCGGAGAGGCTGTCTGGTAAGCGGTGGACGTGTCGATTTGGAGAAAACATCCGGGATTATTTTGCGTGATTTGCGCGCAGGGAAGCTTGGACGCATTACGCTTGAAGCTCCACCTTATTGATTTGAAACGGGGGAACGTAACGTGCTGCAATATGAACAGTCGTTATGGCTAGAGGGTTACAACGCTATTGCCGGCGTG
>Ga0310903_10000293_pt1 | contig 9956 bp, 9 predicted proteins | sample C24D4metaG_FD_203914 | JGI IMG/M metagenome (GOLD analysis project Ga0310903, IMG submission 203914) | Lab incubated soil microbial communities from West Virginia University Organic Research Farm, Morgantown, WV, United States - C0D3 | ecosystem: Environmental > Terrestrial > Soil > Agricultural...
GTGCGAGCCGAGGACGGTGGGATCGGCGTCGCAGAGGTCGGCGACCATCGCCACGCGCGCGGCGAGGTCGTCGATCGGCGCGGTGATGAGCGAGAGCACCGCGCGCGTCGTGCCGTGGGCGCGGTGCACGGCACGCGCGGTCGCCACGGCCTCCGGGCCGTCGTCGAAGCTCGCGCCGGCGCCGCCGTGCCCATGGATGTCGATGAAGCCGGGGACGAGGCATCCGTCGCCGCCGTCCACGACCTGGTCGGCGGCCGGGAGATCGCCGCCGACGCCGGCCGACGCGACGCGGCCGCCCTCGAACAGCGCCCACCCGTCGGTGCGGTCGCTGTCGACGGACACGGAGCCCAGCAGGCGGACGGAGTGGACGAGGGTGCTCATGCGGTGCTCCGGATCACTCGGCGGTGGTCACTCGGTGACCCACGGGATCTCTTCGGACGGGTGGAAGCCGATGCCCATGCTGGTCCACAGCGGGCCGAGGGCGCCGACCCGCTCGCGGAACGACGCCCAGGTGCGCAGGTCGCTCGCTCCGGTCGCGGGCGACCAGGCCGCCTCCGCGGCGGCGGCCGCGCGGGGGAACACCATCGTGTCGATGTCGGCGGACGTGCGGATCGTCTCGGTCCACAGCGGCGCCTCGACGCCCAGGATGCCGGAGTCGTCGACGCCGGGGACGACGTCCGACGGCTCCCACGAGTACGCGCGCTCGACGCTCGTCGGGCCGTTCGCCCACGTGAGGCCCAGCTCGGGTCCGGTCGGGTACTTCATGTCGAGGTAGATCGCGTCCGCGGGGGACAGGATGAGCTGCGCGCCGTTGTCGACGAACGCGGTCGCCTTCTCGGCGGCGCCTTCCTGCGGCGTGAGGAAGCCCCAGTACTGGCCGACCGTGGTGTCGGCGATGCCGGCCGCGGCACCGGCCTCGTGCCACGCCACGGGCGTCTTGCCGAGGTCGGCGATGATCTCGCTCGCGCGCGCCACGAACTCGGCGAAGTCCTCGTCGGTCGTCGAGAGCGACTCGTCGCCGCCGAAGTGCAGGTACGGCCCCGGCGTCATCGCCGCGAGCTCGCCGAACACGTCGGCCACGAAGTCGTACGTCGCCTCGTCGTGGATCTTCAGCGACGAGAACCCGACGGCCATGCCGTCGTACGGTGCGCCGACACGCGGCTCGTCGCCGCCGTAGTCGCGGATGATCTCGCGCATGTGGTCGCTGACGCTCGGGTCTTCGGCGAGTTCGGGATAGGCGAGTCCGACCGCATGGGTGTGGCCGGGCATGTCGATCTCGGGGACCACGATCATGTGACGCGATGCCGCGTACTCGACGATCCCGCGGTAGTCGTCCTTCGTGTAGAAGCCGCCCGGGTCGCCGCCGACAGAGGTGCCCGACGCCTTCTCGGTCAGCTCGGGCCGCGAGTCGAGCTGGATGCGCCAGCCCTGGTCGTCGGTGAGGTGCAGGTGGAGCGCGTTGAACTTGAGCGACGCCGCGTGGTCGATGTACGCCTTGACCGTCTCGACGGGATGGAAGTGCCGGGCGACATCGAGCATGACACCGCGATAGGCGAAGCGCGGGGCGTCCTCGATGGTGACGGCGGGCACGGTCCATTCGTCGCCGTCGCGGGCGATGAGCTGACCCAGCGTCTGCACGCCGTAGAAGAGTCCGGCCGCGTCGGCGCCGATGACGGAGACGGATGCCTCGTCCACCGCGATCCGGTAGGACTCGGCCGCGTTTCCGGCCCCTGAGCCCGTCGAAGAGTCGATCCGCAGCTCGATGCCTGCGCCGTCGCCGCTCGCGAGGGTCAGTCCGGTGCGGGCCTCGACGATCGCGGACAGGGCGGCCGCAGCATCCGCTTCTGCGTTCACCGCCGTGGCGGAGGTCAGCCGGAATGGCGCGCCGGTGCCGGCCTCGATCGAGACGGGGGCGGGGACGACGGCGGGAAGCGACACGGTGTCTCCATTCTGTGCGACCGGGGTGCAGCCGGCCAGCAGGGCAGCGGCGAGGACGGCTGCCGCGGCGGCCCGTCCTCGTCGACGATTCATGTAAAGAGTCCTAACAAAAGGGATTCGACTCAGCCTAGCGCGTCGTGTTCCGTTATGCTCGGTGTGTCGCGACTGGCGTTGAGGTGGGACACCACCGGGGAGCGACCGACTACGGCATTCGACCGCACGCCTGGGCCGATGTGAATCCCGGCACCCCGTGCCGCGCACCCCGAAAGCCGCAGTCAAGGAGATCGCATGACCGATCAGTTCTTCAACGCCCCTCTCGCCGAGGTCGACCCCGAGATCGCCCAGGTGCTCGATCGCGAGCTCGACCGCCAGCGCGGTTACCTCGAGATGATCGCCTCCGAGAACTTCGTGCCCGTCTCGGTGCTGCAGTCGCAGGGTTCGGTGCTGACCAACAAGTACGCCGAGGGCTACCCGGGCCGCCGCTACTACGGCGGCTGCGAAGAGGTCGACGTCGCCGAGGAGCTCGCGATCCACCGCGCGAAGTCGCTGTTCGGCGCCGGGTTCGCGAACGTGCAGCCGCACTCGGGCGCCACGGCCAACGCCGCCGTTCTCCACGCGATCGCCCGTCCCGGCGACACGCTGCTCGGTCTCTCGCTCGATCAGGGCGGCCACCTCACGCACGGCATGAAGATCAACTTCTCGGGCCGGCTGTACAACATCGTCGCGTACGGCGTCGACCCCGAGACCTCGACCATCGACATGGACGAGGTGCGCCGCCTCGCTGTCGAGCACAAGCCCAAGGTCATCATCGCCGGCTGGTCGGCCTACCCGCGTCAGCTCGACTTCGCCGCCTTCCGCGCGATCGCCGACGAGGTCGGGGCGACGCTGTGGGTCGACATGGCGCACTTCGCCGGTCTCGTCGCGGCGGGTCTGCACCCCAACCCGGTCCCGCATGCGCACGTCGTGTCGTCGACCGTGCACAAGACGATCGGCGGCCCCCGCTCGGGCTTCATCCTCACCAACGACGCCGACATCGCGAAGAAGATCAACACGGCGGTCTTCCCGGGCCAGCAGGGCGGCCCGCTCATGCACGTGATCGCGGCGAAGGCGACGGCGTTCAAGCTCGCGGCCACCCCCGAGTTCAAGGAGCGCCAGGAGCGCGTGCTGCGGGGCGCCCACATCATCGCCGAGCGCCTGTCGCAGCAGGACGTCAAGGATGCCGGCATCGCGGTCCGCTCGGGCGGCACCGACGTGCACCTCGTGCTCGTCGATCTCCGGAACGCTCAGATCGACGGCAAGCAGGCGGAGGACCTCCTGCACGAGATCCACATCACGGTGAACCGCAACGCGGTCCCCAACGACCCCCGCCCGCCGATGGTCACGTCGGGTCTGCGCATCGGCACGCCGGCGCTCGCGACCCGCGGCTTCGGCGACGCCGAGTTCACCGAGGTCGCCGACGTCATCGCGCTCGCGCTGCAGCCCGGCGCCGACCTCGAGGAGCTGCGCCTGCGCGTCTCGGCACTGACGGCCGCCTTCCCGCTGTACCCCGACTTCCGCCACTGAGTGGAAGGGCCGCGGCACCGCTGCGGCACCGTCTGCTACCACTGTCGACACGGATGCCGCGGCCCGACGCCGGGTCGCGGCATCCGTCCCGCCCGCCCCGGCGTGAGGGCGCACGACCCACGAGGAGACCCAGGATGACCGCACAGAAGCTCGACGGGCGCGCGGCCGCGGCCCAGATCAAGGACGAGCTGCGCGAGCGCGTGGCGGCACTCAGGGACCGCGGCGTCACGCCCGGCATCGCGACGGTGCTCGTCGGCGCCGACCCGGCCTCGCAGCTCTACGTCGGGATGAAGCACCGCGAGTCCGAGGCGATCGGCATGAACTCGATCCAGCGCGAGCTGCCCGCTGACGCCACCCAGGCCGAGGTCGAGGCGCTCATCGACGAGCTCAACGCCGACCCGGAATGCCACGGCTACATCGTGCAGCTGCCGCTGCCGAAGCACCTCGACACCGACGCGATCCTCGAGCGCATCGACCCCGCGAAGGACGCCGACGGCCTGCACCCGACCAACCTCGGACGCCTGGTGCTCAACGTCAACTCCCCGATCACCACGCCGCTGCCGTGCACGCCGCGCGGCGTCATCGAGCTGCTGCTGCGCAACGACTACGACCTCAAGGGCAAGGACGTGGTCGTCGTCGGCCGCGGCGTGACCATCGGCCGCTCGATCGGTCTGCTGCTCACACGCCGCGAGATCAACGCCACCGTGACCCTGACGCACACCGGCACGGCCGACCTGTCGCACCACCTGCGCCAGGCCGACGTGATCGTGGCCGCTGCGGGCGTGAAGCACATCGTCCGCGCTGAGGACGTCAAGCCCGGCGCCGCCGTGCTCGACGTCGGCGTCACGCGCGAGGACGACCCCGAGACCGGGAAGTCCCGCGTCTACGGCGACGTCGCCCCGGACGTCGCCGAGGTCGCCGGCTACCTCTCGCCCAACCCCGGAGGGGTCGGTCCGATGACCGTGGCGCTGCTCATGACGAACGTCGTCGAGGCGGCGGAGCGCTCGCTCGCCTGACGTCAGGCCGCGATGAGCTCGGATCGTTCGCGCGGACGCACGGACTCGGCATCCGTCGCTCCGAACGACGCCATCCCGCGGACCCAGCGCTCGCGGTCGGCCTCGGTGCTGTGCCGCACCTGCGCCAGCCGCGTGACGCCGCGGACCTTGATGCCGCAGTACTCCAGCGTGGCGCTGCGGAGCGACCGGATCGGGGCATTGCGGTAGACCCACGCGTTCCAGAACGCGGGGGAGTCCATCGTCATCACGATGCGCGCGCTGCGCCCGGTGAGCAGCTTGTCCCACAGCCGCCCGGTCGGACGATAGCGGTAGGCGAATCCGCGCACGAACACGCGGTCGATCCACGTCTTGAGCGCCCCCGGAAGCGACCCCCACCACTGCGGGAAGAAGAACACCAGGTGGTCGGCCCAGTCGACGTCGGCGACGTAGGCGGCGACTTCGGGGGTGAGCGGCACGTCGGCATCGGTGCGCGGCAGGCGCACGTCGTCGCGGACGGACGGATGCTGGGGCACCGTGTCGTTCGCGAGATCCACGACGCGCACTTCGGCGCCGCCGGCGCGGGCGGTGTCGGCGTACGACTGGGCGAGGGAGTGGTTGAGACTGCCGGCGAAGGGCGTGCCGACGATCACGAGGATCCGGGGAGCGTTCATGCGAGCCTCTCCTGAGGGTGGTGGACGGCACCCGGGCCGGGCGCCGGCTGTTGCTGGATGAAAGCGGTGAGGGCGACGAGCTGGGCGTTCATGCGCGACGCGTCGATGGGGTCGCCGGCGAGCGAGGGGTGGGTCAGCATTGCGGCGAACTCGCGCTCGAGCACCTCGCCGGCGTCGCGCACGAGGGCGGTGCCCTTGTCGGTGAGCGAGAGCAGGATGCTGCGGCCCGCGCCGGGCTGGGATGCGGCGGTGATCCACCCGTCCTCGACGAGCGCGGGCACGCGCTTGCTCACGGCAGCCTTGGTGACGCCGAGGCAGCGGGCGAGCGTCGTCATGTCGACGGGCTCGTGATCGTAGAGCACCGCCAGGAACTGGAAGTGATTGAACGTCACACCCCACCCCGCCTGCAGGGCGGCGTCGGCGAACGCGTCGAGCTCGGCGATGAGCTCGTGGAGGGTGAAGGTCAGGCGCTCGGACACATCTGAAGTAAACCAGTTGACTCACTGTAAGTCAACAAGTTGACTCACCCCGCCGCGTTCACATCGCGTGATCTCGCCGAGGCCATGCGTTATACGCGCACATAACGGGTGCGCTCGGTGAGATCACGCGATATGGACAGCGCGGCCTTGCCTCACTCAGGCGGTGAAGCGGGCGAGGAACTCCCGGGTGCGTGGTTCGCGAGGAGCCGCCAGCACCTCGGAAGGAGGCCCCTGCTCGACGATCGTGCCCGCGTCGAGGAACACCACGCGGTGGGCGACATCCCGCGCGAAGGCCATCTCGTGCGTCGCCATCAGGATCGTGGCGCCGTCGGCGGCGAGCTGCCGTACCAGCTCGAGCACCTCGCCCACGAGTTCGGGGTCGAGCGCCGACGTGATCTCGTCGAGGAACAGCACCTCGGGGTCGGTCGCGATGGCCCGCACGATCGCGGCACGCTGCTGCTGGCCGCCTGAGAGGCGGTCGGGGTGCTCGCGCGCCAGGTCGGCGAGCCCGATGCGGCCGAGCAGTTCGAGCGCACGAGCCTCGGCCTCACGCCGGGGAGTGCGGTGCACGACGCGCGAGGCCAGCGTGACGTTGTCGAGCACCGTGAGGTGCGGGAACAGGTTGTAGCTCTGGAACACGGCACCGAACCGCGAGCGGACGCGGTTCGCGTCGACGCGAGGGTCGGAGATGTCCTCGTCGTCGAGGAAGATCTGCCCGTCGTCGATGGGTTCGAGGAGGTTCAGGCATCGCAGCAGCGTCGACTTGCCGGATCCGCTCGCGCCGATGAGCGCGACCACTTCGTGGGTCGCCAGCTCGAGGCCGACGCCGCGGAGCACCTCGCGCTCGCCGAAGGACTTGTGGATGCCGGTCGCCCGCAGCAGAGCGGTCACAGGATCGCCCCCGCCTGCTCGCGTTCGCGCAGTCGTGCGGTGTACCAGTCGGTGAGCCGGATGGTGGGGATCGCGAGCAGGATGAACAGCACCCCGGCCACGACGTACGGCGTGAAGTTGTAGGTGAGCGAGGCGACGGATCTCGCCGCGGCGATGGCGTCGACCGCGCCGAGGATGGAGATCAGCCCGACGTCCTTCTGCATGGAGATGAAGTCGTTCATGAGGGGCGGCGTGATCTTGCGGAAGGCCTGGGGCAGCACGACGCGGCGCAGCGACTGCACGTACCCGAGGCCGAGCGCCCGTGCGGCGAGGCGCTGCGACGGGTGGACGGCTTCGATGCCGGCACGGATCACCTCGGCGACGTACGCGGAGTACGTGAGCGTCACCGCGATCACGCCGAGCAGCACGACCGGCATCCGCGTGTTCGTGATGGTCGGCAGACCGAAGCCGATGAGGTAGAGCACGATGATGAACGGCAGGCCGCGGAAGAGGTCGGTGTAGCCGGCCGCGAGCACGCGCGCAGGGAAGAAGACCGGCCCGCGGAGGGTGCGCAGCACGGCGATCACGAGTGCCACGACGGCGACGGTCACGACGGAGTAGGCGAGGACCTGCAGGTTGATCAGGAAGCCGTCCCACACCTTCGGCAGCGCCTGGATCGCGACGTCGAGGTTGAAGAACGACTGCTGGACCTTCGACCAGCCCTCGGTGTTGATGACCGTCACCCAGACGATCGCCGCGAACGCGAGCGACGACGCGATCGCGATCAGGATGGACCGCCGCGAGCGACGGTGCCGGTAGGCGCGGCGGTCGAGCTCGAGCGCGCTGGGCTGGTGCGGGGTCACCGAACGAACGTAGCGGACGCGGTCACTGCAGCTGAGGCACGCCCTCGCTGAGGACGGCGAGCCACTCCTCCTCGAGGGCGTCGAGCGTTCCGTTCTCACGCAGGGTGTCGACGGCCGCGGTGACGTCCGCGGTCAGCGGGGAGTCCTTCGCCAGCAGCAGGCCCCACTGGTCGGGCACCCCCGCGGCCGGGAGCTCGCCGACGGTGAAGGAGTCGTCGATGTAGAAGTTCACCGCGGTGTACGCGGTCGGGGTGTCGAGCACGAGGGCATCGATCTGGCCGGCCTTGAGCGCGGCGACCGCGTCTTCGTTGGAGCTGTAGAGCTGCGGCGTGGCGGTGGGAGCGATGGCCTGTTCGATCGTCGTGGCGCTCGTGGACCCCGACATCGCGCCGAGCACCAGATCCTTGAGGCCCGCGATGTCGGTCACGCCCTCGGCGGCACCGCCTTTGAGCGCCACCACCGACTGGCTGGCCTCGTAGTAGGGCGACGAGAAGTCCACGGCCTGCTTGCGCTCGTCGGTGATCGTGTACTGCTGGATGTTGAAGTCGAAGCTCTTGGGTCCGGGCGCGATCGCCGACTCGAAGCTGGTCCGCACCCACTCGACGTCGTCGGCGGCGAAGCCGAGCTCCTCGGCGACGGCGTACGCGACCGCTGCCTCGAACCCTTCACCCGACGCCGGGTCATCGTCGATCACGTACGGCTCGTACGCCGTCTCGCCCGTCGCGATGGTGAGCTTGCCGGGGGTGAGGTAGCCCGCGTCGGCGGCGGCCGACTCGCTGCTTGCCGGCGCGGAACCCGAGGCGCAGCCGGTCAGGGCGAGGGCCGCGACGGCGATGCCGGCGGCGGCGATGCGGACGAGACGGATGCTGCGCGACATGGGTGCCTCCAGGAGTCGGGTGTCCGCGCGTGCGTGCTGTCGCTGCGCGGATCCCTCCATCTTGGCGAGGGGCCGGGCCGAACGGCCCGCGCGGGTCGGTTTGTTACACGTCTGATGCCGGGGAGCCGGGGCCCGCAGCATCCGTTTCGCAACATCTCGCGCTGCCCGAATCGGCATCCGCGACTGTTCCGAACGGCCGGCTGCGCTCGCGCTGCCCGATTCGGCATCCGCGGCCGTTCAGAACCGCAGCGGGTGCCGATTCGGACAGCGGAATGCGGAAGACGGATGCCGCGGCCCCGGCATCGGTCATCACGACGCGGACGCGAGCCGCGCTTCGGCCGCCGCCAGCGCGGCTCGCGCGCCGTCGGTGGGTGCGAGCACGACGAGTCCGCGGTACAGCTTCACGAGCGCCTCGACATCGAGGGCGCCGGTGCGGGCGCGGTCGCAGTGCACGGCCTGGATCGCGGCCTCGAGCTGGAATCGCCCCAGCGGTCGCCCGAGCGACGAGGCGCGGCGCAGCAGAGCGGCGCCCTCCGCGATGAGCGCGCGATCCCACTCGGCCGGGTCCTGCTCGTCGAGCGGCGGCCACGGCACGTCGGCGCGGGCGGGTGCGCGCGACTGCGCGTAGGTCAGCAGCGCGGCGAGGCCCCACGCCTCCGGCTCGTCGTCGAGGAGGGTCGCGGTGAGCACCGCGAGCCAGCGCGCCTCGTCGGCGAGCGACTCGCGCGGCTCCTCGCCCTGGTCGAGCCAGCCGATGGCGTACGCGGCGTAGATCGCCTCGAGCACGGCCGGCAGCCGGGACGGCATGTCGGCGAGGGCGGGCACGCGGAACGGGATGCCGGCGTCCCGGATCCGCCGCTTCGCTCGCACGAGCCGCTGGGCCATCGCGGACGGCTCGACCGCGAACGCGCGGGCGATCTCGGCCGCGTCGAATCCGAGCACCGTCTGCAGCATGAGCGGGGTGCGGACGGCAGGGTCGATGGCCGGGTGCGCGCACGCGAACAGCAGTTCGAGTCGACGGTCGGGGATCGCCTCGGCGCGCTCGAGAACGCTGAGTGCGTCGACCTCGCGCTCGTCGGCGCGCACCGCGGCGATCCCCTCGTCGAGCGGTACACCGGTGCGGTGCGCCGCTGACGAGAGGGCGTCGCGCAGTCGGTTGCGGGCCACGGTGACCAGCCACCCTTCGGGATTGGCGGGGATGCCGGCATCCGGCCACGTGCGCAGCGCGCGCTCGAACGCGTCGGCGAGGGCGTCCTCGGCGAGCGCGACATCGCGCGTGGACGCTGCGACCACGGACAGGATGCGGCCGTACGACTCCCGCGCGGTGCGTGCCGCGACCGTGCGGGAGTCGGAAGCGGACGGCATCAGCTCGCGAACGGGGTCCAGGAGCCGTTCTCGAAGCGGGTGGCGCTGGGCCGCACCTCGACGGTGCCCCAGCTGATCGACGGCGCCTTGCCGGCCCAGTCGATCGCGGCATCGAGGTCGGCGACCTCGATGACGAACGTGCCGCCGAGCTGTTCCTTGGTGTCGGCGAACGGGCCGTCCTGCACCCGCAGCGTGCCGTCGGGCGCGGTCACCGTCGTGGTCACGGCGGAGGGCTGGAGCACCTCGGCCGAGACCAGCACGCCCGCGTCGTCGAGCGCCTTGGCGTACTCGTCGAACTCGCGCATGCCCTCGGCCCAGGCGTCGTCGCCCATGTC
>Ga0310903_10000297_pt1 | contig 9880 bp, 6 predicted proteins | sample C24D4metaG_FD_203914 | JGI IMG/M metagenome (GOLD analysis project Ga0310903, IMG submission 203914) | Lab incubated soil microbial communities from West Virginia University Organic Research Farm, Morgantown, WV, United States - C0D3 | ecosystem: Environmental > Terrestrial > Soil > Agricultural...
CGATACATGGTCGGCTGGATGCCGCGTGTAAAAGGAAATTCGCCGGGAAAAGAAAGGTCGCGTTCCGCTTGGAACGCGACCAGATCCTCGGGTCCCACGAAGGGCTTCATGGCCCGATTCTACTCGGTGCCTTCTGCGCCTTCTGTGGCCTAATTCGCTTCTTCTACCTTCGCTTCTTCCGCCGCGATCCGGAGGGATCGCAGGAAGCGGCGGTCGTTCACGGTCATGTCGAACGGCTTGCGCGGCACCAGCGCCTTCGACGCCGGCACGCTGCCTTTGGCCGCGGCGTCCGCGCCTTCGGTCTGGGGCTGTCCGCGATTGACGAAACCGACGACCGCTTCGAGATTCACCTTCATCTCGTACCCGGCGGCACGGGCGCGTTCGCGGCACGCTTCGACTTCAGCGCTCTCCGCCACGGCGGCGGCGATGGAGTCCGCCAGCTCCCGCGCGAACCGGTTTACGACGTCATCCATAGGACGGCTCCCTCCCGTTGGGCATACTTCGCAGTCTGCCCGAATTGCGCCAAGCGGCTGGGACCGTCGGCAGCGGCTGACATAACACCTCCCTGGCGGTCGGCGGCATCTCAGCGCGAATCGTCATCAGGCGGGCGAAATCTATTGGGAAAATCGCGATGATTCTATGGGCCCCTTGGGGTCCTGTCAAGGGCAGAACGCTATAAGTTGTGCTTTTTCTGTAACTTGGGCGGATGACAGAGGTGATCCATGGTTGAGTCGGGGCCCGAAATTGCCCGTTTTTGCCCTTCCCGGATCTACGCGCGGCTGCCTTGCTTGGCGACGGCCTCCGCGGCCTTCCTGGCCGCCTCCGGATCGCCCAAGTAGTAGTGTTTCAGGGGTTTGAGCGCTGCGTCGAGCTCGTAGACCAGCGGAATGCCCGTCGGGATGTTCAGCTCGACTATGTCCTGATCGGAGACGTGGTCGAGAAACTTCACGAGCGCGCGAAGCGAGTTTCCGTGTGCAGCGATCAGCACGCGCTCGCCCGCCTTGATGCGCGGCGCGATCGACGCGTGCCAGTAGGGAAGGAAGCGCGCGACGGTGTCTTTCAGCGATTCGGTCGCCGGCAGATCCGATGACGGAAGATCCGTGTAGCGAGGATCGCGCGACGGATGCCGCGGGTCGTCGAGCGAGAGGGGCGGCGGCGCGATCGCATAGGCGCGGCGCCAGATCTTCACCTGGTCCTCGCCGTGCTGCGCGGCGGTTTCCGCCTTGTTGAGTCCCTGCAGCGCGCCATAGTGCCGCTCGTTCAATCGCCAGTTGCGCTCGACCGGCAGCCACAGCTGATCGAGCTCGTCGAGCGCGAGCACGCTGGTCCAGATCGCGCGCTTCAGCACCGACGTGTAGACGAAGTCGAACCCGAACCCGCCGTCTTTCAGCAGCCGTCCCGCCTGCCGCGCCTCGCCGCGGCCTTTCTCGGTCAGGTCGACGTCGGTCCAACCGGTGAATCGATTCTCCTTATTCCAGGTTGATTCCCCGTGGCGAAGCAGTACGAGTTTGTGCATTGAGGCTTCTGTGATTCAGTGTTTCCGTGAGAGCTGTTTGATAGCCAAAGCCCCTGCATAGCGAGCCTGGTTGCCGAGTTCCTCTTCAATCCTGAGAAGCTGGTTGTACTTCGCCACGCGATCACTGCGTGATGCCGAGCCCGTCTTGATCTGCCCGGCCGCCGTGCCCACCGCGAGATCGGCGATCGTCGAGTCCTCGGTCTCGCCCGAGCGATGCGAGGCCACGCAGCGATAGCCCGCCTTCGACGCGATCGCCATCGCATCGAGCGTCTCGGTGATCGTGCCGATCTGATTCACCTTCACGAGGACCGCGTTGGCGATGTTCTCCTCGATGCCTTTCTTCAGGATCGCCGGATTCGTCACGAACACATCGTCTCCGACCAGCTGCACCTGGTCGCCGAGCGCCTGCGTCAGCAGCTTCCACCCGTGCCAGTCCTGTTCGCCGCAGCCGTCTTCGATCGAGATGATCGGGTATTGCCGGCACCAGTCGACGTAGAGATCGACGATGCCCTGCGAATCGCGCGTCGGCTCCTTTGATTTCTTGAAGACGTATTTGCCGTTGTCCCAAAACTCGCTGGCGGCGACGTCGAGCGCGAGGAAGACGTTCTCGCCGGCCTTCGCGCCCGTCTGGCCGACGGCCTCGAGCACCAGCTCCAGCGCCTCGCGATTCGACTTCAGGCTTGGCGCGAATCCGCCTTCGTCACCGACGCCGGTAGAGAGGCCGCGGCCCTTCAGGATCGATCGCAACGCGTGGAAGATCTCGGCGCCGGCGCGGAGTCCTTCGCTGAACGACGTGAAGCCGATCGGCATCACCATGAATTCCTGGAAATCGACGTTGGAATCCGCGTGCGCGCCGCCGTTGAGGATGTTCATCATCGGCACGGGCAGCGTGTACCCGCTCTTGTTACCCGCGAGCTCTGCGATGTGCGCGTACAGCGGCTTGCCCGCGCGTGCCGCCTCCGCCCTCATAGCGGCCATCGACACGCCAAGCAGCGCGTTCGCGCCGAGGCGGCTCTTGGTCGGCGTCCCGTCGAGCGCGATCATCGCTTCGTCGAGCTGACGCTGCGACAACGGCTTGCCTTTGATCGAAGACGCGATCTCGCCGTTGACGTTGGCGACCGCTTTGCGCACGCCCTTGCCGAGATAGCGTGACTTGTCCCCGTCGCGCAGCTCGAGCGCCTCGCGCTCGCCGGTCGATGCCCCAGACGGCACCCCGGCACGGCCCTTCGCGCCGCCTTCGAGCGTGACTTCCACTTCGACCGTCGGATTGCCACGCGAGTCGAGAATCTCGCGCCCGCGAACTTCAGCGATCTTCATCCCTGATCCCCGATCCCTGATCCCTGTTCCCTGATCCCTGATCCCTGATCCCTGTTCCCTGTTCCCTGGTTTATCCCCGTTTATCCGCCTCTGATTCGAGGTGCAAGGCCGCTTCATTGATCTCCGCCACGTACGGCTCATCGCCGGCGGCGACAACGACGACGCCACCCTCGGAGACGGTGTGCCGCCGTTTGTCTTCCTCCGGATTGAATCCAACCAGCGCGCCGCGCGGGATGTCGAGGTCGCGATCGATGATCGCCTTGCGGATGCGCGCGTGGCGGCCGACGCGCACGCCCGGCATGAGGATCGAATCCTCCACCGTGCAGAAGCTGTGCACGCGCACGTTGGGGCAGAGGATGCTGCCGTAAATCCGGCTGCCCGAGACGATGCAGCCCTGCGACACCAGCGAGTCCCGCGCCTCGCCCCGTCTCACGTCTTCCGCGAACACGAACTTCGCCGGCGGCGCCTGCGGCATGTAGGTGCGCAGCGGCCACTCCGGATCGTACATGTTGAATTCCGGGTTCACCTGGCACAGATCCATCTGCGCTTCGTAGTACGCGTCGATGGTGCCGATGTCGCGCCAGTACTTCGCCGACTTCTTGTTCTCGTCGTAGAACGGGTACGCATACGTGCGGCCCTGGCCGATCAGCGACGGGATGATGTCCTTGCCGAAGTCGTGATGGCTCGCCGGTTTGGCGGCGTCTTCCTCGAGCGCCTTGATCAACACGTCGCTGTCGAAGATGTAAATGCCCATCGACGCGAGCGCCTGGCCCGGCTGGCCCGGGATCGGCGGCGGGTTGATCGGCTTTTCCAGAAAGTCCGTCACGCGTTCCGCTTGATCCACCGCGACGATGCCGAACCGCCGGCCGTCTTCGACGGGAATTTCGATCGCGCCCAGCGTGACCTCCGCCGCCATGTCCTGGTGGAAGCGCAGCATCTTCTGGTAGTCCATCTTGTAGACGTGATCGCCCGAGAGGATCACGACGTAGCGCGGGTTCTCGCGAATGATCGAATAGAGATTCTGGTAGACCGCGTCGGCCGTGCCTTGATACCAGTGCTCGCCGACACGCTTCTGCGGCGGCAGGATCTCGATGAACTCGCCGAGCTCCTCCGAGACGACCGTCCATCCCTGGCGGATGTGGCGATTGAGCGAGAGCGATTTGTACTGCGTCGCGATGAAGATGTGGCGGAGTCCCGAGTTGATGCAGTTGCTCAGGACGAAATCGATGATGCGATACGGTCCGCCGAAGTAAACCGCCGGCTTGGCGCGCTCCTTCGTCAGCGGCGACAGACGTTCACCGGCGCCGCCGGCGAGCACGATAACGAGAACGTCGTCTCCAAGCATGGGCCACAGAAGGCGCAGAAGGCACAGAAAGCGACCTTCGTGCGCTCGGCAACGATATCACCGGATGTAACTGTTTTTCGCGCTAAGCCTCTACTGTAGCAATCATTTAGAGTGTTTGACTTGGCGATACTTGGCCCCCTATGATCGGTTGATCTGGGCGGCACGAAACGCCGGACGCAGAACGGCTAATGGCAGAAGGACAACACGGCTTTTAGGGGAGTGAATGTGATGGCAATTCGGCGTGCGATGACGATGGTAGTCGCGCTGGTGGTTTCGGCAACGTTTGCCGTTTCTGGAGTAGCCGCGCAGCAGGCTCAGGCGAAGCAGGACACCAAGAAGCGCAGCAAACAGGAACAGCAGGAAATCGACACCGTCGTGAAGCTGGTGGACGGCGTGATGGCTGGGCAGCCGGCGCCGACCGACATCACCATGACGCTCGAGCCCTTCTTCATGAAGTCGCAGGAGCAGCGCACGTTCGTGCCGTTCGTGCTCACCGTTACCAACGCGCCGAAGACCGACGTCGCCATGTACGTCCGCGTCGTCAATCCGGCGGCGGTGCCCGACGCAAAAACGAAGAGGGTCGAGTACCCGTGGGACGACATTCATTTCATTCCCGCCGCGGCGCTCGCCGGCGAGCCGGTGAAGCTGAATCGGGTGTTCATGGCCACGGCCGGCACCTACGACGTTTACATCGCGTTCAAGGAGCGCCTCCCCGAGAAGGCGCCGAAGAACAGCGTGCCGAAGATGGGCGTCCTCAAGACCAAGGTCACCGTGCCCGACTTCTACAACGGTGAGCTTTCGACCAGCACGATGCTCGTCGCCGACAAGGTCAACATGCTGAGCGCGATGCTCGGCCCCGATGAAGCGCGCGAGCGTCCGTTCGTGTTCGGCATGCAGGAACTGCTGCCGGCGCTGGACATGGAATTCAAGAAGGCCGAGGAGCTCTCGATCTTCTTCCAGGTCTACAACTCCGGTCTCGATTCGGCGGGCAAGCCGAACCTCACCCTGGAGTACGAGTTCCACAAGGTCGAGGGCACCGGCGAGAAGTTCTTCAACAAGACCACGCCGCAGACCGTGACCGCCGCGAACCTGCCGCCGCAGTTCGACCCGGCCAAGTTCCCGGTCCCCGGCGGCATCACCGTCCCGCTGGCCTCGTTCACCGAGGGTGCGTATCGCCTCAACGTCAAGATCACCGACAAGGCGAACAATAACAAGGTGCTGTCCCAGGACATCAAGTTCACCGTCAAGGGCTGAAAACCGCTTGTCCCAAGGGCCCGATGGCCCGATGGCCCGATGGCCTGATGGCCGGATGGCCTGATGGCCTGAAAAAGGCGTAGACTGATCGAGATCCGCCCGTCCCTTTTCCGGGGTGGGCGGCGTCTAATAGACGGGATGCGAACCCCCAGTCGCCTGATCGGCTCGATCGTGCTCTGCCTCGCGGCACTGCACTCGACCTATGCCGGAGCGCAGGGCCTGAAGTTCGAGTCTGTCACCAGGATCGCCGCCACCGACACCGGATTGATCGAAGGCAAGGTCACCGACGAGCTCGGCAAGCCGCTGGATGGCGCGGTCATCTCCGCCCTTGGCGGCACCACCGCCTTCGCTGTTTCCGACAGCACCGGTCAATTCACCCTCAAGCAGCTGCCGCCCGGGCCGTACCTGGTCCGCGTGCACCTCGCCGGCTTCCTCACCGCGCGCAGCGCGATGGTAAACGTGAGGCCGTCGACGAAGAGCGCATCCTCGTTCACGCTGCGTCGAGAGGGATCGACCAACGCGCCGCGTGTTGCCGAAGCTTCGGTTGCCGCCATCGGCGCGGCACCCGCGACCGCAAAGAGCGGCGATCGCGACGAGAGCGAGCTTGGCTGGCGCCTGCGCCACTTGAAGCGCGGCGTCCTGCGCGACGCGGACACCCTCGCCGGCGTCCCGCAGGACGATGACTGGTTCATCACCGATTCGTTCGAGTTCCTCGGGCGCGCGTTCGAGACCTCGGCGCGCGCCGCGAAGTCGGCGTTCAGCGACATGGCGCTCGGCGGCCAGGTCAATCTCCTCACCACCGGCGCGTTCGACAATCCGCTGCAGCTGTTGCAGCTCGATCGCACCAGCAGCGTCGCGTTCTTCTCGGTCGGCGCGCCCGTCGGATCGCACGGCGACTGGAACGTCCGCGCCGCGATGAACCAGAGCGATCTCAGCTCGTGGATGCTTGCCGGCAGTTACGTCGTCAAGGCGCAGGTCCCGCACCAATACCGCTTCGGCATGGCGTACAGCCTGCAGCGTTATGAAGGCGGCAACACCGCGGCGCTCCAGGCGTTGTCCGACACGGCGCGCAACGTCGGCTCGATGTTCGCGTACGACGAGTGGCAGATCTCCCGCTACGTCGCCGTGAGCTACGGCGCCCGTTACGCGCGCTACGACTACATGGCAGGCGGCCCGGTGCAGTTCAGCCCGGGCGTCAGCGCGACGTTCTCGCCGACCACGTCGTGGCGCCTGCGCGCCTCGGCGTTGCGCGAGGTCAGCGCGCCCGGCGCCGAGGAATTCATTCCGCCGTCATCCGCGGAATACCTGCCGCCGCAGCGCACCTTCTCGCCGCTCTCGAAGGCGGGCATCCGGTCGCAGGAGCTGCGGAACTACGAGTTCGCCGTCGAGCGCGTCCTGAATGGCGCGACAATCGCGGTGCGTGGCTTCGAGCAGCGCATCGACGATCAGACGGTGACGGTGTTCGGATTGCGCCGTGAAGACTCGGCCTCGCTCGGTCACTACTACGTCGGCGCGGCCGGCGATGCGAGCGTGCACGGCGTCGGCGTCACGTTCACGCACGCGCTCGCCGAGAACATCCGCGGCTCCGTCGATTATTCGATCGCATCGGCGGACTGGACCAATCGCGCCGAGCCGGTTGAATACGCGGTGCTGACGCGATGGATTCCGTCGGCGGTGCGCCCGCTCAACGAGCGCATTCACGACGTGACGACGTCGCTCGAGACGGAGATTCCACAATCGTCGACGCGCGTCGTCGTGCTCTACAAGTTGAACAACGCCTTCGCGTCACCCGATCGCAGCACGATGACGCCGGCGTTCGGCGCGCGGTTCGATCTGCAGGTCAACCAGGCGCTGCCGTTCATGAACTTCCGCGCCTCGCAGTGGGAAATGCTCGTCGGCGTCCGCAATCTCTTCCACGAATCGCTCGCGAACACCTCCGCCTACGACGAGCTCCTCGTCGTCCGTCCGCCGAAGCGTCTCGTCGGCGGCCTCACCGTTAAATTCTGATCCGCGTCTCCGCCTCTCTGCGCCTCCGCGGGCCGTTCGTGACACATACTGGAATTTGGATCGATTAGACTTAGTTTTGGATCGAGCGCGCATACAGGCGAAATCCAAAGACTTAAGATACTGAAAACAAACCACTTAGGTCAGACACTCCCGTCGAGCTGACGGTATACCGTTTGCTCTGTTTGACGCGGATCGATCTCTCTTGCAAGGCGATTTAGAACAACAAGCACCGATGTCGGTTTACGACCGGGACTCGTGGTGGCGCGAGTGGAGGCAGACGGCGCTGCCCGTTGCGGTGACGCTCGGCCTGCTCGCCCTCGGCCTGGCCAACGTCGTGTCGCGCGCCACGTCGGCGGAAGTCGAGGACGGCGTGCTCTGGGTCGAGCGCGCGGTCGGCGTCGTCGCGGCTGAAGTCGCCACCCCTTCGGCGGCAAGCCGCGCCGAAGTCCATGCCGGCGATGTCCTGATCGCGATCGACAACCGGCCCATTGAATCGCGCGCCGATGTCCTGGCGATGCAGCACGCATCGCGGCCCGGCGATCGCCACACCTACACCTTGCTCCATCTCGGCACGCGCGAGATGGTGAACGTGTCGCTCGCGCCGATGCCGAGCGGCGCCGGCCTGTTCTATTACGTGCTCGCCGCGGTCGGCATCTTCACGCTGCTCGTCGGCGCGGCGGTGCGCGCGCGGCGGCCGACCGATCAGGCGACGCTGCATTTCTTCTGGCTCTCGGTCGCATTCTTCGGCCTGTTCACGTTCTCGTTCAGCGGCCGCCTCGATCGCGTCGACTGGGTCTTCTACTGGGGGGATGCGATTGCGGTGATGGTGCTGCCGCCGCTGTTCCTGCACTTCGCGCTGGTGTTCCCGGAGCGCCCGCACATTCCCGGCTACTCGGCGCTGCTCGCGCGCTGGTTGCCGGCGGTGTATCTGCCCGGCGCGGTGCTCGGTTCGACTCGCGCGCTCGCGGTGCTGCGCTCGGGAATCGATCCTGAATATTTCGTGCGCGTGATCGCGCTGCTCGATCGCCTCGAATACATCTATCTCGCGTCGTTCTTCGCGGCCGGCCTCGGCATCCTGCTGCGGGCGCTGTCACGCGCCCGTTCGGTGACCGTCAAGCGCCAGCTGCGCTGGATCGTCTGGGGCACCGCGCTTGGCGCGCTGCCGTTCGCGATCGGCTACGCGATTCCGTTCGCGCTCGGCGCCGATCCGTCGATCCCGATGGGCCTGTCGGCGATCCCGCTCGGGTTCATCCCGCTGGCGTTTGCGTCGGCGATCATTCGCTATCGCTTGATGGACGTCGAGATCATCCTCAAGCGCCTGCTGATCTACACCTCGGCGGTCGCGGCGATCGTCGCGATCTACGTCCTCATCCTGCGCGCCTCTGGCGGCTATCTCGTCGAAGGCGAGGCCGATCACCGCTGGATCATCGCGTTCCTCGCCACCGTCGTCGTGATCCTGCTGGCAAAGCCGGTCAAGGACGGACTACAGAAGGCGATCGATCGCGCGTTCTATCGCGATCGCTATGACTATCGCCGCGCGCTGGTCGGGTTCGCGCGCGAGCTGAACAGCGACCTCGATCTGAACCGGCTGGCCGATCGCCTGGTGACGCGCGTGCGCGAGACCATCGAGCTCGATCGCCTGGCGTTCCTGCTCGCCACCGAGACCGGCGACTTCGAGTCGATCAGTCATGAAGGCTTCGAGGGGAATCCGCCGAAGCTGAGTGGCGCGTCGGGCATCGGCTCGCGCCTGCACAGCGCGCACACGGTGCGGCTCGACGATCCGCTGGCGGCCACCCGCTTCACGGCGGAGGAGATCGAGTTCTGGCGCGACAGCGGCATCTACTACTTCGTGCCGTGCATCGCGAAGGACGCCGCGATCGCGGTGCTGGCGCTCGGCCGCCGCGCCAGCGGCGAGCCGTTGAGCACTGAAGACACCGCGCTCGTGACCGCGGTGGCCGCGCAGGCCGCGACCGCGATCGAGAACGGCCGCCTGTATCGTCAGTTGCATCTCAAGGCCTCGGAGCTCGATCGACTGCACGCGTTCAACGAGAACATCCTCGAGTCGCTGGACGACGGCCTGCTCGTGATTGGGCCAGGCGAGCAGGTGATTCGCTGGAATGCGTCGCTCGAGCGTGTCTACGGTGTGTCGAGGACGTCCGTGCTGGGCAAGACCGCCGATCGCCTGTTCGATGCGCACGTCGTGGAGCTGCTGCATTCGATTCGCCGCGAGCACCCGGACGGCCACACCGCCTTCCGCGTGCCGATCACCGCGCGCGGCGCCAGGGAAGGGCAGACGCTGCTCGTCAACCTCACCACGGTGCCGCTGCAGAGCATTGCCGGCGGCCCGACCGCGGGCACGATCGTCATCGTCGAAGACATCACCGAGCGCACGCAGATGGAAGAGCAGCTGCGCATCTCGGAAAAGATGGCGTCGCTCGGCC
>Ga0310903_10000300_pt1 | contig 9854 bp, 7 predicted proteins | sample C24D4metaG_FD_203914 | JGI IMG/M metagenome (GOLD analysis project Ga0310903, IMG submission 203914) | Lab incubated soil microbial communities from West Virginia University Organic Research Farm, Morgantown, WV, United States - C0D3 | ecosystem: Environmental > Terrestrial > Soil > Agricultural...
ACCAGGAGAGGCCGGCTACACCTTCGCTATTATTGACTGTTGCGCCGATAATCCCTGATACATGTGTTCCGTGACCGACATCATCATCCGGATCAGTATCTTCATTTACAATATTCATGCCTTTTATAATTTTTCCTTTTAAATCCGGGTGATTGCTTTGTACGCCTGTATCAAGCACCGCAATAATGACTTTGTCATTTCCTTTGGAGACGTCCCAACCCTTCTCCGTTTCGATGGACGGTAAATTCCATTGATATTCCGAGTAAAGATCATCGTTTGGAATGATGGTCTTCGAAGTTTCATTCGTTAAATACAAGTAATGCGGTTCTGTATATTCCGTGTTCCATGTTTGCTTGAAGTATTGGACAAGCTGATCCGTTTCAATGTTTTTGGAGCGGAAGACGAACGTGTCTCCGATATGCTTAACCGATTCCGCGTTAATATCGCGTTTTACGCGTTCCAGCTCAGCATCGGACAAAGGTTTGGCGAAATGGACAACGACATCCCGAACATGATAATGGCTTGCGTTGCCGTTGTCTTCGCCGCTGCGGACAGTCGTATCGGTCGTTGAATTAGGCTTTACGGATTCAATTTTGTAATTTCCTTCTGCCGGGTAAGGGATTAGCCGAAGATTGCGCATTTGGTGCTTTTCCACAGATTTCAAAATATCTTGTTTAATAACACCGACAACGCCGATACTGAGATGCTTGGAATCAGGTACGCCAAGCACCATGTAGCGGCTGCCATCCTTCGCGGTGAATGTAGGAGATTCAAACTTGGCTCCTTTGCTTACTTGGGCTTTGGCATCCGCGACATAAGATTCGGCTTGCCTATTCTTTGTTTGCGGCAGTGTACCTCGGTCCACGCTCCGTTTGCCCGATATCCAGCTAATGTAGGTCATGTGCATATGCTCATGCATCATATGCTTAATTTGCTGGGCAGCTTTTGTTTTTGAGCCCATGCTTGCGCTCATCAGCTGTTGAAAGTCTTTGGAGCATTCTGCCGAGCATAGCATGGCAGTTGCTTTCATATCATTCTGTAAAGCAGCCATTTTGAGCGTATGCTCTCGCTTAGCTGAAAAGCTTGACGTTTGCGGCGTCTTTTTGACGTCTTTTGGAGCGAATAAAGGCGTCGTAGGTATAAGCAGGGCGGCTAAGGCTACAATTGTAAGGGCACCAATCCATTTTCTAGGCATGCTTGAAACCTCCATTGATCGTTCTAATTAGAGCTGAGTCTAATCTATAGAATCGGGTTTCAACGCGGAAAATATGCGACCAAAAGAGTTAAACGCCAGTACCACTTCAATGTAATTTGTGGTACGATAATGATGATTGTAGTTTTTACGTGTGTTTGGATTATGAAAGGGGAATTACCTATATGCCAACTGCTAACGTCAAAGAGCTTACGGAATCAACTCGCACGAAGCTAAAGGACGCGGTAAATCAACTCGAACCGTTTCTGAATAACAATGCTTTGCTTCAATTAACCGGAGAGGATAATGGCGAAGAAGCCCAAACTTTTTACAAAGGCCTGTTATCTGATTTGAGACATTTATTGGTGTTTTCTGAAGTCTCGGTTGAAAAGCTGGGAGTATTGCTCAGAAGGCCCAATTTCGATACGGATTATGCGGAACGCGTGCTGTATGAAGTTTACCATCATTGCGTAAGCGCGTTTTTCTATCCGAAGAACGAATGCTATTCCGAAGATGGCCGTTATGCATATACCGGCCAGGATGCGATTCGATTCCGTTTTAAGCCGAACCGTGATTCACGTGATATCGTACTTAACGTTTCAAAAATTTTCGAGGAGCTGCGCGACGAATTGGCCTACTACGAAAATGACTACATGACGCAGCGTCGCATGCAAGGACAAAAATAAGGCAGAATGAATCACCTCCAGTCAGGGAAACTTGATAGTGGAGGTGATTTTTTTATGCCAAATGGCGTGTCCTGTAGTGTAGCTAACTGCAGCTTCTGGAAAGAAGGCAATAACTGCGGCGCAAGTGCAATTCAAATTGAAATTGATCAGCATGCAGGTGCTCATTTCAATGAAGAATTTGCTGCAGATGAGCTCGGCTTATTCCATCAGGATCAAGCAGAAACATCCAAGGCAACATGCTGCCAGACCTTTAAACCGAAGGAGTGATGGTCGATGGGAAATTATGAAGACGATTATAAACAATTGTTGGATGAACGAGATCGATCAGCACATGCAAGCCATCCAGTTGTGGGGAAGGACGACTTGCTTGACGTAAATGAAGAAATGGCTGCTGATTTTGCAATCAGCAATCCTGCTGTACATGCGGAGCGGAGAGAGGAACGGCACGTGGAACGAGCGGAGCGGACAGAAGCGCGTTCGGGCGGCTACGCGCTTGGCTGGGTATCGCTTGTATTTGCAATTGCGTCATGGTTTATATGGCCGGTATTGCTTGGAGCTACAGCCGCAGTGCTTGGCTTCATCGCTTACAGGCAAGGCGCACGCGGGCTCGGCGGTTGGTCTATGGCGATCGGGATTATTGCAATAGCAATTAATTTAGTTATCGTGCCCTTTTATTATGCTGTAACCTAAAAGCAGAAGAAGCTGCATCCCTGAAAACGGGATGCAGCTTCTTTTTATTTCAGGGCTTGCTCGCGATGCTTTTGTACCTCTACGTTCAAAGCAAGCATTTGCCTGTCGAGCAAATGGATCATATCGGCAGAGCCTTTAAGCTGCTCCTGTATATGTGGCGGAATTTGTTCATTGAATTTATAATAGATCTTATGCTCCAGGCTTGCCCAGAAATCCATGGCGATCGTACGGATTTGAATTTCAACGAGCACATACTCCGTTCGATCCGTAAGAAAAACAGGTATTTCGATTAACAAATGTATACTTTGGTAACCATTAGGTTTCGGATTGATTACGTAGTCTTTAATCTCAACGACCCGGACATCGCTTTGCTTGCTGATCATATCTACAATTTGATAAATATCGGTGGAGAAGGAACAAATGACGCGGACACCGGCTATATCGCGAATATGCTCTTTTGCATCCTCAAGCGTAATATCGAGTCCTTTGCGCTGCAGCTTCTTCATTACGCTCTCCGGCGCTTTTATTCGGGTTTTCATATGCTCGATTGGGTTATAGTCGTGAATAAATTGAAATTCTTCATTTAAAATGTTAAGTTTCGTTTCCACAGCATCAAGCGCAAATTTATAAGTTAAAAAAAAATGAGCCCATTGCTTTAATTGATTGGTTTTCATATGCAGATCACTCCTGAAATAACAAATATGTATAAACGTTAGGGTAAGATGGGACAGTTCCGACGGCTAGAATTCGTTGTACTATTATAATGGTCGATATTATTTGCCAAGTCAAATTTGTGAAATGCTTAAATGTCAACGGACGGGAGAGTTAAAGATGATAATAGACATCCATAACGTTTCATGGGATCGAAACAATAAATTGATTTTACAAAATATTAACTGGACGGTAAAAGAAGGGGAGCATTGGTGTCTGCTTGGGTTAAACGGCTCCGGAAAAACGACGCTTCTGAATATGATCAATGGCTACATATGGCCGACCGAAGGCAAGATGTCGGTGCTAGGGAAAATTTTCGGCGAATATGATTTGCGCGAGCTTCGCAAAAGCATCGGCTGGGTCAGCACATCGCTGCAGCAGAAGCTGTACGGCAGTGAAACCGCATTGAAGATTGTGCTCAGCGGGAAATTTGCAACCATTGGGCTTTATGACCAGACCGATACCGAGGATTTAGGACGGGCTGAAGCGTTGATGAAATCGCTTGGATGTACAGCCTTGATAGAACGTACCTACGATACGCTTTCTCAGGGGGAACGGCAGCGGGTGCTTATTGCAAGAGCGCTAATGGCTTCGCCTAAGCTGCTTATATTAGATGAGCCTTGCACGGGCCTTGATGTGTTTGCGCGCGAGCAATTGCTGCAGATGATCGGTACTGTGGCGGCGGAGGAGAATGCTCCTACGATTATATATGTAACGCATCATGTAGAGGAAATTTTACCATGCTTTACGAAGACGCTATTAATAAAGGAAGGGCAAGTATTTGCTGCTGATCATACGTCCGACGTACTGACATCAGCGCTGATGAGCGATTTTTTTGATGTGCCGGTTGAACTTTTAAAGAGAGACGGCAGAAACTGGCTGTCCGTAAAGGGGGCTTTATGGAATTAGCGATACAAGAGCCGGAGCTGCAGCTTCCTGAACCAGGCAGATTAAGAAAAATGAAAGCATGGTATAGCAGCCGCTTTGCACTTAGAAATGACCGGGATAATTTCGTATCGCGCATAGCTACCGGAAGCACTGCTTTGTTTGGTTCATTATCGATGCTGGCTGCTGTACTGGGCATGCCGACCGGTTTAGGTGCAGCCGTAGACATTGTTGTTTTTTTGACGCTTAATGCAGCTGCTATGAGTATAGCTGCGATCCTGTTATCATTCTTTTTTAGTCTCATTTATGTGCCATTGCCTCGAAGATTTGCGGCTGTGTGGCTGTACGTTTCGATCGAGACGTATGTAATATGCTATTATGCCGAGCTGGGTGTGCTAATGTCGATCGTTGTTTCGTTGGCGTTCACGCTTATTGGCGCTTTAGCCGGCTGTTTATTGGGCTGTTTATTAAAACTGAGAATAAAGCCGAGGAGCAAGCTTATTCTTGCACTGGGGTTTGCAATTGCTGCAGCCGCGGCTTATGTGTTGATTGACTGGCCCGGACCGGCCGCCATGCCGCAAAGAGAGGCGGCGCAAAAAGATCTGCCCAGTGATAACGCTGCTGAATTGAACGCGCCTAATCCAGCCGAGCAGGGAGCGTACGCTTATCGAACGTTCACTTACGGGAGCGGGCAAGACAAGCATAGAGCGATTTTCGGAGACGATGTGGATGTAAAAACCGCGTCAACTGATGCGTCAGCATATATTAAGAAATGGTCAAAACTTAAAACCTGGTTTTGGGGTTTTGATGAGCAAGCGCTGCCCTTGAATGGGCGCGTATGGATGCCGAATGGCCTCGGGCCTTTTCCGATCGCGTTAATTGTTCATGGCAATCATCTCATGGAGGACTATTCTGATGGCGGATACGGCTACCTGGGTAAACTGCTTGCGAGCAAAGGCATCATAGCGATCTCAGTTGATGAAAACTTTCTCAACTATTCGGTTTGGTCGGGGATACCGAATGATGATATGAAGGTGCGGGCTTGGATTCTGCTCAAGCATTTGCAGCAAATCAAGCAGCTAAGCGAAGCGGCGGGTAATCCCTTTGCCGGGCGGGTTGATCTGAAGCATGTAGCTATGATCGGCCATTCGCGCGGCGGGCAGGCCGTTGCCATGGCAGCGGATGCCGGGCGATGGTTTAAGGATGATAGAACTTTGGACAACCTAAAGGACATTGTTATCGAATCTGTTGTCGCGATTGCCCCAACCGATAAACAAGTAGACGATAAGTCGGCCCGTTTATCGGATGTTAATTATTTGACACTTCAAGGAGCCAGAGATGCTGATGTAAACAATTTTTACGGAGACCGTCAGTTCAGCAGAACGACGTTCAGGGAGCAATCGGATAAATTCAAAGCAGCGTTGTATATTGCGGATGCAAACCATAGTCAGTTCAATTCAGAATGGGGAAAGATGGACGAACGGCCGCCCGGCGGCTTGTTCTTAAACCGCAAACAACTGTTGGAGGCTGATGAGCAGCGCCAAATTTCCAAGGTGTATGTGTCAGCTTTCCTGCAAGCAACCTTGCTTGGAGACGAGCAATATAAGCCATTGTTTAAGGATTATCGCTTAGGAAAGGCTTGGCTGCCAGACACGTCGTATACGAATCGTTATGAAGAATCGGCTTTTATTGAAATTGCGCGCTTCGACGACGGAAAAAGAAAAACTGTGCTAAAGGACGGCGGTAAGGCAAGCGCAGCCGGTATGAAGGCATGGCAGATCGCTGCTGCAGAGGACAGAGATGGAAAAAACAAAGGAACAAAAGGAATCGAGCTGGAGTGGAAGGAGCCCGGCGCAGAGTACGAGCTGGTGTTTTCATCCGTTACGAGTGCGGAAGCAGAAGTGCTGATGGAAGGGAATCTTGTGTTTTCCATGGCGAATCTTGAACGCGATCTAATCTCGCCTAAGGGTGGGGAGGTAACATCAGGCGCTGCTGCGGAAGTGACTGAACTGCCGCCGCTGCCAGCAGTTGAGATTGAGCTTGAAACAGCCCAGGGGATCAGCAGGAAGCTGGAGCTTGCCGATATTATGCCTGTTCCACCGTCCGCTTACACGGCGTTTATGACCCTGTCTTGGCTCGAAAAACGGATGAAAGAGGAGAAGTACAAGGAGTCTACAGAGCCTGTATTTCAAACCTACATGCTGCCCCTTGAGAAGTTTGGCCCTTACGACAAGCCGATTACAGCCCGGGATATTCACCGAATTACGTTCCGGTTCGTTAATGGACCCGGGAAAGTTATGCTCGATGATATTGGATTTATGCCATGAACAGTGTGCAAAAGCGGGATGCCTGATTACAGGCAATCCCGCTTTTGCACCCTTCACAATAAAAAATATTCAAAGAATGGCTTCAACTATTTAAATTTCTTTACCATCGTTTTATTTGGACGGTAGAAGATGGTAGAATGGATGATGCCATTTTATAACACAGTGTGATTATTTTTAACCTTACTAATTAGTTAAGGAGTGTTTTCATGACGAATTCTAATGATGAGCTGCAGCAAGAGCAGCAGCGTGTAGATGAAGTGACGGGTATCATACGTTTTCGGATAGAAGAATTACGTAAACAGGTTGGCGGCATGCGCGAGGATATTGTCGATATTCGTCGAAATTTCTGGGACGATGTAACACTCAACTTCGAAGATGCGACAGAATCTGCAGAATCGCATGCAAGCATGAAGCAGCAGGCGGAGGTGCTTTCGGAGCGAGAAAGAAGTCATCGTCATGCGGAGGAGCAGCTTAAAACATTATTAAAGCTGGAGCGTTCTCCGTATTTTGGAAGAATCGACCTTATGGAGCAAGATCAGTCAAAATCGGAGCAGATTTATTTAGGTGTCGGCTCGCTGCTGGATGAAAGCGGATATGAGTATTTGATTTATGATTGGCGGGCGCCAGTCTCCAGCCTGTATTATGATTATGGTCCGGGACCGGTGCGATATGAAACGCCAAGCGGGACGATCGGAGGCGAAATGTCGCTCAAGCGTCAATTTATTATCCGTGACGGTCAAATCCGCAGCATGTTCGATACGGGCGTCACAATTGGGGATGAGCTGCTTCAGGAGGTTTTAGGCAAGCAGTCCGATGCCCAAATGAAAAGCATTGTCGCTACGATCCAGCGGGAGCAAAACCGTATTATCCGCAACGAACGGGCGAGGCTGCTTATCGTGCAGGGAGCAGCGGGAAGCGGCAAAACATCCGCAGCGCTCCAGCGCGTAGCTTATCTGCTGTACCGTTACCGGGGGCTGCTTAATGCCGATCAAATTGTGCTTTTTTCTCCCAATCCGATGTTTAACAGCTACGTAGCAACCGTATTGCCCGAGCTTGGCGAGCAAAATATGCAGCAAACCACCTATCAGCAATATCTGGAACATAGGCTAGGCCAAACGTATGCGCTTGAGGATCCTTTTTCGCAAATGGAATATACGCTGGCAGCTGTTAACGATCAGGGGTATGATACGAGAATGGCTGCTATCACTTACAAATCCGGAGTATCCTTCATGCATTTGATTGATGGCTACGCGGCAGAACTCGGTCATGCGGGCTTAGCGTTTAAAGCCATCACTTTTAAAGGACGCACGTTGATAGCAGAATCGGTTATCGCTGAGCAATTTTACAAATGGGATCGATCTATCTCTATCGGCAACCGTATGCGGTTAACAGCGGAATGGATGCTGAAGGAGTTAACGAGATTAAGCCGCGAGGAGCGCGAGCAGGATTGGGTGCAGGAGCATATTGAGCTGTTGGATCAAGAGGCTTATGCGAAAGCCTATGAGGAGCTGCAGCGGAAAAATCGGTTTGCGGGAAATTCATTTGATGATTTTGAAGCGGAACGGGATTATTTGGCCGCAATGGTTGTACAGGAGAGGTTCAAAAAGCTGCGCAGACGTGTAAAGCGTTTATTATTTCTGGATGTTCCGGCAATTTATAAGCGTTTGTTCGAGAACGATCGGTTTATGCTGGAGCGTTTAAAAGCAGCCGGGCATAAGCTGCCTGACAAGTGGAAGGAAATAAGCGAACAAACCATTGTTATGCTGAATAGCGGAACTATTTTTTACGAGGATGCGACACCGTATTTGTATTTGAAGGAAAAGCTTGAAGGATTTCATACGAATACATCGGTAAAACATCTATTTATCGATGAGGCGCAGGATTATTCGCCGTTCCAATATCATTATCTTAAGCGTATTTTCCCGAACTGCAAAATGACCGTGCTTGGCGATCTGAATCAGTCGATTTTTGCGCATGCCGTTACGGGGAACGGGTTTGATCCGTTATCGGAGCTGTATAGCGGGGAAGAAACGGAGAAGATCGTACTAACGAGAAGCTACCGCTCAACGAAACCAATCGTAGCGTTTACAAGCCGGATGATAGAAGGCGGCGAACAGATTGAGGCCTTCAATCGGGATGGCGAAGAGCCGACGATAACCAAGGTGGCTGATCATTCGCAGCTAATGAAAGAAATGAAGGAACGAATCGTTCAATTGGCAAGAAAAGGCTTTCAATCGATAGCGGTCATTTGTAAAACAGCTGAAGAGAGTAAATGCGTGCATTCTGCCCTGCAGAAGCAGCTTCCTAAGCTGCGTCTTATCGAGAAAGAAACGGTTACCTTTGAAAAAGGAGTTCTCGTCATTCCATCATATTTGGCGAAGGGTGTCGAATTTGATGCAGTCATCATTAGCAATGCAAGCAATGAGTTCTATGGGCGTGAAAGCGAAAGGAAGCTGTTTTACACAGCTTGCACGAGAGCGATGCATGAGCTTCATCTCTTTCATACCCATGAGCTCACTGCATTTATACGGTAGACTTATTTTCTAACTTCCGACCATATATCATGAACATCAACCTGAAGCTCCGAAGCGATCAGCTCTGCTGTGAGTCTTTGGGGCTTCAATATTTTTCCGTTGCGAAGCTTGGAGATCGTTTGAATCGAAATGCCGGTTGAAGCGGATAAATGACCGGCCGTTATGTCTCTTTTGGCCATCCATATCCGCAGCTTCATCGACGCTTCGGCTTTGTCATTTACGGGATTTAGGTCCCAGATGACAAATGCAAATTCCAATACTTCTCCGAATCCGTCGATAATAGGCGTGAACATTACGGACAGCTCAAGCTCGATGCCGCTCAGTTTATTTGTTTTAAGCTTAAAGCAGCTCTCTTTTTTCGACAAATAGGCCTGCTTTAACACTTTCTTCATAGGTCCATGCTCCGTATCGGCAATGAATTGCAGCAGCGTTTCGTTTTTCATATTTCGGTCTGCTTCGAATAACAGTGGAGCCGGTCCGGCTCTCAATAAACGAACGCGCTGATGGCTGTCAACGATGCCGCTAATCAGCACTTTGTTTCTCTCCGCTTGCTGCTCGATCCACTTGTAGGGAGTCAGATCCTCAAAAATGATGAAGGCCCGATTGGAATCATCCTTGCTGTTTTTTGGCAAGGGCTGTTGATCGATCCGTACGGATATTTGGCGCTTTTGTTTCGTATATAGGATGACTTCGCTTTTAAACACCTGCCTTGAAGCGTCAATCTTATATTTTTGGAGTAAAGTACTGCTTGGCTTGGATTGCAGCTCCTTGAGTGTGTAGCCCGATAATCGTAGAAAGGCATGGTTCGCATCATCGATTTGTACTTCAT
>Ga0310903_10000304_pt1 | contig 9812 bp, 6 predicted proteins | sample C24D4metaG_FD_203914 | JGI IMG/M metagenome (GOLD analysis project Ga0310903, IMG submission 203914) | Lab incubated soil microbial communities from West Virginia University Organic Research Farm, Morgantown, WV, United States - C0D3 | ecosystem: Environmental > Terrestrial > Soil > Agricultural...
TATTCCCCCAATGAGGGCTACTTTATCACCGGGCTGCAGCATGGAAGCTAACAGCTCACCTGCTTTTTTACCCAATGCAGGGTTATCCGTTCCAATATAAGCCGTTTTATCATTCCAATCGGCTTCTGTATCCACAAACAACACAGGAATATTTTTTTTCTTATATTCCATGAATATAGGAATAATGGAAGAAGGTTGATTTGGTGTGACAATTAGCGCATCCGGGTTTTGCCTCAACACGTTTTTCAACAAAGTTGCCTTAGTCAGCGTTGTGTAATTGGGCGCTAGAACTTGACCATCTATATTAAGATCAAGAAATGCTTTATTTGCCCCTGCTTCAACAATTTTCCAATACTCTGTATCTAATCCTTCAAGAACAACAACAACCGCAGGTCTCTCATCACTGCCTATTAACTTGACAGTTAACCCGATTAAAGCAAAAAGTACGATTGTGCAGACCAATGGAGCAATCCATCTTTTCTTCATCACTCATCCCCTCCTCACATGGTTATTCCGGACATTCGGATTTCTATTGCGCTTCATGCATGATCAAAGCCTGAAACGAATAGAAAAAACAGTCCCATGATCACCTGATTTCACATCGATGACAGCATGATGACGTTCAGCCACACTGTAGCAAATAGCCAGGCCTAATCCGGATCCCTTATCTTTCGTTGTGAAGAAGGGGGTTCCTATTTTCTCCAGCAGTTCCGGTTTAATTCCCACTCCCTGGTCCCGTATCTCCAGAACGACCGATTGTTCTTCAGAATATGTCTTTATCGTAAGCGTTCCTCCTGAAGACATGGCCTCGAGCCCATTTAAAACGAGATTCAAAATAAGCTGGCGAATTTCCTTTTCATCTAAATATAGTTCTGGGCAATCCCCTAATTCAAGCAGCACATGCTTGTCAGAAAGCAGAGCTTCTGCCTGAATCAGTGGAAATAGCGCTATTAATATCTTATTGAGATACTTTTGGGCTTTATCATTAACTTTATTTTTAGCCAGAGTCAGAAATTCTGTAATGATGCCGTTGGCCCGATCAAGTTCTCCCATCATTAATTCAATATGCTCCAGTGATAGAATATCACGTTTAAACTTAGACATTTGTAAAAATCCCCTGACAGAAGTCAATGGATTTCGAATTTCATGGGCAATTCCTGCTGCCATCTCCCCAATTAAATTCAAACGGTCCAATCGAACCATTTCTTTCTCCAATAGAATTCTTTCGGTTATGTCTGTCACCACAATGATAATACATGGTTCTCCTTGGATTTCTATTCGTTCTGTTGATAATAAACCCTCGCGTACTTCCTCGGACTTGCTCATATAACGAATCTTCTCATTGCGAATCGATGTTCCGTATTCAAGACTGAATAAACAGATTCTGCTCCTATCAGAATCCGATATAAGATGCAGCATATCGTCCGTTTGATTCTTTACCTCTTCATAACGATAACCGGTATAATGTACCCAACTCTCATTAACATCAATGAATCTTCCATCCTGGAGAGAACGAATCGCTATCAAGCAAGGACTGGACTCAAAAATTTTCCGAAAACGTTCCTGGGATACGCGAAGGTCATCCGCTATTTTTTTTCGCTCCTCAATTTCGTTTTGGAGCTTCTCGTTAGCCAGTAAGAGTTCCAAAGTCCGTTCTTCCACCAGCTTCTCTAAATCATTGAATTGCTGCCTTCGCATAGCCTCGAATTTTTTTCGATCCGTAATATCACGAATGGAACATACATAGATATTTTGATTCTCTATATTTGCTTCCCCAATTTGAATATCCACTGGAAAAACGCTTTTGTCTTTGCGCAAGGCAACAGCCTCTATCAGCCTGCCGGTAATCGGCTTGACCTTGGGAGAAATGATCAATGAGGCCTCCTTCCCATCATCTTGCTTAAATGCAGGAAGAAGACTAGCGACATGCTGGCCTAATAGCTCCTCCGTTATGTACCCAAACATACCTTTAACTGCATGGTTGACAGAAAAAATATATCCGCTTTCATCAAATGTTATAATCGTATCTGTCAGTGTCTCTTCAATAACCCTCGCCAATGCTTCCTTATTGCGCAAATCCAGAGTCGTGCGATCAAGTTTTTTGTTAACTTCCTGAAGCTCAAGCATACGCTCCCATTCACTTTGTTCATGATTTTTGTGAATTTTAATAAGTTGTTCCATTTTCCGTCTCAGCGTTTCAGGATGGAAGGGTTTGGTGATATAATCAATGGCTCCAACGGAATAACCACGAAGGACATTTTCAATATCCTGGCTAATCGCTGTCACAAAAATAATAGGGATATGTTTTGATTTTTCTCTTTCCTTGATTAACTTAGCCGTTTCAAATCCATTCAATCCCGGCATTTGTACGTCCAGCACAATAACGGCAAAGTCCTGCTGTAAAACATACATCAATGCTTCTTCTCCCGAATTTGCTTTGACAAAACAATAGTTCGGGGACATGAGCACAGCTTCTAATGCTAATAAATTTTCCGGGTGATCATCTACTATTAAAATATTGACGTTTTCGGTGGACATTGCACTATCTGACTTTACGGTACAGTCTTTCTGCGGAATCAAACTCTTCATAATGGTCAGCATATCTTGTATACCGAATCCCCTCTCTATTACCGAGACCAATAAAACCCGATAAACTTAAACTCTCATAAAACAGCTGATGTACATGATCTTGCAAAGATTTATTGAAATAAATCATCACATTTCGGCAAATAATGATGTGAAATTCATTAAATGAGTGATCTGTCGCCAAATTATGCTGAGCAAAAACAACATTTTCCCGAAGAAAGGGATGGAAAATCACTTTATCCTGCTTAACTGTGTAGTATTCGGAAAAAGCTCTCGTTCCACCGGCTTCCAAATAATTTTTAGTATACAGCTGCATCCGGTCTAAAGGGAAAACACCACTTTTTGCCTCTTCTAAAAGAGTGCCATTCATATCTGTTGCATAGATTTTAGTTTTGTCGTATATTCCTTCCTCGTGCAAAAGAATGGCCATCGAATACACTTCTTGTCCTACTGAACAGCCTGCATGCCAAATCCGAATAAATGGGCAGTCCCTCAGCTGCGGAATGACTTTATTTCGAAAGGATAAAAAAAAGCTGGGATCGCGGAACATCTCCGTCACGTTGATAGAGAAATCAGCATAAAATCTTTTCATCAAGGCAGGATCATGGAAAACCTTCTCCTGAAGGCCCGATATGCTTTTTAATTTCTCAGCATGAATGCGATGCCATATTCTGCGCTGAATAAAGGGAAATGAATAGGATCGAAAATCATAGCCGTAATAACGGTACATGCCTTCCAGCAGTAATTCGATTTCAATTTTTTCTAATTCGGCATCATCTTGTATTTGATTTTTTCTCTTTTCATCGATTTGTTCTGTAATGGTAGTCCCGCCTATCTATATACCCATACCTGTATCAGTGAGAGTAGTTGAATAATATTTATTGGTTTGCTGATATAATCGGAAGCCCCGGCATTAATGCATTGTTCCCTATCCTGTTTCATTGCCTTTGCTGTAAGTGCGATTATTGGAAGCTTTTTGAATTGGGGCATTTGACGAATCGCGTGAATAGCCTCAAAACCGTCCATCTCCGGCATCATGATGTCCATCAGAACCAAATCCGTATCAGGGTTGCTGCATAACATTTCAATTCCTTCAAGGCCATTTAGCGCAAATACGATTTCCATTTGATATCCCTCTAACGCTGTCGTTAAGGCGAATATATTGCGCATATCATCGTCCACAATGAGAATTTTTTTACCGTCGAGCAAGGTTTTTTCATACGGATTAGGGTTCCACGATTCCACATGCAGTCCATTCATTTCAACAGATTCCACGGAATTGTGCGCCTGTTCGTAAAGCCCTGCAGCAGCCTCTTTCTTAGATGAGCGATTTTCTGTCAATGGGAACGATTCGATACTAGGCAAATACAGGGTAAAGGTAGTTCCCTTGTCTACTTCACTGTTCACTTGGATGAAACCGCCTAACAGCTGGGCAATTTCCCGGCTAATCGGCAGACCTAAACCAGTGCCGCCGTATTTTCGGCTAGTAGTTCCATCTGCCTGCTTAAATGTCTCGAAAATCATTTCCTGTTTTTCTTCCGGAATCCCAATCCCTGTATCCACAACTGAAAAGGCCAACACTGGTCCCATTTGGTCAGCATTAATATTTTCACCAAAAGCTTTTTGGGACGTCTTTTGAATATATAGGGATACACTGCCCTTTTCCGTAAATTTAAAGGCGTTTGATAATAAGTTTTTCAGAATTTGTTGCAAGCGATGCTCATCGGTAAACATACTTTTCGGTAAATCCGGATCGATCCGAACGGAAAATTGTATTCCTTTCTGACGGGCAATAGGGGAAAATTGATTTTCTACGAATACTTGCACATCCTGCAGCTGTAATTCTTCAGGAATGACCTCCAAGTTTCCAGATTCCACTTTCGCCAAATCTAAGATGTCGTTGATTAAATTGAGCAAATCATCACCTGATGAATAGATTGTCCGGACATATTCCAATTGTTTATCGGTAAGATTCCCCTCCGAATTCTCAGCAAGTATATGAGTCAGAATCAATAAACTGTTGAGCGGCGTTCGCAGTTCATGGGACATATTGGCAAGAAACTCGGATTTATATTGAGAGCTAAGTGCCAGATGCTGAGCTTTTTCCTCGAGAACCAACCTGATTTCTTCCAGCTCCGTCTTCTTCTGTTCCGAGTTTTCATATTGTTCTTCGAGTCTTTCATGGGCCGATCTTAGCTCCTCTTGCTGCATTTGGAGCTCCTCAGATTGACTTTGCAGCTCTTCTGTAAGAGCCTGTGATTCTTGCAGCAATTTTGCCACCAGCATTCGGCTTTTAACACTATTTATAGCAATCCCAATATTGCTCATGACTTCATGAAGCAGCATTTGTTGTAGTGGACAGAATGTTTCAAAGGTAGCCAATTCAATTACAGCCAGTATCTCCCCCTCATACTCAGCGGGTATAATGATTATGCTTGCTGGCGACGACATGCCGGTACCGGAAACTATCTTTACATGATCATCCGGGATCTGATTAAGCAAGATAGACTGTTTTACCGCTGCACATTGTCCAACAAGCCCTTCCCCCATACGAAAACTTTCGATTCCAAATGGTTCATGATGAGCAGCATAGCCAGCTAACTTTCGAAGCCGGTATTGATCCCCTTCACCCTCCTGTGTATAGAAGACTCCATAACTGGCCCCCACCATAGGCGTAATCTTCGTAATAAACAATTGAGCCAGGGTCTGCAAATCATCAACTTTAGAATACATCGTGGCGATTTCTGCAATTTTTGTTTTTAGCCAACTCTTTTCCTGCGCCTCTTCTTTCAACTCTATTTCCTGCTTGGCTCGTTCTTCTAAATCTTGGGCCATTCCATTAAAGGCTTCAGCAATCGCACCAATCTCATCTTTGGAAGTCACCTTAATGCGGGGTAACTTCGTTACATTATTATGGGTTACGCTAGTCATTACAGATGTTACTTTATTAAGATTCTTTGTAATGCTTAGGATCAACCAAACCGTCATCCCTATTCCAATGATCAAACCTATTAAGACATATGTATAAATCATTTTGGTGGCTACATTATATGTCGTGCGGGTCCGATACAATTCGTTTTTCATCTCTTGTTCCTGCAGGGTATTTAGTAAGTCTATATTTTGCAGCAGCCGTTCACGAAGCTGCTTCGAATCATACCATAGCAATTTTTCGTATTCAGCCTTCATACCCGCTTTTTTGAGCGTTAAAATTTGTTGCGTCATTTCAGTATAAGTTCCATAGAGTGCCGTGAATTTCACAATTAATTCCTGCGACTTTTCACGGGTGTCCATCTTCTTTAGGGACTCAATGGCCATACTAGTATTCATTCGGGATTTTTCCATATCATTCGTGAAATCTTGAAGGAGATCAGCAGGCGGATCGGAAGTGAGCCCCTTTAATCCCCTGTCCAAATTGGCAATCTCGTACTGAATGGTTGAAGTCATACTTACTCTTTCGGATAACTCCTTGACTACGACATTCATTTTTACCGTTATTTGATCCAGCATATTTATTAAAAACGTCACGAGGATAATAATGATTACTAAAAAAGAACCCAATCCTAAATAGAGTTTTGTTTTGAATTTCATATAATCTCCATTCTATTTAAATGTCTGCAAATTTAATTAATCATTTAGAGGAAGGCTATGGGGTCAACGTTGAAGCAAGTTTGTGCGAGGAGATTCGTTATTGCAAAGCATTACGTTTAATTATAATTATAGCAGAATGAAAAATGAATAGTTATTTCAAATTTAATATGTAATTTACAAAAGTATGAAGTGGAATTGAGCGCCTCATAGTCTCCTATAAGCATTACAACAGTTTTTTCTTTTATAGCATCGCTTGAAAACTCATTTGAAAACTACATTTATACTGAAATCTGGATTTTTTTTCATTTTTTCTTGCAGGCACCGCCTCAGGCAAACATAAATGTAACATTCCTTGACAAGAATATTCCTTATGAGGTATATTCGATTCGTGAACTAAATCTTACTCGCTCTCGCGTAATCAATACTAAAATCAAGTTTGGAGGAATTGTCATGACTGAAAGCCAAGCAGCAAATGCAAATCCCATGAACACAGAGGAAGGAAAGTTTGTTATCTCTCGTACTTTCAACGCACCGCGTGAGTTAGTGTTTAAAGTATGGACGGAGGCAGAGCACTTGATGCATTGGTGGGGACCTACGGGTATGTCACTTGAAGTAAAGAAGCTTGATCTGCGCCCAGGCGGGATGTTCCACTATGGCATGCGCTCCCCTGATGGCCATGAAATGTGGGGCAAGTTCGTTTATCAAGAAATCGTTGCACCGGAAAAAATCGTCTTCATCAACTCCTTCTCCGATGCAGAGGGTAATACAATACGTCCCCCATTCAGTTCTGAATTTCCGCTTGAAGTGATGAATATCGCAACGTTCGCCGAACATGAAGGCCAAACCACCCTCACTCTTCGGGGAGGCCCTCACAATGCAACAGCTGAGGAGCACGCGTTCTATAAAGGTATGTTTGAATCCATGCAGCAAGGATTCGGCGGTACCTTTGACCAGCTCGACGCATATTTAGCGAAAATTTAAGGTACCAGCGCTTGGAATATGACGGATGAAATGCGCTAAAGCCGAGAGAATTCGCCTGGTTCGGAATTTCTTGAAAGTATTTTTATTTCTGATCTTGGATTCCATGTTGAACATAAAAAATACAGAGCACAGGAGATCACAACTCCTGTGCTCTGTTTTTAGAATCCAGCGTAATGGCCTTATTGTGACAAGTACGATGTAAGCTCAGTCTTTGCACGACGGAGCTTCTCAGCACTTACACTTCACCCGCCGCATTCGAATTCTTTTTTTACATTTAGTCCGTCTACATTTCTTTTTCCTTTTCTTGTCCTTGTCCTTGTCCTTATCCTTATCCTTGTCCTTGTCCTTGTCCTTCCTGAACCCAACATCCACGGCAGTTATTGAAGTAATTTTTATATAGCTAACGACACCTTTCACATTTATAACGGCACAGCCATCTACAATGCCTAAAAACACACCAGTACGAACTGTTCCGCTGTCGGGGTGTCATTGGTTAACGGAGAAGGTGTAACGGGGGGTGCTATGCAGCGTTAGCGGGGGCACCGTGGTCCTGCAGGAGTACTTGTACCAAAGCCAATTTGCCACAAAACAATACCCTTTCAATACGGTTCAGGACATTAATTCTTTTCAGGGCTGCAGCGTTCCCGGCCCGTTTTATTGACATCTAACATTTCTGTCCGAAAATAAAACGAACCGGTCAAGCGTCTCACTTGCCGGTTCGTTTTTTATGATGGAAATTAACTTGCTCGCTGGTGCAGCTTGAATGAGAGCACTTTATATTTTACGGTATTTCTTGAGAACCGAAGTATTCAATAACAAGAAAACAGCAGAAAAGGCCAGCAGAACTAACAATTCAGGTATAACATGATATATCTCTTCTCCGCGTATCATGACATCCCTAAGCGCCTCCGCCGCATAAGTGAGCGGAAAGCAATGGGATAGCCATTGAATCCAAGCAGGAGCCTCGCTTAGATCGAAGATCCCGCTAAAAAGCACTTGAGGGACAATGACAATCGGGATAAATTGAAACAATTGGAACTCATTCCGGGAATAAGCGGATAGAAATAGACCGAGAGACAATGCAACAGTAGATAAGATCAGATCAATCAGCATAACGGTCCAGAAGCTGCCATGCAAAGGTATATGAAGTGCGTACACCCCGAACGCCTGAATAATTATCGTTTGTATAAATACGAATCCGCCGAATCCCAGAAAGTAACCCCAGACAATTTGACTTCGTTTCAAGGGGGTCGCAAGCAAACGGTCCAAGGTACCGCTTATTCTTTCACGCAGAAAGGATATTCCGGCAGTCACGAACACATAGAAGAAAATAAGAAACCCCATAAGCATTGGAGAAACTCGTTCAAACAGTTTATAATCCTTCGAACCATACAAGTAATCAGGCTCCTGCAGCAAGGAAACATACTCCTTCATTGCAAGAGAAGTCTCGCTCGAAGCCATTGCAAACAGCACTTTTTGCAGTTTGGCCGCTACCAGCTGTGAGCGTGCAGGATCGGCTCCTTCGATGGCAAGATGAGGTTCAGTACCGGTAAAATCAATATAAGCATCCGCTTCGCGAGCGTATAACAACGAAATGGCATCATCGACTTTATCCTCAAGGAGAATCTTCGCTTCCTTCTCCAGAACGGCTTGAAACGGCGCTGGAGGCGCAACCAGTACGATTGTCGGCGTCGTAGATGAAGAAGTTAAAATGATCTTAAGCAGCAGTAAAACCATAATCGGAGCGACAAACATCATGGCTAACAGCCGCTTGTCCTTCACAATCTGCTTCAGTACTCGTAAAGCAACATATTGGGATTTCATTCTCTGCCTCTCCTTTCATTATGATTGCTGTAATGAAGAAAAACCTCTTCAATATCCGATGCATGTATAGCCTGCATCAGTTGATCAGGCCGCCCCTCGGCAATAAGCTCTCCTTCGCGAATCATCGCTAATCGATCACAATGGAGCGCCTCATCCATGACATGAGTAGTAATAATGATCGTTTTACCGTCCGCGCGCAGCCGCAAAAACTCATCCCAGAAATGGCGTCTGAGAACCGGATCAATGCCCACGGTAGGCTCATCCAAAATAATAATATCCGGCTCGTGAAACAGCGCAATTGCAAGGGATAATCTTCGTTTCATCCCCCCCGAATAATAAAGAACCTTCTTGCGGGCATGCTCGGATAACTGAACCAGTTCTAGTATCCTCTTTCCTTTTTCCTTAATTTCTTCACCGGTTAATCCATAGACTCTTCCGAAAAACGCCAAGTGCTCGATCGCATTCAAATCTTCGTACAAAGCATCTGCTTGCGCCATATAGCCGATTTTCTGGACAATCTCCAGATTAGGCATTCTATGGCCGAACACCGTTACCTGTCCTTTGTCTATGTTTCCCATACCGACAACAGCTTTGACCAGCGTCGTTTTTCCGGAACCGGAAGGACCCAGCAAGCCGAGAATTTCACCTTTATCGACTGTAAGAGAAATGCTGTTAAGAATAACATTCGAACCAAATTTTTGTGTAATTTCGTGTATACGTATCGCAGCTTCATTCTGCATAAATCATTCAGTCCTCTCTTCTAGTTTGCAGTTCCTATTAATTCCTCAACTTTGTTCCCTGCTGATTTGCGCATCCAAGGATAAATTCTCAAT
>Ga0310903_10000307_pt1 | contig 9799 bp, 9 predicted proteins | sample C24D4metaG_FD_203914 | JGI IMG/M metagenome (GOLD analysis project Ga0310903, IMG submission 203914) | Lab incubated soil microbial communities from West Virginia University Organic Research Farm, Morgantown, WV, United States - C0D3 | ecosystem: Environmental > Terrestrial > Soil > Agricultural...
TAAAAAAATCGAAAGCAAATATCCATGGGCTGTCGGTTACGTAGCTGTGGCATTGGAAAATGATTTGTTCGCCGAAACGGAAACAGAAGTGAAGCCGGAAGTGAAAGCAACAAGACTATGGTCTACAATACTTCTTATTAAAGCGCTTAAACTGGAAGATGAGGCAAAAGCTCTCAATAATGAGAAGCTGGACTTTAAGGATGCGAAGGAGATCCCGGCAGGATCTGTCGGATATGTTGCGCTTGCTCTGAAGAAAGGCATTATTACGGGTTATAATGATAAGCATGGCAAAACGTTCCGTCCGAACCAACCGGTTTCCCGTGCAGAACTCGCAGCGCTTCTAGACCGTACCGATACAGAAATGCCGGATCAGGATGCACAAGCGATTACAGGCAAGCTGAAAGCAGCACCTGCGGATAACAAGCTGACGGTGGTAAAAGCGGATAACACAGAGGCTGCGTTGACGATTGATCCTAATGTATTCATTTTCCGTGATGATAAGAAATCACCTTTAAGCGCTCTGCGTGCGGGTGATGAGGTGCTAGTACGTACATACCTCAACAAAGTCGTCTTCATTGAGGTTACGAAGTCAGCTCCTGCTGTCATTTCCTTCTCGGAGCAGGGCGTCATTAATACGCTTACTTTCAACTCGCAAGCGAAGCTTGCAACGATTTCGATCTCGCGTATCGAGAACTCGCAGACGATTGTCAATATTTATAACGTTGATGCAAACGTTGCGATTACCGGGGATGCATCGCTGCTGAAGGCTGGTCAACTTGTACAGGTCAAGGGCGAAAACGGAACGGCAAAATCGATTGAAATTAAATAAGAAACATGAAAGAAGCATCACCCCTGGCGGTGATGCTTTTTTTTTGATCTTAGGCGGATTTTTCGGTATGCTGTTTACTAGCTAGAACTAAATTGGATGTTGAAGGTGATAGGATGGAGCCTATACTGCAGGTGAATGAATTAACCGGAGGCTATAGCCCGAGAAGACCCGTGCTGCATAATATCTCCTTTGAAGTAAGGCCCGGCGAAATGGTAGGTCTTATCGGTTTGAATGGCGCGGGTAAGAGTACGACAATCAAGCATATATTGGGACTGATGAAGCCGCAGGCAGGGGAAGTAAAGGTCGACGGCGTTACGCTGGAGGAAGAAACAGAGCGTTATCGCAGCGCTTTTGCATATGTACCGGAGACGCCGGTGCTGTTCGACGAGTTAACGGTGGAGGAGCATCTGCGTTTAACCGGGATGGCTTACAGCGTACAAGACAACCAATATGAAGCAAGGGAAGACGAGCTGCTGAAGCAGTTTCAGATGATGCCGAAGCGAAAGGCTTTTGCCTCGCACTTATCCAAAGGAATGAAGCAGAAGGTTATGATCATGAATGCGCTGCTTGCAGAACCGCCGCTGTACATTATCGATGAGCCGTTTCTGGGGCTTGACCCGCTCGGCATTCGCTCCTTGCTCGAGCGGCTGGTCGAGGTGAAGCGTAAGGGGGCGGCCATTCTAATGAGCTCTCATATTTTGTCCACGGTCGAAACCTATTGCGACCGGTTTATCGTCATGCATCATGGAAAAGTTGTCGCTTTAGGCACGCTAGAGGACGTCAGGCAAGCAGCCGGGATGGACATGCGCGGAGGTTCCTTGGAGGATGCTTTCTACAAGCTCGTTACTGGAGGCCATGTCTCATGACCCCGGATCAAACGCTCGAGAAGTTGTGGCATCGGCGGGCAAAGGCGTTCCGCGAGGAAACGATGCCTTACTTTCGCTATATGGGGCAAAGCGGATTTCCGGCTTTTATGTCCTTGATCATTATTTCTTCCGCTATTGGCTATATAAACTTGATTCGTCATACGCCTGCCAGCTTTCCCTTTGCAACTGTCGGCGTTATAGCAATGACGCTGGTACTTTGCTGGAGTCCGCTCCGAACCTGGCTTGCCGCAGGCGATACCGTATTTTTGATGCCGCGCGAAGCGGAGATGAGCGGCTATTTGCGCCTCTCGTTTCGTTATACGACAATTGCTTGTACTTTGCTCGCCGCAATTGTGCTGCTTCTTTATCTGCCGATCTATAATCAAGGTCCAGCCATTAGCGGAGGCTGGGCGCTTGCTCTCGCCGCAGCGGCTCTGAAGGCAGGAAATATATGGGGGGCGTGGAAAGAGCGGCAGATGACATGGCCCGGCATGAGACGGCTTATGCGGCTGCTGCGCTGGACAGCTACAGCACTATCGCTCGCGGTGTGGCTTAATTGTCCGGTTTGGCAGGCTGCAGCATTTACATTACTCATTGGCATTTTATTTGGTTTGCTTTACCGTCTTCCCGGCAGGCACCGTTTTCCTTGGGAGAGGCTGATTGACGAGGAAGCAAGAACGCGCAAGCGCTATTACGTTTTTTTTGGCCTATTCATCGACGTGCCGACGCTTCCATCCAGCATCGCCAAAAGACCTTATTTGTCGTGGGTGCTTCGCGCTGTCTCCTACTCGAACCGCAATACATTTGTGTATCTGTACACGGCTTCGCTGCTAAGAACGGAGATGGGCGGCATTATTATCCGGCTGCTCTTGCTCGGCTGCCTGATCATATATTGGCTTGCAGACGCACTATTGCTGTCCGGTTATGGCTGTATTCTCGTATTTGGCATTTTCATGGGATTAATCGCTGTCCAATTAGGGGGCCTGCGGCATATCCATCGCCACTCGGTCTGGAAGCATGTATATCCTATGCCTGAAAAGCAGCGGGCCTGGCAATATTTAAGGGTAGACCGGTTGGCTATGCTGTTGTGCACGGCGCTGCTGTGGTTATTTGCTGCTTTGCCGCTAGCCTTTTCGGGCGTGTATCTTCCTGAGCTTGCAGCGGCAGCTTTGGCACTCGTGTACATCGGCATTCGGCCGGCACGCCTTCGCAAGAAGATCATCATGGATGAGGATGAAGACTGAATATAAAAATAACCCCCTAGGAGAAGCGGTTGTCATAAAGACATGCTTCTCTTAGGGGGCTATTGATGCTTTTGATGCTTGAGCTGCCGGAACGCGGCGGTCAGCTGTTATGCTTTTTGGGTGATCAATTCATTCACAGCTTTGAAGATCGTATCGAACAGCTCTTCGAGGTTGTCTTCCTCGATGCAGGAGAAGGCGACGCGAAGGTCGGTTTCCCCTAAAGCGATCGTGCCGATGCCGTATTGGTTCAGCAAATGGGAGCGTACCGCCTCGGCCGTTACAGTGCTCAGCTTCAGACACATAAAGTAGCCGGAGTTGAACGGGTAATATTCCCAAACATCGCCGTAGCGTCCGCTGTCGAGCAATGATTTGACGCGATTAGCGCGGCGCTTCATAATATCGTATTTCTCCGCTTTTTGGCCTTCGAATTCAGGCGATGTCAAAGCGCGCAATACGAATGTTTGCGAAGGATGCGGACCGCTGGAAATGGTAGCGCGAATAATACCGAGCGTTTTTTGCTCAAGCGCATTTAAAACGGCCGAAGAGGTTGAAGCATAAGTGATGAAGCCTACGCGGAAGCCCCATACGTATTCTTCCTTCGTTGCGCCGTCCACCTTTATTGCAAGAACGCGCGGGTGTAGGTCGGCAAGCTTAGAGAACAGGGATTCATGCATGGAATCTTCGAAGAACAAACCGAAATAAGCGTCGTCGGTTACAACGACAACATTGATTCCTTCTTCCGCCGCATCGCGAATCGCAGCGACAATTTCATCGCCCTCCTGCGGTCCCGGCGTATAGCCTGTCGGATTGTTCGGGAAGTTAAGAACGACAATCGCTTTTCCTTTATCCTTCTGCGCAAGCAGAGCTTCGCGCAAACCGGCGCTGTTAAAGCGGGTTTGATCATTATAGAGCGGGTATTCTACCATTTCGGCACCGCGGCGGATACCGAATGTCAGCTCGTAGTTTTCCCAGTTCTTATTTGGAATGACAACAGCATCGCCTGCATCCGCGAACAAATCGGCTACAATGCTAAGGCCGTGCGTCAATGCATTCGTAACGACCGGATTGCCGAAGCTCTTTAACTCAAGGGAAGGGTTATCTTTGATCATCTTCGTGCGCCAAGCTGCGCGAAGCTCCGGCTTACCGGCAGGAGGCGCGTATTCATATATATCTTTAGGATTGTAAGCAGAGAGCGTCTCTTGGATGACCTTGAGATGCATCGGCTGTCCGCCTTCTGTTGCAATACCGATAGTTGCGTTAAATTTAGTTGCTTTTGTTTTCGCTTCGGCGGACTGACTAAGTATGCCCTCCTTCGGGAAATAAATCGCTTTGCCTAAGGTTGACAACATCGCATAGACGTTCGGACTCTCCGATTTCAACGTCTCGTTTAACTGCTGAGCAAGTGGGTTCATGGACTTTATTCCATCCTTCCGAAATCATTCATTTGAAATTTGTATTATCAGGCGTTAGCCGTTTACGCTTGTCGGGTGCTATTATAACATTTTTTTTAAGCTGCAAACCATTCTCAAATCAAATTTTTTCGTAACTTTAGGGCGGCTTGCACAAAAGTTTACCGCTGTTGTATGATGACGGCATAGATTTACACAGGAGGTTGCCCTATGCTGCACATTTCGCCTGATTCGTTCATCCTGTTACCCGCGTTTGCCAAAATCGTATGCGAGCCGGGCTGGAGATGGGCGAGACGCGAGAAGCCGATGGCCAATTTTGATTTATTTTACGTATGGAGCGGCGAAGGGGAGGTTGAAGTTAACGGTACTCCTTATGAGGTCGGACCGGGAAGCTGCTTTTTGTTTCGTCCAGGCGATTACACTAGCGCTACTCATAACCCGCAGCGGCCGCTCGTATTATCCTACATACATTTTGCGGTAAACGAAGCATTGGATACGGTACCGAACCGGTATAGGCAGTTGAATGATACCGTCGACTTCGAATATATGCTTTCGCGCTACGTAAGGCTGTTTCTTGTACAGACTTATGCGGCGGAGGAGGAAGCGCAGCTCGTGCTTAAGCAGCTGATGATTCATTTACTAAGGGAGGACAAGCAGCTGCCGGTCGAGAAGAAAGCCAGCAATCAGCTGACGGAGGCCATTCACGAGGTGGCTAACTTTGTTCGGCAAAACCCGAGCATCGCGCATCGTGTAGAGGATTTGGCGATGCGGGCGCAGCTGTCGCCCCGTTATTTTTCGATGAAATTTAAAGATCTGATCGGGATGTCGGTACAAACCTACATGATTCGCACGAGAATTGAGCGGGCGCAGCATTTGCTCATGCATGCGGGCATGAACGTAACAGAGGTAGCGGATGCGCTCGGCTACCGCGATATTTTTTTCTTCAGCCGGCAATTTAAGCAATATACGGGCCGCAGCCCGTCGGAGATTAGATAGGCGTACTCGCAAAATAACCCGAATCCATCAGCAATGAGGGGTTTCGGGTTATTTTGTGATGAGCTTGTGTCCGCCCGGTTTAGCGGCTGTTAAGCGATCCAAGACAGTCGCCCATTCGCACCTTCATGCCAAGCAAGCCGTTATCGCGGGGGGTGAAGCTGCCATCCTCGAGCAGAAGTACAACCGTGGAGCCGAACTCGAAATAGGCAAGTTCCTCGCCTTTTGACATTTCGTCCTTAAGCGGCTGCACGTATTGAATGCTGCTCACATTCATTGCGCCAACCTTAACGACCGCCGTTTCCCCTGCATGATGCTGCATATAGGTAATGAGGCGTTCGTTGCGGCTGAGCACTCTGCGCATATGGCGGAGGCCGAAGTCGTTTACCGGATAAACCCGGCCTGCAACATGTTCGCGTTCCACAATGCGCCCGCTGACAGGCGTGTGGATGCGGTGGTAATCGGTCGGACTTAAATATAGGACGATGTAATAGCCGTGCATATAATTAGCCGTTCGCGGAGAACGGTTAAGGAGTTCGTCGATCGTGTAGTCCTGTCCCTTCACATTTACAATGGTGCCGCTGCTTATCGGTCCGGCGCCGGTAATAAGGGCATCAACGGGGCTGACGAGTGCGTCTTCACTTGCGTGCACTTCCCGAAGCCCGGGCTTTAACCGCCGGGTGAAAAATTCGTTTAACGTTTTATATTCGGTCAGAGGCTTCTCGGCCTCCGCAATTTTTATGTTGTATGCCGCAGCGAAACGGGAAATAAAAGGGCGGCTGGCAGCCGATTGCGCGAATTTTCCGGTTATGCTGGATATCCATTTGCGCGAGCTTAATTCTGTCATGGAGCGAAGCAGCCATTTTGTCATACGTGAACCGTCACGTCCTTTCCTGCAGGGGGCAATTAGTCCTCATACCCAACACACAGTGTGACATATCCGCTTCTAATTTTCAATATGTACATCGTCCGTCCATAATGGATAGAGGTTTAAGCATGTAAAAAATAACCGAACCTGTCACTAGAGGTGAAGGTGCATGATGATTATGATTGGCGCAGCGCTGGCATTCGGAGCAGCCCTAATCGGATTGATTAGCAGAATGAGCGGTATGGCCAGCCGTATTTTTGACGGTATCGCGGCCGCCGCAGCTTTTTTGTTTTTTGTAATAGCAGCAGATGCGGTTGTGGAAACACTTGCCAATAACACCGTATTTATGACAGAGGTGCATCGCATATTTGAAAATCCGCTCTTTTTGGCAAGCGGTGCCTATCTCGGGCCATATACACTCGGGCGAATAGCGATGCTGCCTGCTTCTTTGTTTAGTCGAAAATAAGAGGCTATCCGGCGGATCATTTGGTCCGCCGGATAGCCCCGCCGGAGAGAAATGGCTTGCTCCGGCAAGCCATGCATGGCCTCTCTATTTACGCAATCGCTGCAGCAGCAAGCCGTCGGAACCGGCATTCGTGCCCCGGACGAGGGGCTTCATAAAGTAGGCTATATAATCCCCATATGCTTTAATCCCCGCATCCGAAAGTTCGTCTACCCAATGAACGCCGTTTGGCACCTCGCCCAGCAGCAAGGAGCAAATACCGCCGTAAAGGCCGCACGCAACTTGAAAATAAGTAGCGTTCGTTCCATATGCCGCGTAAATCTGTTTATTATCCATCACATTGTATAAATAGCGCTCGTGATCGTCGTACACAAGAAGAACGCCAACCAGGTCGGAGCCTTCAAGCTCCGCGTCGCGGGGATCAAGAAGCTTATGATTCCAATCCCACAGCTCATCCGCATCATCCAGGTGGTTTTGCAAAATCGCAGTCGTCACCTCATTGACCTTATAAATGAAGCCGGTCTCAAATGGAAAGCGTTCGCCTAGGGAGAGCACCTCCTCATGCGGCATAAGGCAGCCCTCAAAGCTGAGTTCCCCTAGCCGGATAATAAATGTCTGCGCATATACGGCCTCATACAGAAATAAAGCCTGATGGTGACTGACGTACATCGGATAATTTAAAATCGCTTCATCCAAATAACATTCGGGCGACCAGGTGCTGTATACTGTTTTCGGCTGTAAAAGTGTCCGGTCGGCATAAAAGCTGCTATCCGTTTCTACAATGTAGCAGGCGAGCGGGAGCTTATCCGGCTGCTCTTGCATAAGGGAGAGCGCAAACCACTGTACGCCCCCGGGGTTCATGCCTGACCCTACGATGGCTTTCAGGTTGGTGTAGCTGTTTCTGCCTGCAATGAATCTCGAATATCGTTCGATTAGCGTGAACCCCTCCAGCTCATTAAGCCGGTCTACCTCCTCGCTTTCCAGTGCAGTATTCACGTAAGCGACAGCCAGCTCATTACAGCAATCAAGCATGGCCAACGTATCCGCCCAGGAAGCATCGATGACGAGAGCGGTAGCCGTATTTGCCAAATGGCGCTTGAATCTGGCCGTATCCTGCAAATCGAATTGATGAAGCACAAGATGACTCGCCAGCTGCGGACAATACGGTGTGAAGGTATCTTGCTGAAGCGGTTTTGCGTCAATGCAGTGAATGGTACAGTCCGTTAGAGATTGGTGAAGCGGAGCCTGAGCATCTTGCAGCACCTGCTCAAGAAGTGCGAGCACGGCTTTGCCTACCCCTCCGCCGCTGCCAAGCAGAGTAATGACTAAATGATCATTTCCCATACTGGAATCAACTCCTTTCCGTTGCTATCAGCATACGCAGGCCGCTGCTTGTCTGCTTGCGGCATTTGCTCCGTACCGTAAGTCCAAGTTGTATCCATCGCCGGAGGGCTGACCGTCCATATGCGAATGCTCAGAGAGATTCGTTTATCCGCAGAAAGCCTGTCTTCCAGCTTGCGGTGCTTTCCCGTATTCCAGTATGATAAGAACAGACTTTAAGGGGGGATTTAATCATGGGCGAGCGTAAGCTCAGCAAGCCGGAGGCTGTAATATTTGATATGGATGGAACGCTGTTTGAAACGGACACGCTGCTGGTGCCGGTTCATCACCGCGTATTCGAGACGCTTCGGGAGGAGAGGCTTTACGAGCATGAAACGCCGCCAGTGGAGCGTTTGCTCAGCTGCTTAGGGATGGTGCTGGAAGACATCTGGCGCCATGTTATGCCAGACAGCACGGAGGCTGCGCGGAAGCGTGCCGATGAATTGCTGCTCCAATACGAGCTGGAGGGATTAGCTAATGGAGAAGGGGAGCTTTACCCTTATGTTGAGCAAACGCTGCGCGAGTTGAAGGAGCGCGGAGTCAAGCTGTTCGTAGCTAGCAACGGGCTGGAGGACTACGTGAAGGGCGTTGCTCGTTTCAGAGGGATTGACGGGCTGTTCGACGGTTTGTACAGCGCGGGTGAATATGCGACATCAACCAAGGTTGATTTAGTAGCGCGACTGCTCGAGGATCACGGCATTCAGTCTGCCTGGATGGTAGGCGACCGTTCGTCGGATGTAGAAGCGGGTAAGGGCAACGGTCTGCAAACGATCGGCTGCGCTTATGCGACATACGGGCGTGCCGCAGAGCTTGACGGAGCAGATGTGCTGATCACCGATTTCCGTGAGCTTACCCGCCTGCTGGAGCAATAAAGCAGCAATGCAGAGCGAGACAAAAAACACCTGTAAGGTTAGGCGGCGCGCCAGCGCTGCTTCCCGGCAGGTGCAAGCTTCTCAGCTGATTACATTTTAATCATCCGCGTATTCTAATCCACGTTTTCTCACTTCAGATTCTAATCAAAATTACAAAGATAGAGCGCTCCTCCGGTAAGCCGGCCTCATTGAGATACACAGTCAGGATGACTAGGCCGGGCTTTGCCTTGCTTGTTGTCCTTTTCAAAACGGAGCGTTGGTTTGCCTGTCGGACCTCTATGCATGGAAACGGCAGTCATGCCAAGCCGGAAGCATAGCGCCATGCTGGCCGTGTTGTCAGCGGCCACATTACAACTAAGCTTGCCCAGGCGCTCGATCATCGCCTGCAAAATCTTGCTGCCGATGCCGAGGCTTCTTGCTTCAGGATGAACGACGACCATACAGGCTCCCTCGCCGCCATCTTGGGCAAAGCCAAAGCCGACGATGCGGCTGCTATGTTTAGCTATCACAGCAACTGCACCGATTGGCGCGTTATGGCCTTCTTTAAGTAAAAAGGGATCCAGCTTGCGAAGCACATGAATGGTAGAGACTGCAAGCCGCTTATCCCCGAAACGGATGGCAAAGCCGATAAGTCGTTTTTGTTCCGATAACCATGCCTCTGGTGTAAGCAGCTCTAGCTCCACGTTACGCGCCTCCCGCTTTTTCTGCTTTTACTTTAGCTAAATAAGCACCGTAATGAAAAATGCGTTCCAAAGATTTTTTGCGGATATGAGGCTCGTCGAATTTCATAGGCTTTGAATTTGCCTCAAAAAACCACATATTTCCCAGACTGTCTATACCCAGATCCATGGACATTTCACCAAGCATTTGTCCAG
>Ga0310903_10000309_pt1 | contig 9787 bp, 7 predicted proteins | sample C24D4metaG_FD_203914 | JGI IMG/M metagenome (GOLD analysis project Ga0310903, IMG submission 203914) | Lab incubated soil microbial communities from West Virginia University Organic Research Farm, Morgantown, WV, United States - C0D3 | ecosystem: Environmental > Terrestrial > Soil > Agricultural...
CACCGTGCGGCGGTGGAGAAGGAGCTGCCCGACATCCCCGACAAGAACGTCTTCCTGGAGTCGGAACCCCGCGATTCCACGGCCGCGATCGGCTTGGCCGCCGCGATCCTCTCGCGTCGCGAGCCCGACGTGATCATCGGCTCGTTCGCCGCCGACCACGTCATCCGCGTGCCGCAGCTGTTCGAGTGGGCGGTGAACCAGGCGGTCTCCACCGCGCGCGAGGGCTACATCTGCACGATCGGCATCCAGCCGTCCGAGCCGTCCGTCGGGTTCGGGTACATCAAGAAGGGCGACGCGCTGAAGGTCGAGGGGGCGCCCGAGGCCGCGCTGGTCGAGAGCTTCGTCGAGAAGCCCGACCTCGAGACGGCGAAGGAGTACTTCGCCGACCGCAACTACCTGTGGAACGCCGGCATGTTCATCTCGCGCGCCGACGTGCTGCTCGGCGAGATCGCCGAGAACGAGCCTCACCTCTACGCGGGCCTCATGGACCTCGCTGAGGCCTGGGACGACCGCGACGAGCGCGGGCCGGTGGTCGACCGGGTCTGGCCGACGCTCAAGAAGATCGCGATCGACTACACCGTCGCCGAGCCCGCGGCCGCGAAGGGGCGCCTCGCCGTCATCCCCGGGCACTTCGACTGGGACGACGTGGGCGACTTCGCGAGCCTCGCCAAGCTCAACTCCCACGGCCGCAAGAACGACCTCGCCATCCTCGGCGAGAACGCCCGCATCCTCTCCGATGCGGCCAGCGGCATCGTCGTCAGCCAGACCCGACGGGTCATCAGCCTCATCGGTGTCCGCGACATCGTCGTGGTCGACACCGAGGACGCGCTCCTGGTCACCACGAGCGAGCACGCGCAGCGCGTGAAGGGCGTCGTCGACGCGCTCAAGCTCAGCGGGCGCGGCGAAGTTCTGTGAAAACGGATGCTGCGGCCCGCGGCTGGGCCCACGCGCCCGGAGGCTCCGCGGATCGCGCCAGCGATGCGTGGAGTGGGCGTGGGGACCGTTTTCCCTGATCCTCTGCTCATCTGAGCGGGATATTGCGTCTTTGTAACCTTTCGCGAACGACGCCTCACGATGCATGCAACCGCGCCGTCACAGTGGGTAACTTTGTGCAGTCCCCGTGAAGGACGCGGGGGAACGTAGTGGAGGCTGAGTTGACCATCTCACGCACCAAGAAGCTCGTCGGCGTCACCGTCGCCGCGGGCATGCTGATCGCCCTCGCCGGCTGCGGCTCCGCCCCTGAGGAGACGGAATCCACGGGAGACGCCGGAAACGTCGTCGAGGGCTTCACCCCCTGCCTCGTGTCGGACGACGGCGGCTTCAACGACAAGTCGTTCAACCAGTCCGCGAAGGAAGGCATGGACCGCGCCGCCGAGGAACTCGGCGTCGAGCCCATCGAGGTCGAGTCCAGCTCGGCGAACGACTACGCCCCGAACCTCGAGAACCTCATCGCCGAGGGCTGCACGTTCATCATCGCGGTCGGCTTCAAGCTGTCGGCCGACACGGTCGCCTCCGCGCTCGCGAACCCCGACGTGAACTACGCCATCATCGACGACCGGGCCGACAACAGCGGCGCGACGGGCGACGACGGCAAGGAGACCGGCGACGGCGAGACCGACGCGCCGAACATCAAGCCGCTCCTGTTCGACACCGTCCAGGCCGCGTACCTCGGCGGCTACGCCGCGGCCGCGTGGTCGGCGGAGGCCGGCGTCAACAAGGTCGGCACCTTCGGCGGCATCCCGATCCCGCCCGTCACCATCTTCATGGACGGCTTCATCGACGGCGTCGAGAAGTACAACGAAGACAAGGGCGCCGCGGTCGAGACCTACGGCTGGGACGTCGACGCCCAGGAGGGCTCGATGACCGGTGGCTTCGCCGCCAACGACACCGCCAAGCAGACCGCGCAGGGCATCCTCGACCAGGGCGTCGACGTGATCCTCCCGGTCGGCGGCCCGATCTACCAGAGCGCGCGCGACGCCATCACCGACGCCGGCAGCGGCACGGTCATGCTGGGTGTCGACTCCGACCTCGCCAAGGCCGACCCCTCGGTCGCCGACATGGTGCTGGTCTCGATCATGAAGCGCATCGACGAGGCCGTCTACCAGGCGACCATGGAGGCGTCGTCGGGCGACTTCGACCCGGCCACCTACATCGGCACGCTCGAGAACGAGGGCGTGGGCCTGTCGGGCTTCGGCTCGTTCGAGTCGCAGCTGCCGGAGGGCCTGCTCGATGAGCTCGCCGCCCTCCAGGAGCAGATCATCTCGGGCGACCTCGAGGTGACCTCGCCCAGCTCGCCGTAAGGCAGCAGGAACAGCGGAACGCGGCCGGGTGGACGACTCCACCCGGCCGCGTTCTTCCCCGCCGCCACCACATGGATGGCGCCGCGGCCGACAGCATATATAGGGTGCACATATGAAGCTCGAGCTCCGTGGGATCACGAAGCGTTTCGGGTCCCTCGTCGCGAACGACCACATCGATCTCGTGGTCCAGCCGGGTGAGATCCATGCCCTTCTCGGCGAGAACGGCGCCGGCAAATCCACACTCATGAACGTGCTCTACGGCCTGTACCAGGCCGATGAGGGCGAGATCCTGCTGGACGACGTCGTCCAGCACTTCCGCGGTCCCGGCGACGCGATGAACTCGGGCATCGGCATGGTGCACCAGCACTTCATGCTCATCCCGGTCTTCACCGTCGCCGAGAACGTGATGCTCGGGCACGAGAGCACGAAGGCGCTCGGCGCCCTCGACCTCGCCAAGGCCCGCCAGCACGTGCGCTCCGTCGCCGACCGCTTCGGGTTCGAGGTCGATCCCGACGCCGTCGTCGGAGATCTCCCCGTGGGCGTGCAGCAGCGGGTCGAGATCATCAAGGCCCTGTCGCGCGACGCGAAGGTGCTCGTGTTCGACGAGCCGACCGCGGTGCTGACCCCGCAGGAGACCGACGAGCTCATGACGATCATGAAGCAGCTGCGTGATGAGGGCACCTCGATCGTCTTCATCACCCACAAGCTGCGCGAAGTGCGCGCCGTCGCCGACCGCATCACCGTCATCCGGCTCGGCAAGGTCGTGGGCGAGGCCTCGCCGACCGCCTCCAACGCGGAACTCGCCTCCCTCATGGTCGGCCGCGCGGTCGAGCTCACCGTCCACAAGGGCCCGCCCCAGCGCGGCGAGGGCGGACTCGAGGTGCGCGACCTCCGTGTCGTCACCGCGAACGGCACCGTCGTCGTGGACGACGTGAGCTTCGACGTCCGGCCGGGCGAGATCCTCGCGGTCGCGGGCGTCCAGGGCAACGGCCAGACCGAGCTCATCGAGGCCATGGTGGGCCTCGGGGAGCGCGTGAGCGGCTCGATCGAGCTCGGCGGTGTCGAGCTCGTGGGCAAGAGCGTTCGAGGCATCCTCGACGAGGGGGTCGGGTTCGTGCCCGAGGACCGCACCGAGGACGGCCTGGTGGGCACGTTCACCGTGGCCGAGAACCTCATCCTCGACCGGTCCGGCGACAAGGCCTTCGTGTCGGGCGGCACGATCCGCCGCGGGGTGCTCGACGACTTCGCCAAGGCGCGCATCACCGAGTACGACATCCGCACGCAGGGCCCGGACGTCCCCGCCGGGACGCTGTCCGGCGGAAACCAGCAGAAGGTCGTGATCGCCCGCGAGATGAGCCGCGAGCTGAAGCTGCTCGTCGCGGCGCAGCCCACGCGCGGCGTCGACGTCGGCTCGATCGAGTTCATCCACAAACGCATCGTCGAGACGCGGGATGCCGGCATCCCCGTCGTCGTCGTCTCCACCGAGCTCGACGAGGTCGCGGCCCTCGCCGACCGCATCGTGGTGATGTACCGCGGAGCGATCGTCGGCATCGTGCCCGGCGACACCCCCCGAGACGTTCTCGGCCTCATGATGGCCGGCGAGAAGCCCGAGGAGGCCGTCGCGTGAACGACCAGAACCCCGCTGCGAGCGGTGACCCGCTCAAGGGGCTGCCGGCAGATCAGCTCCCGTCCGTGTCGGGCCCCCTCACGGGTTCGCCGGACCTCCCTGCCCCCACCCCCGACGCGCCCGGTGCCGTCGACGGCGAGGTGCCACCGCCCCCGCGGCAGAACGTCTTCATCAAGGAGCTGCTGCGCAGCAACTGGGTGACCACCGTGCTCGCGATCGTCGTGGCGATGGTCGTGGGCGGCATCCTGATGGCGATCACGAACGAGGACGTCCAGGCGGCGTCCGGCTACTTCTTCGCGCGACCCGGCGACACGCTCGGCGCCGTCTGGAATGCGGTGTACGGCGGCTACGAGGCGCTCTTCCGCGGGGCGATCTACAACCCCCGGGCGAATGACTTCGCGACGCAGATCCGGCCGCTCACCAACACGCTCGGCTTCGCCGCCCCGCTGATCGCCGCAGGCCTCGGTGTGGCGCTGGCGTTCCGCGTGGGCCTGTTCAACATCGGTGGCCGTGGCCAGATCCTCATCGCGTGTGCGACCGCGGCGCTGTTCACCTTCAACCTGAACCTGCCGATGTTCCTCCAGCTGCCCCTCACTCTGGCGGCGGGTATCGCCGGCGGTGCGATCTGGGGTGGCATCGTCGGTGTGCTGAAGGCGCGCACCGGCGCCCACGAGGTGATCCTCACCATCATGCTCAACTACGTCGCGTTCTACCTCGTGACGTGGATGGTGCGCACCCCCGGCATCCTGCAGCGCCCGGCGGGCGACCAGCCGATCTCGTCGGCGACGCCGGCGAACGCGCAGTTCCCCGACCTGCTCGGGCCCCGGTTCCCCCTGCTCGACTGGGGCTTCGTGATCGTCATCGCGGCCACCGTTTTCGTGTGGTGGCTGGTCGAGCGGTCGAGCCTCGGCTTCCGGCTCCGCGCCGTCGGCGAGAACCCGCACGCCGCGCGGGCCTCCGGCATCTCCGTGCAGCGGATGTACATCTACGCGATGCTCTTCGCCGGTGGCCTCGCGGGTCTGGCCGGCATGAACCAGATCCAGGGCTCGGTGACCACGGGCTTCGACGGCTACATCGACGCGGGCATCGGCTTCGACGCCATCACCGTCGCCCTCCTCGGCCGCAGCCGGGCCTGGGGCGTGTTCGCCGCCGGCATCCTGTTCGGCGCGCTGAAGGCCGGTTCGTTCACGATGCAGGCCTCGCAGGGCATCCCCGTCGACATCGTGCTCGTGGTGCAGTCGCTCATCGTCCTGTTCATCGCGGCGCCGCCGCTCATCCGCACGATCTTCTTCCTGCCGAAGACCGATGCCGAGAAGGCCGCCAAGGCGAGAGCCAAGGCTGCGAAGAAGGCGGTGTCCGCATGACCGCGCTCGCTCCTGCTCCCGACGGGACGATCCAGCTGGCCACCGTGAAGGTGCGCCACCTGAAGCTGCCGGTGACCCTCGCGATCGCGACGGCCCTGCTGGCGCTCCTCTTCCTGTTCGTCCCGCGCAACGGCATCAGCACCTTCCGGCTGAGCGACCCGAGCTCGTCGATCGGCCTGCCGAACGTGAGCTTCCCGACCGCCGTGACCTGCTGGGTCCTGATCGGCATCCTCGTGCTCCTGACGCTCTGGGCGTTCTGGGACTCGGCGAACTACCGCCGCACCGGCCTCTGGCTGCCGATCGTGTTCAGCCTCCTCGCCGTGTTCGCGTTCCTCGTGTGGGCCTCCGCCGGTGGGCTCGTGCCCGTCACGGGCCTCCTGTTCGGCGCGCTGTCGCTGTCTGTCCCGCTGATCTTCGGTGCGCTCGGAGGCGTCATCGGCGAGCGGGTCGGCGTCGTCAACGTCGCGATCGAGGGTCAGTTCCTGTTCGGCGCGTTCAGCGCCGCACTTCTGGCGAGCATCACCCACAACCCGTTCGTCGGGCTCGTGGGCGCGATGGTGGGCGGCGTTCTCGTGGCGTTCGTGCTGGCGGCGTTCTCGATCAAGTACCTCGTCGACCAGGTGATCGTCGGCGTCGTGCTCAACGTCCTCGTGACCGGCCTGACCGGCTTCCTCTACGGCGCGCTGCTCGTGCCGAACGAGGCCGACCTCAACCGCCCGGTGCGCTTCACGCGGTGGGAGATCCCGCTGCTCAGCGACATCCCGATCATCGGACCCGTGCTGTTCAACCAGACGTTCATCGTCTACCTCATGTACATCACTGTCGCGCTCGTCGCCTGGGGCCTCTACCGCACCCGCTGGGGCCTGCGGCTCCGCGCGGTCGGCGAGCACCCGCAGGCGGCCGACACGGTGGGCATCAAGGTGAACACCAGCAGGTTCTGGAACGTCTCGCTCGCCGGCGCGATCGCCGGCATCGGCGGTGCGTATTTCACCCTCGTCTCGGTGGGCCAGTTCACCAAGGAGATGACGGCGGGCCTCGGCTTCATCGCCCTCGCCGCGGTCATCTTCGGCCGCTGGGACCCGATCCGCGCGACCCTCGCGGCGCTGCTGTTCGGATTCGCGACCAACCTGCAGAACCTCCTGACCGTGCTGCGGACGCCGATCCCCAGCGAGTTCATGCTGATGCTTCCGTACCTCGTGACGATCATCGCCGTCGCCGGCTTCGCGGGTCAGATCCGCGGTCCCGCCGCCGCCGGCAAGCCATACATCAAGGGATGACGCGGTGCCTGCCGTGCGTGTGAAGGGCGACGGATGCCGGGCCGCGGCATCCGTCGACCCTCCTGATACCCCACCCGACGCGAACGGAGCGCGCTCATGACCGATATCGACTGGGATGAGCTGCGCGCCGCGGCGACCGACGCGATGCGGCGGGCCTACGCCCCCTACTCGCGCTACAAGGTCGGCGCCGCCGCCCTCGTGACCGACGGGCGCATCGTCACCGGCTGCAACGTCGAGAACGCGTCGTACGGCGTCACCCTCTGCGCCGAGTGCGGTCTCGTCAGCGAGCTGGCGAACTCGGGCGGCGGGAGCCTCGTCGCATTCGTCTGCGTCAACGGCCATGGCGACACGATCATGCCGTGCGGCCGCTGCCGGCAGCTGCTGTTCGAATTCGCGATCCCCGGCATGCTGCTCGAGACGGTGTCGGGAATCCGCACCATCGACGAGGTGCTGCCCGACGCGTTCGGACCCCGCGACCTCGAGGAGGCGACCCGATGAGCGATCCGACGGGCGTCGAGCCGTTCGACGCGGTCGACGTGATACGCACCAAGCGCGATGGCGGTGCGGTGCCGGAGCAGGCGCTGCGCTGGATGGTCGACGCCTACACCCGCGGGTACGTCGCCGACTCGCAGATGGCCTCGTTCGCGATGGCCGTCCTCCTCAACGGCATGACGCGCGACGAGATCCGCGTCATGACCGACGCGATGATCGCCTCGGGGGAGCGGATGAGCTTCTCGGGGCTCGGCAAGCCCACGGTCGACAAGCACTCGACGGGCGGCGTCGGCGACAAGATCACGCTGCCGCTGGCTCCGCTCGTCGCGAGCTTCGGCGTCGCGGTGCCGCAGCTGTCGGGCCGCGGACTCGGCCACACCGGCGGCACGCTCGACAAGCTCGAGTCGATCCCGGGGTGGCGCGCGGCGCTCTCGAACGACGAGATGTTCGCGCAGCTCCGCGACGTCGGCGCTGTGATCTGCGCCGCCGGCTCCGGTCTCGCGCCGGCCGACAAGAAGCTCTACGCGCTGCGTGACGTCACCGGCACGGTCGAAGCCATCCCGCTCATCGCGTCGAGCATCATGTCGAAGAAGATCGCGGAGGGCACCGACGCGCTCGTGCTCGACGTGAAGTTCGGCTCCGGCGCCTTCATGCGCGACGTCGACCGGGCCCGCGAGCTCGCCCGCACGATGGTCGCCCTCGGCACCGACTCGGGCGTCTCGACGACCGCGCTCCTCACCGACATGAACACCCCGCTCGGCCTCGCCATCGGCAACGCCAACGAGGTGCGCGAGTCGGTCGAGGTGCTCGCCGGCGGCGGCCCCGCCGACGTCGTCGAGCTGACGGTGGCGCTCGCCCGCGAGATGCTCGCGCTCGCCGGCCAGCCGGACGCCGATGTCGAGGCGGCGCTGCAGGACGGCCGCGCGATGGATGCCTGGCGCGCGATGATCATCGCGCAGGACGGCGATCCGGATGCTGCGCTGCCCGCCCCGAACGAGACGCACACCGTCACCGCGACCGAAGGCGGCTACGTCACCGGCATGGAGGCGCTCCCGTTCGGCATCGCCGCGTGGCGCCTGGGAGCCGGACGCGCACGCGCGCAGGACCCGGTGCTGCATGCGGCGGGCATCGATCTTCACGTGAAGCCCGGCGATCAGGTGACCGCCGGCCAGCCGCTGTTCACCCTTCTCGGCGAGGATGCCTCCCGGTTCGACCGCGCCCTCGAAGCCCTCGACGGGGCGTGGGAGATCGGCCCCGACGCACCCGAGCGCACTCCTCTCGTCCTGGAACGCATCACCGCCTAGGCTGAGTCAGTCCCGCGCCGGGCCCGACGCGGCCGCCCGGACCGCAGCATCCGTCCGCACCCCCTGACTCGCGATCGCACCCGAGGAGAATCTCAATGCCCATCGACCAGCACGGCGACGCCATCCTCGACGGAGTGTCGCTCCGGAGCCTCCCCAAGGTCTCGCTGCACGATCACCTCGACGGCGGCGTGCGCCCCGCGACGATCATCGAACTGGCCGACGCGATCGGGTTCGAGGTCCCCGAGTCCGACCCCGACGACCTCGCGGACTGGTTCGCCGACAAGAGCGACTCGGGCTCTCTCGTCGAGTACCTCAAGACCTTCGACCTGACGATCGGCGTCATGCAGACGCGTGAGGGCCTCACGCGGGTCGCCCGCGAGTTCGTCGAGGACCTCGCCGCCGACGGCGTCATCTACGGCGAGGTGCGCTGGGCACCCGAGCAGCACCTCGGCCGCGGGCTGTCGCTCGACGAGGTCGTCGCGGCGGTGCAGGAGGGCATCGAGGAGGGCGAGGACGCGGCCGAGAGCCGCGGCCACGACATCCGTGTCGGCCAGCTGATCTCGGCCATGCGCCACAGTGACCGCTCGCTCGAGATCGCGCGGCTGGCCGTGGACTGGCGCAACCGGGGCGCGGTCGGGTTCGACATCGCGGGTCCTGAGGACGGGTTCCCGCCGTCGCGCCTGCGCGAGGCGTTCGACTACCTGGCGTCGGAGTTCTTCCCGGCCACCGTGCACGCGGGCGAGGCTGCCGGCCTGGACTCGATCCGTTCGGCGCTGATCGACGGCCGCGCGCTGCGCCTCGGCCACGGCGTGCGCCTCGCCGAAGACCTCGAAGTCGTCTCGCGTGCCGGCGAAGAGGTGCTCGTCCAGTTCGGCGACCTGGCGCGCTGGGTGCGCGACCGCGAGATCCCGCTCGAGCTGTCGCCGTCGTCGAACCTGCAGACCGGCGCCATCGAGCGCTGGGGCACGACGATGGAGGACCACCCCTTCGATCTGCTCTACCAGCTCGGCTTCGCGGTCACCGTGAACGTCGACAACCGCACCATGAGCCGCACGTCGCTCACGCGCGAGCTCGCGCTGCTGGCCGAGACCTTCGAGTACGGCCTCGACGACCTCGAGGCCTTCCAGCTCAACGCCGCCGCCGGCGCCTTCCTCCCGGTGGAGGAGCGCGAGGAGCTCATCGACCTCATCGCCGACGGCTTCGACGCGTAGCCCCTGACCGGTTCCGGAGCGGATGCCGCAGCCCGCGGCATCCGCTCGGCCCGCGGCATCCGCTCCCTCCTTCCCGCTCGACGCGCGCCAGATGCTGTGCGGCCGCGGCGGTCGATTCGCTGCGAAGTCCGGACTTCGCAGGTTGCGGCCCCCTGGCTTCTGCGTTGTCCGGACGGCGCGGACCAGATTGCACACGGCCCGTTGTGCGAGGT
>Ga0310903_10000314_pt1 | contig 9725 bp, 12 predicted proteins | sample C24D4metaG_FD_203914 | JGI IMG/M metagenome (GOLD analysis project Ga0310903, IMG submission 203914) | Lab incubated soil microbial communities from West Virginia University Organic Research Farm, Morgantown, WV, United States - C0D3 | ecosystem: Environmental > Terrestrial > Soil > Agricultural...
CCCATCGATTATGACGGTAATGGTGCCATGCTGCAAGCCCGTCGGTATGCAGCGCTCAAATAGTGCAAGCACCTGCTCCGGACGGGCTGAAGTAGCGATATCGACGTCTTTGATCGACAAACCCAAAATGGAATCCCGGACTGCTCCTCCCACAAAGAAGGCTTCGAAATGATGCTCTCGAAGCCGCTTAACGATGGGTAATGCGGATTTAATCGTTTCTGTAAATGAAAGCCGCATGTCATACACCTTCCTTGACAGCAGACTACATCTGCTAATCGCCGCACACAGCAATCGGCAGGTCTGCCTCGATGCCAAGCACCCGATAATAGATTTGTTCATATTGCGTCGTTATCACATCGTTGCAAAATTCATTTCTCGCTCTAAACATGCAGGCTTGCCTGAATTGCTCGTGCAGCTTCTTATCAAGCAGAAGACGCTCAGCATTGTTGGCCATATCTTCAACATCGCCGATCGGTGACAAGAAACCTGTCTCCCCATGTGTAATAAGCTCAGGAATGCCCCCAGCCTCCGATCCGATAGTCGGAACGCCGCAGGCCATCGCTTCTAGCGCTACTAAGCCGAAACTCTCTTTCTCTGAAGGGAGCAGCAGCACGTCTGCCATGGAAATAACCTGTGAGACATCCTCCTGCTTGCCTAAGAAGTGAACGCGCTCCTCAAGACCAAGCTGACGGATCCGGCATTGGATTTTCGACAGCTCCGGCCCTTCTCCCACAAGGAGAAGCTTTGAAGGAACTTTCTCCGAAACGCGGGAAAAAATTTCGACGACATCTCCAACCCGCTTAACGGGACGGAAATTAGAAATGTGCATCAATATTTTCTCATGCGGATCAGCATAATCTGAACGCAAGGAAACAACATCACGCGGGTAATATACACGCTTATCGACAAAATTGTAGGTTAAATCAATTGGCGTCGTTATATCGAGCACTTGTCTCGTTTCATTGATAAGATCTTTAGAGACTGCCGTTACGGCATCGCTCTGATGAATGGCGAGACGGATTAAATCTTTTAAGGACTCATCCTGCGCAAGTACAGTAATGTCGGTTCCATGCAGCGTAGTAACCGTTTTAAGGCCGTTGCCTGTCATTTGCTTTGCCAAATAAGCGCAAACGGCATGGGGGATTGCATAATGGACATGCAGCAGATCAAGCTGCTGCATTTTTGCTACTTGCGCCATTTTGCTTGCTAAAGCTAAATCATAAGGCGGATAACGGAACACATAATAATCGTTAACCTCAACCTCATGGAAAAATATGTTCTTATTGAAATGACCTAATCGAAAAGGAATGCTGTGCGTTATAAAATGAATTTCATGGCCGCGTTCCGCCAGAAGCTTTCCTAGCTCGGTAGCAACGACGCCCGATCCGCCCAATGTAGGGTAACAGGTTATGCCAATCTTTAATTTTCTCGCCACGGTTGTCGCGCCTCCTGTGTTCGTCACATATAACTATTGTATTACACAAGAGCTGTACGATTTGTCAAAAAAATTGTACGGCGTGAGGACGCTTCAAAGCAAAGCCCTCGGCAAACGCCCAGCCTCTTGCTTGTCCAAGCAAAGAATCGCGTGCTTCCACCCGTTCAACATACCGATTCGTAAGCGGCGTAGCCACACGATCGGAACCGGCTGCTGCCGCATCGAATTGCGAACGATAGGACATCAGCGCACTGCGTTTCGTTTCGTAAAAATCGCTAATATCCACGATCAAAGATACTTGATCCACATCATTTATATAATAATAAATAAGCTGTGAGACTTGAACGGCAGGCAGCTCCGGCATATACCGGCGCAGCTTGGAGTTGAACACAGCCTCCTCGATCAACCGGCTGCAAGCCACATGATCGGGATGGCGGTCCACCCAATAAGGAGCAAATACGATCCTCGGTTTAAACGTTCTGATTTCAGCTACGATACGCTCGATTTGATCCCGGACAGGCTCTAATCCCCGATCAGGCAGACCGAGATTTGTGCGCGCACGCAGCCCAAGCAACTTGGAGGCGTCAGCTGCTTCCTGTTTGCGAAGCAGGGCGGTGCCATTAGAAGACATTTCAGCTTCCGTCAAATCGCATACGCCGACCTTATATCCGGCTTGTACATGCTTCGCGATCGTACCGCCCATTCCGATTTCAGCATCATCCGCATGAGCGCCAAAAACGAGAATATCAAGCGCTTCTGTCATTCGTCGATACCCGGTTTGTATTTATGCACAAGCTCGCGCCATGCGAAATCACCGCGCTGCAGTGCCTTAACGAGCAGTTCCGCTGTTGCCACGTTCGTCGCGACCGGAATGCCTTGTACATCGCATAAACGAAGCAATGCGATAATATCAGGCTCATGCGGCTGCGCCATTAGCGGATCTCGCAAAAATATAATTAAGTCCATCTCGTTTTGCGCCACTAATGCACCGATTTGTTGGTCGCCGCCAAGCGGACCCGACATAAACCGGTGAATGGACAAGCTCGTTTGTTCCATAATGCGCGTGCCTGTCGTACCTGTCGAATACAGCTTATGAGGTACAAATACATTCTCGTATGCAATTACAAAATTTACGATTTCCTCTTTTTTTCGATCATGTGCGATAAATGCTATGTTTAACATAATGTTCCCCTCTCCTGCTGCCGAATAAATCTAATCTAATCCATAATGTGTTCGAAGCCGTAAATTAAACCGCTGTACGTCATAACCTTCTTCACTGCCACGTTAACGCCCGGCATATATCCCGCACGGTCATAGGAATCATGACGGATCTTAAGCGTTTGTCCGTAACCGCCAAACACTACCTCCTGTTGGGCAAATACTCCCGGAAGTCTTACACTATGTATACGGAATCCGTTATAGTATCCGCCGCGCGCGCCTTCAATTACTTCTTCCTCTTGCGGATTGCCTTGACGCAGCTCTTTGCGTACCTTCGAGATCAATTCAGCCGTTTTGATGGAAGTGCCTGATGGAGCATCCAGCTTCTGATCGCCATGATACTCAATAATTTCAACATGCGGCAAATATTTAGAAGCCTCGGCAGCGAATTTCATCATCAAAATTGCACCGATAGAGAAGTTAGGTGCGATTAAGCCGCCGATTCCCTTTTCAAGACAAAGCTCGTCCAGCTCTTCTATTTGTTCAGGCGTAAATCCGGTTGTCCCGATTATGGGGCGCACGCCAAATTCAATCGAGGTTTTGGTGTTGCTATAGGCCACCTGAGGAACCGTAAAATCAACCAGCACATCAGCCTTCGCGCTGCTTAGCGCTTCTTCTAGTGTTGCGCTGACTGTAATTCCTGTATGGCCCTTGCCGGCAAGCAAGCCTGCATCGACAGAGCCAGCCGAAGGAGCGACGGCTGCTACCAATTGAAGAGCGTCGTCCTCCAGCACCATTTTCACGACCTCGCGTCCCATTCTTCCGCTTGCACCTGCTACTGCCACTCGTATTTTTTGTGTCGTCATGCCTATCACCTGTTCCTTTTTCTTTTTCTAACATAGATGCGGTTGTGCAGCATGCGCCGCTTCCGGTTAACGTCGGCAAACAGCCTTCTCGCCGCCGAATGGCCTGGATCGAGCCGCATCGCTTCACGTGCGTTAATTGCCGCCTTTTCGTATTCATGAAGGGCAGCATACAAAACTCCGAGCGTATAAAACGCGTCAAAGCTTAACGGATCAAGCGCGGTTGCCCGGTCGAGCAGCTCGGCCGCTTCGGACAGCTTTGGCGGTATCTTCGCAAGAAGAAGATCAGCTTCTGCAAGCAGCAGCTTTGCTTCAACGGTTTGCAAATGATACTTGTATTCCGCGTCTTCCGGATCAAGCCTTAGCGCTGTCTCGGCATGCTGCTTTGCTTTTGCCCACTTGCCGCTGCGTGCGCATGATACGGCGCATGTATGATAATAAAATGCATTTTCCGGTTCGGCCTCTATCGCTTGCTCGAACCAGTATATCGCTTGTTCGAAATCGCTGTTAAAGATGAATTCATAAGCCTTCTTGATGCAGCTCTCTCCATCCATCCGCCCATCCTCCTTGTACACAGGTTGATGGTACAGCATATGTTGGGAGCTTGTTTACAGTTCGGTTATTTTCTTTGTCCACCGGTTCGCATCGCGAGTCTTGAACTTATGCATAACCTTATTATGCGCTTCCGTCAAATCAATATTGAGCGAATTAGCGAAGCAGGAAAGAATAAATAAAATATCGCCAAGCTCCATTTCAACGGAATTATCCGCTTCATCGGCCTTTTTAGGCTTCTCGCCATAGAAATGGTTCACCTCGCGGGCAAGCTCTCCAACTTCCTCCGACATTCTGGCCATTAGCGCAAGAGGGCTGAAGTAGCCTTCTTTGAATTGCGAAATGTAATCATCTACTTCCCGCTGAATATCTGACAATGATTTTTCCGACATCGATGCATTTCCTTTCTGTCGATAGCTATACCTCCCTATGTTAACGTAAAGGCCTATTTAAAATCAATGTTTTTCGATTGATGGAAATTAGCCATACTACATATAAGGAAATGTTTTTAACCAGCCTGCTGCATTTGTTGATCCGAGGTCATCATTTCTAAAAATATAAGGGAGTGTAACGAGATGGCAAAAATATTGCTGCAAATGCGTTTGATTATTCCTATTCTGATCGGCACCGCTGTATATGCGTTCGGGCTGCATTATTTCGTTATCCCCAATCAATTAATGGAGGGCGGTGTGACGGGTATTGCCGTGCTGCTTAATTATGCGGCTGGTTTCCCGCTCTCCATCTCTACATTGGTGTTGAACGTTCCCTTGTTTGTTCTCGGATGGAAGGCGCTTGGCCGCGGTCAAATGATGTATACGCTAATTGGGATCGTATCGTTATCCGGCTTTCTTGCTTTGATGGAGCATTTAATCGACAGCCAGTTGCTCGTCCCCTTCAAGAGTACGCATGATTATATGCTGGCTGCTCTGTACGCGGGAGTTACCTTAGGGAGCGGACTTGGGATCGTATTCCGCTTTGGAGGCACTACGGGAGGTGTAGATATAGTCGCTCGTATCGTAGCCCGGTCGAGGGGAATAAGCATGGGGCAAATTATTTTGACACTGGATGCTCTCATTATCGGTATTTCGCTGCTGTATATTTCAATCGAAAAGGTGCTTTACACGCTTGTCACAGTATTTATCGCATCGAAATTAATTGATTTCATTCAAGACGGCGCTTACGCGGCCAAAGCTTTTTCAATCATTACCGAGTACGGAGAGGCGATATCCAAAAAAATTACGATTGAGCTTGATCGCGGGGTTACCCTTATACCTGCAAAAGGCGCTTTCTCCGGACAACATAAAGAAGTCGTCTATTGCGTCGTCCAGCGGCAAGAAATTCGCCGCCTGAAAACGATCGTCCGCAATATCGACCCCCGCGCCTTTATCGTTATTAATGAAGTGCATGATGTTCTTGGGGAAGGCTTTAAGGAAGAATAACTGCGCTACGGCAGCGGCTTAACGCCAAACGGATTCGCCTTATATTTTCTCCAGCCTGAATAGGTAAGAACAGCTGAAATAAGAGCTCCTAATAAGAACGTCCAGCTTAATGGATTAGCATTCGGGATTGCCGCAACGGCAGGAAGCACTTGCGCGCTGCCGCTTTGTTCAAATAAACGAACCAGAGACTCCTTTAACGCCTCTAACGACCGATCAATCATCGCCTCATTCGTAATATTATTTGCATGAGCTTCCAGCAGACGATTCGTATAACCAATCCGTTCTGTCAGCTCTGCTTCACGCATGCTTCCGTAGAGCATGTTTATCGCTGATTCTATACGCTCCGCATGCTCCTGCAGGCTCGTCATTGCGCCTCTAGCCGCAATCGCCCCATCATTAGTTTGACGTTTCCAAGCTTTCTCTACCCGCGATATATCATCCAGCATCACGCTTTCGTATTGCAGCCATAACGCATGATCAGGCCTGACGAGCGCATCTGCAGCTAATCTAATCCGCGCAGCCTCCATTAACCAGCCTGAGGCAGTTGCTCCGTTTAAAAGGTTTTGCTCGATATAGTTGGCATCCTGTCCGATAGCCGACCAGCCCTCGCTCTTTCCTGATGAATGCTTAAGTCCGCTTTCAACGATACGCTGCAGCTGCTGGACATATTGAAAGCCTGCCTGACGGTTGTTCGTATAAGCTGCTTCATATAATGAGCCTGCAATTTCATCCAATCGTTGTAGTTGTATGTATGAGCTTGACGATAACAGGTTCGCATACTGGTTAAGCGACGCGCCACTACCCCAAACTGACCCAGCATAGCCGATCGTCATGACGATACAAATGACGAATGGAACAATAAATCGTACCTTCATGGACATCCCCCCATAGATCACTCTATGAGGGGATGTCCAGCGTTATACCTTCTTTCTGAAGCGCCACACAAGCAAAGCCGCCCCAAAACTAAAGAAGGATAAACCATATGTAAAAGCGCGTACTGCCGTTAAATCATCCATTAATTCTTTTGCAAGATAAGGAAAGACCCCAAACGTATAATCCACCGTATCATTTAGAAGAAGCCAGCATGCAGCTGCAAGGAGAGAGAAAGCGCCAGCCTTCATAAAGCGGAAAAAGAGCAGCGCCTCAAATGCCATTCCCAAATGAGAAGCCATGAGCATGTAATGCTGCCAATGCAGATCATCACCCTGCCATGCTCCTGCTACGATCATGGACACCGCCCAAATGCCGTATTTGACCGAGCACACAACAGCCAATGCTTCTATAATAATGCGTCCAATGGTTACATAGCGATATGGCTTAACCGGCGGAAACAATAAATAAAGGAGAGCGATAGTGAAAAACAAGCTTGCCGTCGGGGAATCCGGAACAAATACGATTTGCCATAACGGGTGGTGATTTAACGTATCAATTAGTTGTCCTTCATACCATATGTACCCATAAATGGTCCCTGCCAAATTAACAAGAAACAACAGCCACAAAAATGATCGGTTAAGCAAAAATTCGCGGCTCCAGAAAGTAGCGAGCATAATGAACCACTTCTCCTTCGGCATAACATAGTGTGCACAGTCCTATATTCGAAGAAAAACCTGACCGTGTAATACGATCAGGTTTTGTTAATCGGTTTATTCTGTCGCCGCTTTCTGTTTGGACAGCCATGTTGTTAGCTGGTCAATTTCTTCGGCAGATAATTTATCAGCGAATGAAGGCATGCCGTTACGACCGTTCGTAACTACCTCTACAAGCTGTTCCTTCGTCAATCTGTCACCAACACCGACCAAGCTAGGAACAGAGCCTTGGCCTTTCAGGTCAGCGGCATGACAGCTAACGCATTGTGCTTGCTTAGCAATATCCATTGCCGGATCGTTCGCATCTACAAGCGCAGCTTCAACTGCCGGCTTCGTATAGTTCGGACGCTCTTCACCTTTTTCCGCAGCTTCGCGAGCTTTCTCTTCACGCTCGATATGCTCTGGCACTTGGCCGTTGATTTCCAATTGGTGTGTGTAGTGATCCCAAGAAACAACTGTCAAATACACGCATGCAATAAGCGTTAGTCCCATTAAGGAAGATGCAATTGGACGGCGGTAGAAGCGGCGCTCCTTACCTGTGTCCAAAAATGGTGCAAGAAGCAATGCACCGAACAATACTGCCGGAACACCAACTGTTCCGAGCAAGATATAATCTTGCGATACGTACGGATATTTCAAAAATTGATACAAGAACAAGAAGTACCAGTCAGGCATCGGTATGAAAGCCGCATTCGTTGGATCTGCGGGATAACCAAGCGGTGCCGGCTCCGCAATACACCATACTAGAAAACCGACCAGCACGACACAGCCGACCATCCATTCCTTAAGCAGGAAGTTCGGAATAAACGCTTCCGATTTACCCGGGAAGGACGTATAGTCCGGCGGAATGCTAGAAATGTTGCTTTTCTTAACACGTGAGTCGCCTACATAGACAACCTTCTCGTTCGAATTATGACCATGCGCCATAAGTAAGCCTCCCTTCGCTTAAAGTGGTCCCGAAATACCTTGTTTCCGAATCATGATAAAGTGCGCAGCCAGCATCGCAATCAAAGCGCCAGGTAAGAAGAATACATGGATCGCAAAGAAACGAGTCAGCGTTTGCGCGCCTACGATATCGCCCCCGTATAGGAAAGAAGCGAGATATGGTCCGATTACCGGTACGGATTCAGCAATTTGGACACCAACTTTTGTTGCGTAGTAAGCTTTGTTATCCCATGGGAGCAGGTAGCCTGTAAACCCAAGGCCTAACATGATGAAGAAAATCAGCATTCCGACTACCCAGTTCATTTCGCGCGGCGCTTTGTAAGAACCGGTAAAAAACACTCGAAGGGTATGTAGGAACATCATTACAATAACTAAGCTTGCCCCAAAATGGTGCATGCCTCGAACGATTTGTCCGAATGCAACCTTATGCTGCAGATAATCAACGCTCGCATAAGCGTTAATGATGTCCGGAACATAATACATCGTCAAGAACATACCGGACAAAATTTGGATGACTGTGATGAAAAACGTCAAGCCGCCGAAACAGTAAACGAATGCGGAGAAATGATGCGCCGGGTTAACATGCTCAGGCACTTCGTGGTCGGCTACATCTCTCCATAGCGGCGTAATGTCAAGACGTTCGTCAATCCAGTTGTATACACTTTTAAACATCTGAAATACGCCCTCCTTAACTCGTTCTTGTATTCGGCATTACTGGACCCAAGTATACGAATCCGTTCTCAAGCTTCACTTCGTATTCATCCAATGGATTCGGGGCAACCGCAAGGTTTTTCCCGTCTTTCGTGTAGCGCGCGTCGTGACAAGGACAATCGTATTCGTTTTGCCCTTTCGTGTTCCAGCCGATCGTGCAGCCTAAGTGCTTACAAACTGGAGAAAGTGCAAAAATCTTGCCGTTAGCATCCTTCGAAATCCAAGCTGCAAGCTCCGGATCACTCACGTACCAACCATCGATCTGATGAATTTTAAATTTAAATTCTTGCGGCTCGTCCGTAATTTTGCTCTCTTCCACAACTTTTACGTAAGTGCCCTCACCCTTCTTCACTAGGAGTGGGTCCACTGCGAAACGAACCATTGGCAATACCGCTCCACCCATCATAAATGCAGTCGTGCCGCCGAGCGTATATGACAAAAACTGACGTCGGGACATTTCTTTGCGCTGAACCGGTCGATGCGCGGTCTCGTGTTGTTCATGGTTACTCATCTTCTGTTCTAACCCCCTTTGCCAACCATATCTCGCGTCTTGCCGCAGGGCAAAAACACATGACGAACTAGGACATAACTTATAATAGCCTAGGTGCTTGGGAGCGTCAAGAATATGGCTTGATATTTGCATGCTTAACAAAATTCCGTTCAATAATTTGTTATCATTTTGTCACATTTGACCTTGTCTGGCATTTGTTTTCCCCAAAATCCGATTATATTATACGACAAAATCATGAAGTTGATGGAGCTTGTCCGCTCCATAACGCACGGATAGCATCCGATACATCAGACTGTCGCGGCAAAACTCCCTCTGTTCCTGGTTGAAACCATAAATCAACCGCCGGACAATGGACATTCAAATCCTTATTCGCCGATACGACGATTACATAACGAAAACCTAAACGTTTAATTGAGGAACACCATTCATTTAAATGGTCTGCAAGCTCACCGCTGTTATAGATGTAATGCCAAGCGGGATAAGTGACAACCCGGCCCTTAAACGGTATCTCGATTAAATCCATAA
>Ga0310903_10000320_pt1 | contig 9690 bp, 10 predicted proteins | sample C24D4metaG_FD_203914 | JGI IMG/M metagenome (GOLD analysis project Ga0310903, IMG submission 203914) | Lab incubated soil microbial communities from West Virginia University Organic Research Farm, Morgantown, WV, United States - C0D3 | ecosystem: Environmental > Terrestrial > Soil > Agricultural...
TCCGTTTCCATGAATCGGTTAGCGAGGACGAAGTAACGAATCTTGCAGCGCTAATGACACTCAAAAACGCCCTGCACGAAGTCCCATTTGGCGGCGGCAAAGGCGGAGTCGTCATTAACCCGCGCTCCTATTCTGTGAAAGAACTCTACCTCATTTGCAAAAAATATGTGCAATACTTCAGCGATGTGCTCGGGCCGGACAAGGATATTCCCGCTCCCGATATGGGAACCGGCGAACGCGAGATGGACTGGATGATGGCGGAATACAAGAGCATTCATCCCGGCCAGCCTTACTTTGGCAGCTTCACGGGCAAAAGCGTCATCAATGGCGGTTCGCTCGGCCGCAGGGAAGCAACCGGCAAGGGTGTCTATTTCACCTTCCGCTATATGCTGCATGATTTCCTTAAAGCGCAAAGCAGCCGGCTTGCAAGCAGCACGAATCCATTTGTACAAACGGCGCTGGCACATGCGGGCAAGCCGCTGTCGATCGCGGTGCAAGGCTTCGGCAACGTAGGCTCAGTCGCTGCGATGGAAGCTTATAAATGCACTTATTTACAAAATAAAGTGGTCGCCGTAAGCGACCGGAACGTGACGCTCTACAATCCGGACGGCCTATCGGTCCCGGCCTTGCTCGATTATGCCGCTCATCATCAGGGGGATTTGCCCTCTGACGAAGCGGCCCTATCCGCGCTCAATCTGAAGGCGCAAATTCTCGGCCGCGAGGATGTCTTATATTTGGATGTCGATGTGCTGATCCTTGCCGCGCTTGAGGAGCAAATCCGTCAAGACAATGCCGGACGGGTAGTAGCCCGCATCATTGTCGAAGGTGCCAACGCACCTGTCACCGGCGAGGCGGACGATGTGCTGACCGCTAAGGGTACGATCATCATTCCCGATATATTGGCGAACGCAGGCGGAGTAATCGTCTCCTATTTCGAATGGCTGCAAGGACGGGAAACGCAATTTTTCAGCGAGGATCAGGTATATAAGATGCTTTATGATAAAATGCAAAAAACGTTAAACAGCATCCTTCCAGCTTTCTTCGAAGATCCGTTCCCGCTCCGCCATAATTGCTATAATCACGCGGTTATGAAGCTATCTACTGTGCTGTACCGTCAAGGCAAGCTTTATTGACAAACACAGACGGCTGATGACGTCATTGGCGGCAAAGGCCAAGACTTGCTATAGAGTTGAAATAAAAGGGCAATCCTTCCAGCAGCTTCAGCTGCAGGGGGATTGCCCTTTCGTAATTGACCGGTCTACACCTGCACGTAACGATTGATGACCTCAACGAGCAAATCATTCAGCAGCTTAACTTCATACTCGCCAACAGCCGGTTCTAAGTGATCGCTCCCGATGCCGCTATCGTCGGTCAGGAATAAATATGTGCCGCCTGTCGCCATCGCCATAAAACGCATCAAATATTCCGTTTCCACGCTGACGCCGCTCGAAGCAACCGGAATAATCCGTATTCCCTGTTCAGCAGCATCCTCTGTAAGCTGCTTCATCTCGTCAATTATTTGCTTATTATCATGCGGCGGCGCATCCAGGACGAGGAACAGCAGGCGCGCGCGCGCTTCCTTGCTCCACTTATGCTCGTGAAGTGCATCGCGCAGCGCTTGATCCACTGCCTCCGGAAAGTCGCCGCCCCCCTCCGCTTCTTGCTCGCTGAACTGATCAGTCACTTTATTGATATCCGCGGTAAACGGATAAGGCTTTACGATATAATCATCATGCTTATCCCGGTAAAAGTTTGCGCTGATGCGGATGCCAAGCTGATTCGCATGCTCATCGGACACGCGATTTACAACATCCTTAAGTTCCGCCTCCAAATAGTTCAGCTCATCCTCCATGGAGCCGGTCGTATCGACGACAAACATGATGTCTACCTGATCCGAAAGCTTAGCGCCATTGCCCAAATCGACCTTAATGCTGCCCTGCTGCGGAATTTCCAGCTGCTGTGTCGTTTTGCTTTCCTGAGCCGACTGTACTTTAACCGTATACCGGCCTAAATTTGCCGTATCCCTCTCAAATAGCCCCGCATAGACGAATGCTCTTCCCTCCGTGTTTGTACGCGCCTTCCAAATCGATTGCTTCCCGGCCAGCAGCTCAACGCCCGCATCGGCCACCGCTTTCCCGTTTGCCGTTACGACAACCTCCAGCCTGTGAAAATTCCAAAACTGCCAGACCCGCTTGCTGCTTTCGCCCTCTTGCGTATTCAGCAAATTGCCAAACCGCTCCCATGCCGCAAGGTCATCCCATTCGCCTGCCGTCAATTGTCCCGCCTGTACGTCCTTGTCCGGGTTCTCATAGCTGCGTTTGCCTGCTGCCTTCTCTTTCGCCGGCTCCTCACTTATCGGAGCACGATCATTACTGCCCGAGCTTATTTCTTTATTTTCTGCCGCTTCACTAGTAGTGTCTCCTCTGTCTGCAGCATCCCTGTTTCCGCTGTTCGACGCCTCGTTCACTGAAGAAGAGCACGCGCTTAGCATCAGCAGCATCGCAAGACAAACGGCTGCAAGCCAGCTCGGGCCTTTTCTTTGTTTCGTTGCCCTTTTGAACGAATGACCCACCTTCATCCTTTCAGCCCCAATCTTTGTATTTCCTAATCTGACGATTATTGGATGCCGAATGTTGCATAAATAGGCCAGTACCATTACAATCGTTTACAGACATGCGGCGAGTCCTAAGATCGGCTGCATTAAGCTTTGTATACAGGAGGACTTCACCCTTGGAAACATTCGAGATTATTGCTTTTGAAATGACCTATCAGCAGAAGACGATACAGCTATCCTTCACATCCGCCGAGCTCGTCCGAGTCACCGAATATGGAGATCGCCTATGGTACGTCGATATTAACGGCGTAGGAGACCGAGAGCTTCTCGCTTGGTTTGGCAAAAACGAGGATATTGGGATTGAGCTTATTGCGATCGCAAGCAGCGGCCAAACCTTTCGCGGAAAAGGATATTTCCACCCAAACGAGCCGCATCAAGCGGCCGCCGTTCGCGGCGATGGCGAGCTGCTTGAGCAATAGTCCATGGCAAAAGAAAAAGCAGCCCCGACAAGTCATTTTCATGACTTATCGGAGCTGCTTTTTGATATTATTATTATTTGCTGTGAGCGATCTCAGGTGTTGTAAGGCGGTCGTAGAACTCCACGCCTTTGTCTTTGTCCGCGGAATCGCGCAGCGCCATCGCGGAGCGAGGGTGCTCGTCCAGGATGCCTGTAATCATGTAAGGGATGATGTAGCCCCATTCTTCCCTCTCGCGAAGCGGAATCATGAATTTCTCGATCATGTCGAGAACAGGACGGATGCTGTATTTCGAATTTTTCAGCTCAGCTACAAGCAGCTCCGTGTTGCAGTTGCCGGCAGCGCGGCCCATACCGTAAACAGAAGCATCAAGCAGCTCAACGCCGTTTTCTGCCGCAAGCAATGTGTTGGCGAAAGCAAGCTGCAGGTTGTTGTGCGCGTGAACGCCAAGGCGTTTGTTCGGCAGGTAGCGACGGAATTTATCAACAAGGTAGCTTATGTCGCTTGGCTTCAAGCTGCCGTATGAGTCAACGATGTATACAACGTCAACTACGCTTTCGTTGATTAGCTCGAATGCTTCGATAAGCTGGTTTTCCATAACGTTCGAAAGAGCCATAATGTTCAGCGTCGTCTCGTAGCCACGATCGTGGAATACTTTAACGAGTTCCAGCGCTTTGTCTACGTCTTGGATGTAGCAAGCAACGCGGATCAGGTCAAGCAAGCTCTCGCTGCGCGGCAAAATATCGTTCTCATCGACGCGGCCGATATCAACAAGCGCGGAAAGCTTCGTGTTGCCTTTGTTCGGAATGACTTTTTTCAAGAAATCATCGTTCAGGAAACGCCAAGGGCCTGCACTGTCAGCGCCTTTAAGCAGCTTTGGCGAGTTTTTGTAGCCGATTTCCATATAATCGACGCCGGCTTCGTTCAAGCTTTGGTACAAATGCTGAACAAATTCGACACTGAAATCCCAATTATTTACGAGTCCGCCATCGCGGATCGTGCAGTCAACAATTTTACAATGGCTCGTTTTTGATTGCATGCGTTGTAACTCCTTTAATGTGAACATGAGTTCATTTTTTCTCATCATACTTGAAAAAGAAGAGGAACGCAAAATAATTTTGTCGTTTTATAGCTGATTTAGATGCTTTTTCGTATCTACGGACGGTTCTCGATTCGTCGTTTATTATAACCAATGTTTTGCACCGATCATCCATCCTTTACTTACTAATGGATTGCGATCGGATAAATATGCAGACGATACGTAAGCAGAGCTTCGTTATGACAAAAAAAAACCGTCACTACGCATTCACGCAAGAAACGGTTTCCGCTGTTTATATTGCTGCCGCGGCTTTATTGAACGAGTGTATGCGGCTCTTCTCCAAAATGACCTGACCGTTTCATTTTCGTTTGAATATATTTCTCGTTATAGACCGAGGAGTTGCCCCATAACGGCACTCTTCCGGCAACGTTCATGCCCGATTTGCGCAGCGCGTCCACTTTACGGGGATTATTCGTAATGATCGACACCGGCAAAACGCGCAGCAGCTTAAGCACGGCGATGGCATCGCTGTAATCGCGCGCATCATCCGCAAAGCCCAGTTCCGTATTCGCGTCAACCGTATCGAGACCGTCCTCCTGCAGCAAATAAGCGATCGCTTTACTGAACAAGCCGATTCCCCGACCCTCATGGTTTGCCAAGTAAAATAGTGCTCCCGAGCCGTGCTCGGTAATAATCCGCATCGATTGCTTCAGCTGGAAGCCGCAATCGCATCTTGCGCTCCCGAATATATCTCCCGTATGGCAGATGCTGTGCATCCGGATGAGCGCATCGTCGTTATTTTCGAAATCGCCATATACGAGAACGCTTGATTGCTGAAGATCGGCATAGGAGAAGCGGTTCAAATCTTCAACCAGCTGCTCGGGAGACTTCTCCTCGCCTGCCTCCTTGCGAAGCCAGCTATACCAATGAAACACCTTCGTTTCGCCGTCTAACTCTACAGGAAGCTTAACCGGCCCAATGACATAAATATCGTGGCTTCCACTTTGCGTACGTTTTAATTTATCCTTAATAATGGCTGCTATATTTGGTTTGATCATGCTTATTCACCTTCTCTAACTGTATATAAAATTAAAATTGCATCGATAAGTAGCTCAGTGTGCCGAATTGGTAGCTTCGATAAATAACCTCCGGAGCCGCTTCTGCACGGCCGCTTCCAAGTGCGATATATAAAGGAACAAAGTGCTCTGCGCGGGGTACAGCCATTTTAGCATGCGGAGCAAGCTGTTCATACTGAAATAGAGAATTTAAATCATGCTTGTTCATTTTTTCGATTAGCCACTCATCAAATTCGACGGCCCAGCTCTCCGGCTCCTGCTGTCCCCATTTCACCGCCCTCAGATTATGAACGGTTACGCCGCTGCCGATCAGCAAAATATTTTGCGAGCCAAGGCGGCGCAGCGCTTCGCCAATCCGGTACTGCTCCTCTGCAGAGCGGTAAGGATTAACAGAAACCTGCACGACCGGGATGTCCGCCTTCGGAAACATATGCTTCAGCATCGTCCATGAGCCGTGATCGAGTCCGCGATTCGTATCATAGGCTGCCGGTATGCCGCTGTTCTTCAGCAATTGGCCGACAAGTACAGCTACCTTAGTAGAGCCTTTCGCTGGATACTTAACCTTGTACAGCTCATCGGGGAAGCCGTAAAAATCATAAATCGTCTCGTATTCATCATCCTTGGACGAGATCGTAACTACCTCGGTCTCCCAATGCGCGGTGAAGATAACGATGGCATCCGGCTTCAATCCCGCTCCTGTTTGCTCAAGAAATCTGCTATATTCATTTTGCTCGACGGCGAGCATCGGTGATCCGTGTGCTAGAAATAAGGGCTTCATTGTAGTGCCTCCTTCAAATCACTTACTATTTGTAACTAATTATAATTTTATAACTAAAGATAGTCAAGTAATTAACAATATTCAGGTTTGCTTGTATAAATAAGATATTAAGGTTATACTTAATGGAAGTAAAAAGAGGTGATACGCATGGATCAATCTAACCTATGTCCCCGTTTCCAGAAGGGAATGGACATCATTAGCAGGCGTTGGACCGGCCTAATCATATATCAGCTTTTGACCGGACCGCAGCGATTCTGCGCCGTACAGTCCGCTCTTCCCATCAGCGGCAGACTGCTGTCGGAGAGATTCAAGGATTTAGAAAATGAAGGTATTGTCGACAGGCATGTTTACCCCGAAATACCTGTTCGTATAGAGTATTCATTAACGGAGAAGGGCCGCGCACTCGAGCCGGTCATCCGGGAAATACAGAACTGGTCGCAGGACTGGGTAGAGGTTGAGCCAATTACAGAAGACTGACCGGGCCGTTTCGAACAAAGGGATGATCTGACAAGACGTACTTGTCGGATCATCCCTTTGTTTAAGCTCTCGGCAAACATGAATGTCCGCCAGCCATTATCTCTGAATTTTTCATAAGATTTACAGCGAAGCGATTGGGGGTTATAATAAAGAGTACACTATTAACGCTGAATTTTTCGAATGAAAAAACGGGGGAACCAACGCGTACGTTCGATAACGTTTCGCAAGGGGTGAATCCAGGGATTTGTAACCCTGGTAGGGCATTCTCTCTAGCCCGAATCCGGCAGCTAACCTCGTAAGCGAACAAAGGAGAGATTTTTTTATGTTGACAAATTGTGCAAACCAGTATTATTTTATCACCGAACAGTCCCCCTATTTATCCGTCACACGAATCGAACTATTCGTCATTCCAGCTATCGCCGTCGACTCGGCAGGCCATCGCATATGTCTACGTTTAACAAGCAATCTAGGATTCGGCTGGAGCGAGCTATTCGCCTGCGATACCGAAGATGCGATTGACTTGGAACGATGGAGCGACCTGCTTCAAAGCTTTATCGGCAGCGTCCCTCTCCCGCCTCTAAACCATTTTCAGTATGACAAGACGGATCGGGACGGACGCATACTCAACCTATTCGCCACAGCCGTCAATCATGTCCTGGCACATGCGTCCGATTCGTCACCGTTCAAAAGCGATCTTGAAGAATCTGTTTTGCGTCAACGTGCAGTCTCTTACGTCTCTTTGGATTAACGGTCTTCATAACAAAAATAGACAGTCCAGAACAGGTAACCACGTTCTGGGCTGTCTTGCTGTTAGCCTCTCTGCATCCCGGTAAAGGCTCGCGAGAGCTGTTATTTCAGAAGCTGGGTTAGCGTATTACCTCCAGAGGAGCTTTCCCCTTCGAGTCATTTTTCCCCATATACATCCTTCGATATTACTGCTTAATTACTTTAAAGTGCTTACGTCACTTCAAAGTGCGTACTTCACAGCTCCTATTTGTTGATGCAATATAAGTCTGAACAAAGCACAGTGCAGAAGGAGCTGATACGCAATGAATACTGAATCTACAAAAAATCGCAAAGTCGCCTTAGTCGTAGGCGCAAATGGTGTTATTGGTAGCAATCTTATCGATTACCTCATCACTCTCCCTGATTGGGACGTAATCGGCATATCGCGCCGCGGCGGTGAGTCTAGCGGCCGTGTCCGGTATGTGGCAGCAGATCTGCTCCATGCAGACGAAACCCGCAAAAAGCTAAACGGTTTAACCGAGGTTACACATATTTTCTATGCCGCCTATCAGGACCGTCCAACGTGGGCCGAACTCGTTCAACCTAACCTTGCCATGTTAGTGAACGTCGTAGAAGCTATCGAACCAATCGCACCAGGCTTGAAGCATGTCAGCTTAATGCAGGGATACAAAGTATACGGCGCGCATCTCGGACCCTTCAAGACGCCGGCCCGCGAGTCAGACGCTAACCATATGCCGCCCGAGTTCAATATTGATCAGCAGCAATTCTTAGAACAAAGACAAAGTGGCAAGACTTGGACTTGGTCGGCGCTCCGTCCTTCTGTAGTCTGCGGCTTCTCGCTTGGAAATCCGATGAACCTCGCCATGGTTATTGCGGTCTACGCCTCCATTTCGAAGGAGCTTGGACTTCCGCTCCGGTTTCCGGGAAAGCCCGGAGCTTACAATAGTCTCTTGGAGATGACAGATGCCGGGCTTCTTGCAAAAGCAACCGTATGGGCGGCGACAGATGAGCGCTGCGCCAATCAGGCATTCAACATTACGAACGGCGATTTGTTCCGCTGGAATGAATTATGGCCGAAGATTGCTCACTACTTCGGCTTGGAGACAGCGCCTCCGCTGCAGATGTCATTGGACATTGTTATGTCGGACAAGGAGCCGTTATGGGACAAGATGGTCGAGAAGCATGGGCTTGCCCGGTTTTCCTATAAAGACGTATCCTCCTGGCGATTCGGCGATTTCGTGTTCTCATGGGATTATGATTTCTTCGCCGACGGAACGAAGGCCCGCCGCTTAGGCTTTCACGAATTCGTCGATACGGAAGCGATGTTCATGAACATCTTCGACGACTTCCGAAGGCGCAAAGTCATCCCGTAAAAGTTCTATCATAAAAAAAGCCGGCCTGTAGAATAAGGTCGGCTTCTTAACTATTATTGACGGCATCAAGCGGTGGATTGGCCAGAACGGCAGCCTTCCCCTCGTACTTACGCTCTATATGCGAATCTCCCCATCTGCACATCAGATGCAGGATCTCCTTTAAACTCCAGCCGTAGTCAGTCAGCTCATACTCGACTTTTGGCGGAACCTGATTGTAAGCAGTGCGCAGAATGACGCCTTCCTCTTCAAGCTCCCGAAGCTGCTGGGTTAACATTTTTTGAGTAATGGCTGGTATAAGGCCTCTAAATTCATTGTTACGCTTTTTGCCGAACGTTAAATGAAAAAGAATTACCGTTTTCCATTTTCCTCCAATAACCTCCAAAGTTGCTTCTACCGCAGTGTTGTAAATTTTTTCAGTCTCCTTCACACATCTCGCCTCACTCTTCCGAATATTTCGACATACATTTGTAAACATCCGATGAATTGAAGCCATTAAATGCCCGTCATCGAACATTATACCTGCAACGAAAATATTACGCTATCCTGCTCGTTGCCCGATGCCTTTTTACAAGCTTTGGAGTACGTCTTCCCCGAAATCTCTCCAGCTGCGAATAAGGATTGACGCAGAAAATATTCAGTAATAACATATAAGAATTGTAAAAACCATTTCTATATGGAAAACACATGTTATCATGCCATAGACTTTTCTTTAGATATGGCAATGCAAGCATCGAAATACGATGAAGCGAAAAGGAGCCACGCAATGTCTGAGAATCTCGAATATGCTGAACCATTCCCCGAAAGCAATCGCCTCACTCTTCAAGCTGACTGCGAGAGCTGCTTCGGTTTGTGCTGTGTCGCGCTGCCCTATGCGGCTTCGGCAGACTTCGCAACTGACAAAGATGCCGGGCAGCCCTGCCAAAACCTGCAATCGGACTTCCGATGCGGCGTTCATAACAGCCTCAGGCAGCGGGGCTTTCGAGGGTGTACTGTATATGACTGCTTCGGCGCGGGGCAAAAGGTTTCCCGGGTTACCTTCGGCGGACACGACTGGCAGCAAGTCCCGGCATCCGCGAAACAAATGTTTGAGGTGTTCAAGGTCATGCGGCATCTGCATGAGCTCCTCTGGTATTTGATCGAAGCGCTGACTCTTCGACCTGCACGTCCGAT
>Ga0310903_10000321_pt1 | contig 9685 bp, 7 predicted proteins | sample C24D4metaG_FD_203914 | JGI IMG/M metagenome (GOLD analysis project Ga0310903, IMG submission 203914) | Lab incubated soil microbial communities from West Virginia University Organic Research Farm, Morgantown, WV, United States - C0D3 | ecosystem: Environmental > Terrestrial > Soil > Agricultural...
GGACAGTTGACATGTTTCTTCGCCTCCTACAGGTATAGAAAAGAATCATCAACAGTCTTATCATGCGTAAATGCTGCTCTAATTATGCAAAAGGCCAAAAGACTTGTCCGTAATAACGGCAGTCTCGAAATTAAGTATGCCAACCGCCGTTAGGGCTGATGATTTGCCCCGTAATGTAGGATGACTCCGGCAGCGCCAGAAAATAAACAAGCGAAGCGATTTCATCTGTGGAGCCGAATCGTCCGACAGGAATTTCCTGCTGTATCGCAGCCTTCTCCTCCGCGTTGAACCCGTCCATCATTTCCGTGTCAACAGCTCCCGGGGCAACGGCGTTAACGGTAACGCCCGTCGGCGCCAGCTCCTTCGCCAGCGCCTTCGTAAAAGCGTTCATGCCGCCCTTGGTTGTAGAATAAAGCACTTCGCAGGATGCTCCCGACATCCCCCAAATGGAAGAAACATTAATAATTCGGCCATAACGCTGTGCAATCATATAGGGCATAAACAGCTGCGAGCAAAGAAACATTCCCTTCAGGTTAACGGCCATCACTTCATCCCATTCTTCCTCCGACACATCCATCAGCATGCCGTAGTGCGAGATACCGCCGTTGTTAACCAATATATCCGGAAGCATGTTATGGCTCTCCAGCTTCTCCCGCATCCGCTCGAGCTGCTCCTTCGAGCGCAGATCTGCTGAGATCGTTAATACGTTCGCCCCAAGAGCCATGCACGTTCGCGCCGTCTCGTTAGCCGTTTCATGCGATTGCAAATAATGAATGACGATATTTACACCCTCAGCCGCAAATCGTTTGGCAATGGCTGCCCCGATTCCACGGCCTCCCCCGGTAATAAGCACCGTCATTTGCTGGAGCGTCTTCATTTTGACGGCTGTTCCACAATCGATACCGCAAGCTGTTCAAAATCGAAATGCTCGCGCAGCCGCTCATTAACTTCTTCAAGCGTACATTTTTCATAAAAATCGAGCACATCGAACATATCACTGTCACGGAACCGATATCTCGTAAATTCACCGGCAATCGCTTCTGGGGAGTTTAGCATACGTAAATATCCGCCGATTTTTTTTCGTTTGGATCTCTCGAACGCGGTTGGTTCAATACCGCTGGCCAATATACCTTCTATAGCCGTTCGTATTTGCTTGATGAGCTCATCCGGGTTAGGCGTATCGCCGCCAATGACCGAGAAGGCATAGCCGGTGCTCGAATTGTATTCGTGACCGAAGGAATCCGAGATCAGATCATTTTCATAAAGCTGTTGGTAAAGCTTGGAGCTAGGGCCAATTAGAGCTTCCAGCATCAGCTTTGTCGTCACTTCTTGACGCAGAAGTGCTTCCCCGCTTAGACCTGTCTTCTTTTCTTTGAAGCCGAGCATGCACTTAGGCAATGACACTTGCAGCTCCGTCACCTTGCGTTTAATCTTTACGGATTCAGGCTCCTTCTCAAAATATCGCTCTATCTGTCCTTGCGGCTTAAACGATTTGCCGTTTTGATTCTCGCGCACAAGCTGGAACACTTCCTCCGCATTTACGCCGCCGACGATGAACAACAGCATATTGGATGGATGATAAAACGTCTCGTAGCAGCGGTAAAGGGTTTCCTTGTCGATTTGTCTGATGGACTCTACCGTACCGGCGATATCGATATGCACCGGATGCTCGTGATAAAGCGCGTCAATCAGGCCGAAATAAACTCTCCAATCGGGATTGTCACGGTACATATTAATTTCCTGCTCGATAATCCCCTTTTCCTTCTCTACGTTTGTATCCGTAAAATAAGGGTTTTGAACGAAATTGATCAGCGTCTCCAAGTTCTCGTTAATTTTCTCCGTCGCCGAAAACAAATAAACCGTTCGGTCGAAGCTCGTAAACGCGTTCGCTGACGCTCCCTGAGATGCAAAAACGGCAAAAATGTCGCCCGTAGGCTCTTCGAACATTTTATGCTCCAAGAAATGGGCTATGCCGTCAGGCACCTTCGCCGGAGGCTGATTGCCGACCGAGAACCGGTTGTCGACCGAGCCATATTTCGTGGAAAATGTCGCATAGGTTTTATTAAAGCCTTCCTTCGGCAGCACGATAACCTCAAGTCCGTTATCAAGCACTTCCCGATATAACGTTTCCTGCACGTTTGGATAGCTAAGGGTTTGCATGCGTTATGCCTCCTTTCGATCGCGCAAAAAGTAAATCGTATCCAGCTGAACGCGCTCCGCAACCTTCACGATATCCTCAGCGGTAACCGCCTGAACCTGTTCAAGCAGCTGCTCTGCGCTTCGCTGCTTTCCGGTAAGTACGCTATTGAAATCATAGGCGATCATCTCATACGCAGAATCCTGAAGCTCACGGAGGTGATTAGAGATCATCGCCTTCGTTTGATTCAGCTCCAGCTCAGAAAGCCGGCCTTGGCGCATGCTTTCAAGCTGCTCCTTAATAATAACGACCGCACGGTCGTAATTGGCAAACTCAATGCCAGATTGAATCGTGCAAAGACCTTTATGGCCGTCAAGCCGTGATGATGCATAATACGCCAAGCTTTCCTTCTCGCGCACGTTCAAAAACAGCTTCGAATGCGGGTATCCGCCCAAAATGCCGTTATACATTAAGACTGCGGGATAAGCGTCATCTTCATAACCTACTCCGGTACGAAGACCCAAATTCAGCTTCCCCTGACTAACATCCATCCGCTCCGTAACGGTCTTCACTTCTTTAACCGGATGCTGCACATTTGGAACCGAATAAACAGATGGCGAGCCTTCCTTTAGCCTAAAAGCTTTCGTTACAAGCTCAGTAACTTCCTCCAGCGTCGTGTCGCCAACAACATATAAATCAAGCGCGGCGTTATTCAGCCATTGCTCGTAATTTGTATACAACGACGAAGGTGTAATCGCATCGATGTCAGCCAGCTTGCCAAGCGGATGAAGACGGTAAGGCTCATCCGCACACATTTCCTCTAGGCAGCGCTCAGCCGCATACCGTATCTTATCATTCACGATCGCCTCTAGCCTTTTCTTAAGCGTTGTTTTCTCTGCATCCACATATTTATGATGGAAACCATTATTGTCTAACAGCGGATCGGTAAGCACATCCCCCAGGAAGCGAAGCGATTCTGCAAGGAGCGGAGTGTTCGACGAAACAAATTCATCATTTATGACATCCATGCGGAATTGAACGATTTGGGAATCGCCTCTTTTATATACGTCGAAACCGAAGCCTGCTCCATATAAATCATCCAGCTTCTCACGGAAAGCAATTGTTTCCGGCAAATTCGCTGTGCCTCTTCTCAGAACGAATGGGATAAGCGCAACAGGAGTTACCGTTGCTTCATCAAGAGTAAGTCCCGCAAATAAGGAAATAGCAAACGTTTTAAATCGTTTTGTAGGCAGCACATGCAGACGAATACGCTGCAGCTGCCCTCTTTCGAATTGGGTCACTCGGTTTGCTCCTTTCATCGGCGCGTTATAGAGTAAATCTATTCCATTTGACAATTCACTATACCATTCTAACCTATAGGAAATGGAAGAAGCAACCACTGCTGCGCAAGGCAGTAATGGCTGCTTCCTTTCGTGAAATCCTTATAGTTACATGCAGAAAATATGCTTACCGATCGTTTTGATTTGCGTCCGGGTCCAGATCCATTTCGAGGTAGCCGTTTCCGGATTAAAATAGTAGACGCAGCCGCCAGTTGGATCCCAGCCATTAATGGCATCCTCGACCGCTTCTCTCGCTTTTTCATTAGGAGTCAGCCAAATTTGACCGTCGGCAACCGCTGTGAAAGCGAGAGGCTGGAAGATGACGCCGTAAATCGTATTCGGAAAGCTTTGCGATTTCAAACGGTTAAGAATAACAGCTGCAACCGCTACTTGTCCCTCATAAGGCTCTCCGCGCGCTTCGCCGTATACGGCGTTGGCCATTATCTTCAAATCGTTATCCGTCAAGCCGAGTCTGTTGGACTTCGCAATTGACGTTTTGTTGCCTTTCGAGCTAGCGGTTTCTTTCCCGCCTCCGGCACCTGCTTTCGAGTCTGAAGGTGCTGCTGTAGGCTTCCAGTTTTTCGTAGCCTCCCAAAGCTTAAGCTTTGTTTTTGCTCCGACAACGCCGTCCGACTTGATGCCGAACTTCCATTGGAACCACGTTACCGCGTTTTTAGTGCTTTGTCCAAACTGCCCGTCTATTTCACCTTTGAAATAACCGAGATGCTTGAGCCGTCCTTGCAATTCATAGACGTCCTGACCGGAGGAACCTACCGTCAAAGTAGCGTTGCTGAACGTTTCCGCTGCTTCGTTATGCTCTCCGCGCAGTAATGAAATGGACCCGAACAGCAACAGCACGATAATCGAGGTCATCAAAATCAAACGATTTCTCATGATGGGATCTGCCTTTCTCTTGCAAGTTAGTTCGCTTAAGGTAGCGTTACCTAACTTTAGTATGAGAAATTGATCCCTCTTCTATGCATGGAGTTGCTCTTTTCGCTATGAGCGGAAATTAGGAGCTCACTCGGCCAGCTTGAAATTCGTCCATCGTAATCAGCACTTCCCGGGGCTTGCTTCCTTCATATGGGCCGACAATGGAGCGAGCCTCCATCTGATCGATCAATCTTGCAGCTCTAGTATAGCCGATCCTCATTCGACGCTGCAGCAAGGACACTGACGCTTGCTTGGCTTCCAAAATAATTTGTACCGCTTGGTCGTAAAGCTCATCGAGCACCTCATTGGAATCAGACGATTCTTCTTCAACCTCAGGTACAAGATCTGTTTTATATTCCGCTTCGGCTTGGCCTCGAGCATAATTAACGAGCGTTTCCACTTCCTGATCCGATAGAAAGGCGCCTTGCACCCTTATCGGCTTAGACATTCCTACAGGCAAGAACAGCATATCGCCGCGGCCAAGCAGCTTCTCTGCTCCAACCATATCAAGAATGGTGCGCGAGTCGACTTGAGAAGATACGCCGAATGCGATACGCGACGGAATGTTCGCTTTGATAACACCTGTAATAACATCGACTGACGGGCGTTGAGTCGCGATGATGAGATGAATGCCGGCAGCCCGCGCCATTTGGGCAAGTCTTGCGATCGAATCCTCTACGTCATTTGCGGCAACCATCATTAAATCTGCAAGCTCGTCCACTATAACAACGATATACGGAAGAACTGCAGCCGGATTATCCGCCATTAAAGTGTTATACCCTTCAATGTTACGCGTCGCAGATTTAGAAAACAGCTCGTAGCGGCTCTCCATCTCTACAACAATCTTCTTCAAGGCGAGTGAAGCCCGCTTAGGATTCGTCACGACAGGAGCAAGCAAATGCGGTATTCCATTGTACACATTCAATTCAACCATCTTCGGGTCAATCATAAGAAATTTCACTTCATCCGGCGCAGCTTTATACAAAATACTCGTAATGATACCGTTAATACAAACCGATTTACCCGAGCCTGTAGCGCCTGCAACGAGTAAGTGAGGCATTTTTGCTAAATTACCCACAATCGTCTGACCGGAAATGTCGCGCCCGAATGCGATTGATAATTTAGACGATGCATTTTGGAAAGTCGCCGTCTCCATTACCTCGCGCATCGTGACGACGGATACTTCCATGTTCGGCACTTCTATTCCGATCGCCGATTTGCCTGGAATCGGCGCTTCCATCCGGATGTCCTTGGCAGCTAATGCAAGAGCGATATCATCCGTAAGTCCAACGATACGGCTAACTTTAACTCCTGTAGCCGGCTGAACCTCATAGCGCGTCACTGCGGGACCTCTTACGACATCAAGTACCTTTGCCCGCACGCCAAAGCTTTCAAGTGTTGCCTCGAGCTTTCTTCGCGAGTCGTACATATCGGATGCATCTGCACTTTTGCCAAGCAAATTCGGCTTCGTAAGCAGCGAAAACGGAGGCAGCAAATATGGCTTCGTTATATTTGTCTCTTCAAGCGCGATTGGGCGTTTTGGTGCGCTCTGCATGTCACTTTCCTCATTTACGATGGCTTCCGAGTCTTCTGAACCTGCATTGGATCGCATTTCCGAATCCTGTAGATCCGGCTCCTCCTCCAGTTCATCCTCCTCATCATCCAGTTCAGAATCGGTAAGTTCCTGAACAGGCCATGACTCGTTCCATTCTTCCCCGATCTGCCCAGCAGGCTGCTCATGATCGATAATGATGCCTGTCCCTGCCTCTTCCCATGGCATAACGCCATCCCTTACAGGCGCAGCATTTCTTACTTCTGTATGTAGATCCTCGCCTGATTTCTCCCACGGCGGTTCAAAATCATTCTGCCACGCCGGTTTATTGCTATCACGTGTTTCCGTGCCATCTGGCTCGAATACCCATTCATCCTGCTGGTCTTCCTGATTGCCCGGTGCCTCGGTATCGCGATCCTGTCTCCAAGAGAAAAACAAGGATCTCCTCCTCCTTGGCGGAGACACAACATAGCCTTCATGATCGTCATCGATCGTCTCATCATCATCTATATCCGTCTGCCCTGCATTTGAATTAACCGCAGCAGCAGAAACACGCCGTGATGATCTTGTCGCCCATTTGGCCGCCAGCAATTTGAACATTCGAATAGCTCTGGCGCTCACCAATCTTCCTAATTCTACATACGACTTACCCGTCATCAGCATAATGGAAATAGCGAACATGACGAACATAATTAACTTTGCCCCATAGTAACCAAATAAGGAGAAAAATAATGAATATTGAATCGCGCCGACGTAGCCGCCGCTAATTTCTTTACTTCTTATCGGCAAATTGTTATCTGCCGGTACGCTTATTAAAGATAATTGCAAATCACTGCTGAGCTGCCTGAATATCATCGTACCTGTCAAATCAGCCGTTGGTCTCAGCTTCTGGTCAATTTCCGATATCGAGCTCATCAGCGTAAAAGCGAGTACCAAAATAAAAAAACCAGTCCGTTTATTAGTCCAGCCCTTTGGCCAAGCCCGTTTAATCATGACTGCCAATCCGACAAGTATGCCAATTAAAGCAAGCACGAAATAAAACTTGCCGAGCACAAGTCCAAAAAGTTTGGATAACGAGCGCCCGACAGCTGCTTCTCCTGAAAGAGCTATAATGGAGATCGTAATGAGCAAAATGCCATATACTTCGTATTTTAAGTTTGTGCCGATTGATTTTTTTCGTCTCTTTTTCTTTGCCACATTCGTCACCTCTGGTAAAAGATTATACCATAGGTGGACAAATGTTCCTATGAGACATTCGTACGAACGTACGTTTGCTATTATTGGTAATGGACAATTGTGCCAGGCGTTAAATTTGGATTTAAGTAATCATCAAGACTGCATTCTAAAAGACGCACAATTTTACCCATTCCAGGCGCAACAGGCATGACCTGCATCTTAACGCCTTTTGACCATATCTCTTGCAGCTGCTCCATTTCGTCATGAAAGCCCTCCAATACCACTTCAAGAGGCATATTTGTATATATCGTCATAAACTGTTCACCTCGACTTTTCCAATCTTAGCAGCTTCAATTCGTCGGTTTAATTCTTTAAGCGCTTCTCCCAAGCCGCCCACCGCATCAATTAGTCCATGCTTCACGGCATCCGAGCCGATGACCGTTGTACCGATATCGCGGGTAAGCTCGCCGGTTTTGAACATCAGCTCTTTAAAGGTGTGCTCCGTAACATTGGAGTGAGATGTGACAAAACGGACGACACGCTCCTGCATTTTATCCAAATATTCGAAGGTTTGCGGTACGCCGATCACAAGTCCGTTCAACCTAATCGGATGAATCGTCATCGTCGCCGTTTCTGCAATAAACGACATATCGCCTGCTACTGCAATCGGGACGCCGATGGAATGTCCACCGCCAAGCACAAGCGTCACGGTTGGCTTGGAAAGGGATGAAATCATTTCAGCAATCGCGAGCCCCGCTTCGACATCGCCGCCTACCGTATTAAGAACGATAAAGATGCCTTCAATTTTATGATTTTGCTCTGCAGCCACTAATTGCGGAATCAGATGCTCGTACTTAGTCGTTTTATTTTGTGGAGGTAAGACAAGATGCCCTTCCACTTGACCAATAATGGTCATACAAAAAATATTTGACTCTGTCTGTGCTGGTATAGCAGTCTGGCCGAGCTGCTGGATCGTTTCGACAACAGCATTCGTCTTTTTTTTCTCATCCGTATTTGGTTCGGTCTGCTCTGCTGCTATGTCCATCTGTGATTGCCAATTCATGTTCAATCCCCCTCTTATGAATTATTGCTTGTCATAGTATGGGGTCTGACGTCGAATTTATTCAGTTTGAAGCAGCGATTACATACAATATAAAAAAAGAGAATCGCTTGCGTCCGCCGCGGCAAATGCGGATTGGACAAGCGATCCTCTTCGTTTGTTCAATTATCGAATTAAACTTCCATAATAATTGGCAAAATCATTGGGCGGCGGCGAGTCTGCTCGTACAAAAAGCGGCCAAGCGCGTCCTTCACATTCGTTTTAAGCGATGCCCATTCATTCACCTTATCATTCATCAGACGTGTAAGCGTTGAAGTAACGATGCGATTTGCTTCATCAAGCAGACCCTCGGATTCGCGAACATAAACGAAACCGCGAGAAATAATGTCCGGACCGGATAAGATCGCTCCATCCTGTTTGCTTAATGTGACCACGACGACCAAAATGCCGTCTTGCGACAACAGCTTACGGTCACGCAGTACGATATTACCGACATCGCCAACACCTAAACCATCGATTAAAACATTGCCAGCTTGTACTTTCGAGCCTTTACGGCCGTTCCCGTTCTGGAATTCGACAGTGTCGCCGTTATCGATGACAAAGATGTTTTCGCGATCGATGCCGATCGCTTCTCCAAGCTTAGCATGCTGGCGAAGCATCCGGTATTCACCATGGATTGGAATGAAGTATTTAGGTTTAATCAGGTTAAGCATAAGCTTCAATTCTTCTTGGCTGCCGTGACCGGATACGTGCACGCCAGAGACCGAACCATTGCCGTAAATAACATTTGCGCCCAAACGGAATAATTCATCAACTGTACGACCAACATAACGTTCGTTGCCTGGAATCGGCGTTGCGGCGATAATAACCGTATCTCCAGGTAAAATATCGACTTTGCGGTGTGTTGAACGAGCCATGCGCGTAAGCGCCGACATTGGCTCGCCTTGACTGCCTGTACACAAAATTACAACCCGGTCAGCAGCCAATTTGTTAACTTCTTCCGGTTCGATAATCATACCCTCTGGAATGTTCAAGTAACCAAGATCGGAAGCGATGCCAACAACGTTTACCATGCTGCGGCCTACAACAGCGATTTTGCGGCGGGTAGCGATTGCAGCATTAATAATTTGTTGAATCCGGTGTACATTGGATGCGAAGGTTGCAACGACAACGCGCTGTAATGATTTCCGGAAAATATCTTCTAGATTGTCGCCAACCTGAGCTTCAGACGGCGTATATCCTGGACGCTCAGCATTCGTGCTGTCCGATAATAGAGCCAAAACGCCGCGTTTACCAATTTCAGCGATACGCTGCAAATCAGCGAATTGCTCGTTAACCGGCGTATGGTCGAATTTGAAGTCACCCGTGTGAACGACTGTGCCTTCCGGCGTATCCAAGCTAACGCCAACGGAATCAGGAATACTGTGATTCGTTCTGAAGAAGGAAGCACGAATAGTGCCTAATTGAATTTCGCTGTCTGCATTGAT